>Ga0187888_1002024_pt1 | contig 18171 bp, 13 predicted proteins | sample June2016WEW_7_40_FD_132987 | JGI IMG/M metagenome (GOLD analysis project Ga0187888, IMG submission 132987) | Peatland microbial communities from SPRUCE experiment site at the Marcell Experimental Forest, Minnesota, USA - June2016WEW_7_40 | ecosystem: Environmental > Terrestrial > Soil > Wetlands... | reverse complement strand
TTGGCCTTCAGGCTGGGTGGGTGACTCTTGCGGGTTTTGGGCATTGACTCTCCTCTATTTTCAATGCCGCCCACCATCTAAGAAAAGGCCGTTTTCGTGTCCAAGAAATGGGGTCCACTACAATCCACAGACTCAGAGACGATATTCCGCGCCAGCTTGAAATGCTCGATAGCTTCGCTGGCCTCAACGGCATGCGTGCCGAGCGAGTCTCCGTCCTCACTGCTTTGAGTGAGTCGGCAAGTGAAATAAAGCCGCTCCGAGAGAAACACGGCAACCTGCAGGCCGAACTGGCCGAACTCCCCGCGCTCCGAAAGGAACTCGCATCGCTTGAAGCCTTGCTGCCAAACCAGGAGGATGAGGCACCATGGGCGAACGCTGGTGATGCGGCTTCCGCGTTGAAGTCGGTTAACGACCAAGTGACGGCGCTCATTGAACGCATCACAAAGTCCGGTGCGCCACCTGGCTGGGATGAAGAAGATCCACTGTGGAGTCTTTTCAACATCACCGCGCCCATTGTCGACCTAGCGAACGTTGCAGAGGCGGAGCTTTTAAAGAAATGGCAGGCGGAAGTCGGATCCGCCGTACAAGACTTGTCGGTGTTGCGCGGCAGAGTCCTTTCGGTCGGCGCGAAGCTTCGAGAAGCAACCACCCCGCTCGAAATGCAATGGGATTTGTCGAGGCTGGAACATGAGGCGGAGACCAGCCGAAAGCTGGCCCAGGAAGGTATTGAGTCCCCGCAAGCATTGATAGCACGCGTGCGCGATCTTCGGGCCAAGATTCAAAGGCTAACTACCGTGACCGAGCCCCAAGCTATCAAGATTAGCGAAGAGCTTGAAACGAAAGAGCAGTCTAGAGCAGGCAATCTGGCGCGTCTCGAAGAAATCGAAAGTAGCATCACAACGTCACGAGTCGCCAAAGCCAAAGAGCTTTCCGAGGCGCTTGACGGACACATACAACTGAGCATTACTACTGCCGGGAACCGCACTGAATACAAGCGGACATTACAGGAACTATACAATCAGGTCTCCAGCAAAGACAACAAGATCAAGAATATTGACGAACAGATAACGCGGGTTGCAGAATCCTTACTGCCTCGGGAGTTGGCTGCTGCACTTCTCAAAGACGGATTGGTTTCAAATGCAAACGCTGAAGATAAGCGACTGACCGAGCTCTGTGGCATAACGCCCAACACCCAAGCTGTGCTCCGCACAATCATTACCGACATCGAACGTCTTAATCGGCTTCAGAGCGCGCCATGTCCAGATGTCCTCCGGATTCAAGTAAAACGCCAAGGGGAAAATGTCTACGCAGAACTTGCCTCTGGGCTCTCACCCGGCGAGCAGAGCGCTGCGCTGCTAACCATCGCTTTGCAATCGCGTTCGATTCCTTTGATTTTGGATCAGCCAGAAGACGAACTAGGCTACAGCTACGTCGTCAACCTTATCGTTCCCAAAATACTGAAGGCTAAACATAATCGGCAGATTTTGGTCATAACGCATAACGCGAACATTCCGGTCCTCGGTGACGCCGACTACGTTTTGAGAATGGAGAACAAACCTCTAACAGGAGGACGCCGATCATGCGTGGTCGCGCTCGAAGGCTGTTTCGAATCTCCGACGATCACGTCCACATTGCTCGAATTGGAAGGGGGCCGAAGAGCGTTTGACTTCCGACAACATCGATACTCATTGTCCGCGAAACAAAAGCGGTAGCGCCCACTGTGCTCCATCTTGCCAGTTGAGTCAGGTACCGATTGCCGTTTAGCTTGGGAAGACAAGGTAAATTGGAAATAAAGGACATAGCGGTGATCGGGGAGCCTGACCGGACCGGGAACGAGAGAGCACGCGCAAGTGTCCTCCCGCGAGAATAGAATTCCTACTTGGCATCGCCGTGCCCAAAAAACACAGCGGGGGCTAGTGCATTGTCAAGGGCAAGCTGCTCTGATCGAGCGGCGTCCTAAGCCCAAGCGCACGGGTGGCGCTGTCAATATCCCGCCTCTCGCAGCGCGCAAGAAGGGCCTTCAACTCCTGCTGACTTGCCAGAACATGAAAATCCCTCGTCGGGGCGAAGTAAACCAGCGTTCGCTTACCCGCACCGATGAGGTTCAGCATATTTTGTAGCGTCCCCTTGCTCTTGGCATCCCACAACATCACGCCGCACTCAGCTTCGTCCGCCATGACGAAATCTTTCGCCGCGTAGTAGCTGAACCCCTTGCTGCCCGCTGGCGGCTCAATGCGGCGCGTCGGCCAAACCCCAACGTTGTTTCGGCACTGCTCCATGCAAAAGATAATAACCTTGTCGTAGTGCTTCTTTGCGAAGTACGTCTGCACGGCCTTATCCGCGCCGTTCGCATCGCCAATGAGAATGGTACAGCCGCGCTTCATGAGGTCGTCCAGACGCCCGCGAATAACCGCGTTCAGCTTGGAAACCGCCCGCGATCCGCCGATGAAAACCTTCATGACTTGCTCCTCGTGCGCGTTAAGGTGAGCAACCGAACGGTCTTAGCTCTGCCCTCGTTCTTCAGCAGGTTCGTGATCACGCTGGCGGTGGCTCCGAAGGCGAGGTCAGCGCGCGCAGAACACCAGCTCTAAGCGGTGGAAGATTATCAACCACGGTATTCCAAACTGTTTCGACATCCACCCTGTCATATCGATGCCGGAGCCAGTTGCCAATGCCGCGGATGTTGCGCCATGGTAGACCCGGACACAGACGCTCCGCATCATCTCCCAGCCGCACCGCTGCCTCGCTGATAAGTAGGAGCTTGCGCTCCACTGCGGCAACCGTCTTCGGGTCTTCCCGGAACGCCTCCAAATCCATGTCCTGCACGAACTGGGCGATCATGTCGATGCCTTCGATGATGTCTCGCAGGGAAAGTGCAGGTTCCCTAAAAGGCAAGCACGGCCTCGCGCGAAGCTCTGGCGGCAACTGGCTCCTTGAGCCCTTTTGCCGGCGACAGATCCACGCGGGCGCCCAGCACGTCAGCCAAGCGGTTTTCGAGGGCGACCATGTCCAACAGCGACAGACGCCGTCCAGGAGAGAATTCCGCTATGACATCCACATCCGATATCTCACGGACGGCCGTCCCCCTTGCGTAAGAGCCGTGCAGGAACAGGTGCTCGATACCAGCGGCTTTAAGTTCGCTTTCGTGTTCTCGCAGTTTAGCTATGATTGTGGACTGATCCATATCGCAGCTCCATTTATATTCTCCCGCATCTTCGAGCAGCCCAGGAGCCACGGTATCCGCTCCTACAATCACCAACTTCGGCCCGCGCTTTCTATTTCCCCTTCAACGAACTATGTCCACCCGCCGGTCGGCTGCATCCCCAGCCGTGCTATCTCGTTAGCCGAGGTGCGAAAAATGGCAACAGCAGCCCAAGCTCAACCAATACCAACCACTACGGATCCCGTCCAGCGCTGGCTAGCCCGCAGAGGCGTGTGCCCGCAGCTCGATGCAGAAAAAATAGGCTCACCCGCGCCTTCCTTGCCGGCGACTTACTCAAAAGCGCCGGCGACCGACCCAGAAGCGCAAAGGGTGCGGCGCGCACCACAAAACGAACCAGAAACCAGCCCGCGCCGTCCCCCGCTTTGCGCGAACCCAATAGAAGGCCGCCGCGCCGCCACCAACCGCGCCAACTCCCTCCACTCCACCGGTCCTCGAACCGAACCCGGCAAGCAACGTTCGTCCCTCAACGCCTTGCGCCATGGTCTCACTGCCCACACCGCAGTCTTGCCCAACGAGAACCCCGAAACCTACCAGCGCCACATCCAGCAATTTCTCGATGAGTACGCCCCCGCCACACCCACCGAAACTCAACTGGTCCACGAAATCGCCAACACCGCCTGGCGCCTCAACCGTATCCCGCTTCTCGAAGCCGAGCTGTTCTCCCAAAACCCAAACCCCCAAACCCTAGTCCCGATGCTGGCCACGCTCGGACTCCACGGCTCGCGCCTCTCCCGCCAGTTCCAAAAAGCACTCGATCAACTCCGCACGATCCAAGACGAGCGCCGTCACCTGGAGCGCCGCCAGCTCACCGAAGCGGCCGAACTCTTCCTGCGCCATCAGCACAAAGGACTTCCCTGGGAACCCGCGGTTTTTTCAAAAGAAGCTGGCTTCGTTTTTTCAAAAGAACAAATCGAGCGCCACGCACAACACCTGATGCGACAAAACCCCACTTATTACCCCCGTCTCCAACCGGTCCAGCCCATTGCCAAGTCCACCGGCGGAAGCGCAGACTAAAGAAGAGCAGACTAAAGAGGAATGTGGAACCAAGTCGGCGCAATCGTCTGGGCGCAGTGGCGCAGCACGCGCAACCACCTTCCGCGCGCCAATCTCGGCGGGCTGCTCTTCACCAGCGTTCTGACGGCCGTCTGGTATGGAGCCTTCGCCTATCTGGCTGTGCTCGCGGCCGTGCTACTGTCCCAGCCCGGCGAGCTGGAAGCGTTCCACAAAATTCTTCCGGGCGCAATGCTGCTGTGCTTTCTCTATTGGCAGGTGATCCCGGTCCTGCTGACGTCCATGGGGTCCTCGCTCGACCTGCGCAAGCTGCTGGTCTATCCCATTCCGAAGCGTGCTCTGTTCGCCATCGAAGTGATCCTGCGCATCTCCACCGGCGGGGAAATGTTGCTGATCCTGATTGGCGCGGCCACCGGCCTTTTCTTGAATCCCAATGTTCCGCACGGTGCGCCATTCTCGCTGGCGCTGTTCGTCGTCTTCAACCTGTTTTGCTCCACCGGCATCCGGGATCTGCTGGTCCGCCTGATGGCCCACAAGCGGTCGCGCGAGATTGTAGTGTTCCTGTTTGTCCTCGCCGCGGCGCTCCCTCAGTTGATATTCTTCCGGGCATCCGAAACGCGGATGCGGCAGTTTTTCGGCGGCGAACCTTCGGCCATCTTTCCGTGGACCGCAACGGCGCGCCTGGCGCTCGGCGAATTCTCGTGGATGAGTTTAGGCGTTCTGCTGGCTTGGACCTTGGCCGCTTATGTCTTCGGACGCACCCAGTTTGAGCGCGGGCTCCGGTTCGACGCCGCCGAAGCTTCCGCCCGAGGCTCGTCCACGCGACGCCGCGTCAGCCGGCTGGAGTGGTGGTATCAATTACCGAATGCGGTCTTTCGGGATCCGCTCGCCGCGCTGATCGAAAAAGAGCTGCGATTCCTGAGCCGCGCACCGCGATTCCGTTTAGTCTTCCTGATGGGGTTCTCGTTCGGCTTGCTCATCTGGGCGCCCATCGCATTCGGCCGCCTGAGCACCGAGCGCAGCTTTCTCAGCGACAACTATCTCACGATGGTGAGCATCTACGCGATCCTGTTGTTAAGTGACGCGCTGTTTTGGAACTGCTTCGGGTTCGACCGTAGCGCCGCGCAAGTTTACTTTCTAGTGCCCGTAAAAATGTCTACTGTTCTGGCCGGGAAGAATCTTGCGGCGGCGTTTCTGGTTCTGATCGAGATCATTGCCATCGCCTTGGTATGCGCTTTGTTGCGGCTGCCTCTCAGCGGACGTCAGATCCTGGAAGCGGTGGCGGTCACGTGCGTCATCACTCTTTTCATCCTGGCTGTCGGGAACGTGAGCTCCCTCTATAATCCGCGCGCCGTGAATCCGGTGAAGACCATGAAGACAGCCGCGCAGAGCCGCACGCAGGCCCTTTTGATGCTCGGCTTTCCTATAACGCTGGCGCCTGTGGCGCTCGCTTACCTGGCGCGCTATGCGTTCGATACCGAGTGGGCCTTTTTCGGTACCTTGTTTGTCGGCGGCGTGATCGGCGTGCTGGTGTACTTTTACTCCCTGCAGTCGGCGCTGAAAGCAGCGTCCGAGCGCCGCGAGCAGATCATCACCGCTCTGAGCCGCGGCGAAGGTCCCATCGAGAATTAATGTCCGCGAGCGCCAGTTGCCGGTTCTGCCAGATCGCCCTGCACGCCAATTACGTTGTATTCGAAGATGATTTGTCGATCGCGTTTTTGGACCATCGGCCATTGTTTATTGGGCACACGCTACTGGTTCCCAAGGCCCACTATGAAACGCTGGCGGATCTTCCGGCCAATCTCGTGGGACCGTTTTTCGGCAATGTGCAGTTACTCGCGCGGGCCGTCGAACAGGCCATGCAGGCCGAAGGAACGTTTGTCGCCATCAACAATCGCGTCAGCCAGAGCGTTCCGCACCTGCATGTCCACATTGTGCCGCGGCGGAAGAAGGACGGCCTACGGGGCTTCTTCTGGCCTCGGCAGGCACATCCAGACGAAGAGAACATGCGGCGAGCCCAGACCGCGATTCGGGCCGCGCTGGCTGGAGTTTCTTGACGAAACAGCCGAAAAGAAGACTGATGGCCCGCATTTTGCTTCTGATCCTGATGGCGGCAAGCATCCAGGCGGCGGATCCGGAGCGCGTCGTCACCAGCATTTTGCCTTCGCTCGATTACGGCGCTAACTGCTGGTCGAGCGTGACGCTGTCGAACCTTGGCGATCGGATGGTAACGGTCGAAATTGAGGCGCATCGAGCGGGCGGCGGATTGGTTGGGCTGGCCGGGTTAAACGATATGACGCTGCACTTGAGCGCTGGCGAGAGCGTGGCGCACCGGCTGGAGATCGACGACGAATCGGGCCAAGGCTGGCTCAAGGTGCGCGAGCGTATTCCTTCGCCGAAACTTTCGCCGGTAATCGCCGTGGCAGGCTTGAGCGAGTGTACCGTTGATAATCAGTTGCGCAGCACGCCCCGCCAGCTTTCCTATCCCACGCGCAATCCTTGGTTCTCCGGCGATATAGAAGAAATGCAGGGAAACATGATTTCGGTGGTGAATACATCCGAGCGCGCCGCCCAAGCGTCGCTCTGCTATTCGGCCGGCAACCTGTACTCAGTCCCAACGGCGGGCCATCCTTCGCCCGAACTGACGCTGGTTTGCTCCAAGGCGTTTGACGTCCTGATTCCGCCCTACGCTTCCCGCCAATTCCCGGTGCAGCGCGATGAGAGCACGCACTTCGGCATCAAGACCCAGGGCGAGGCGATTGTCCTGCAGATGCTTCGCCCGGTCGCAGCCGGCGTGAAGGTCTACACTGTGGATTCGACCGTCAAATTCGGCGGCGAATTTGCCGGGGACAAATAGGATTCGGCGCCACAAACTAAAACAGCAGCTTGAGCGCGAACTGGATCTGCCTCGCCGGATAAGTGCTGCGAATCTGGCCAAAGGCGCTGTTGTTACTGATCGTATTCGGAATGCCGAAATTCACGTTGTTGAGTACGTTAAAGAACTCCGAGCGGAACTGCACGTGAATGTCCTCGTGAATCCGGAAGTTTTTGTCGACGCCCAGGTCCCACTGCTCAAAGCTGGGAGCACGAAACGCGTTGCGTCCCAGATCGCCGAATGGATCGGTGGCGGACGGTGGGACGGAGAACGTGTATCCGGCGAAATAGGTATTGAGCATCTGCGCTGTGCTCTGGCTGATCGCGCTGCCCGATGCGTTGGGGCGCAGAAATGGTTCGCCTCGATAATCGTTCGAAAGCCCGCTCACAGCATACGCCGACGACGGGCTGTAGTAGACGTTCAGCGGCTGTCCGGTGTGGGCGGTGTTGATGGTATTGAGCTCCCATCCGCCAATGATGGCGTCCAGGAAGGGGTTCACGCTGGCTGCGAACTGCCTGCCTTTTCCGAATGGGAGTTCGTACACCACGCTGGTGACGTTATTCAGCTTCACATCGAAGCTGGAAGGGCCCCGCTCAGCCGCCAGGTCGTGAATGTTCTGCGGATTGGCTTCGACGTAACCGGAGAAGTACTCGAGCGCCTGCTCAGAGTCGCCCAATGCCTTGCCCCAGGTGAAGGAATTCAGCAAATACAATCCGTGCGAAAAGCGATGCTCCAGCCGCACCGAAAGCCCGTTATAGTCGTTGTCGCCCGCTGGATCCACCCACGTGATGGGGCCGTAGGTCGGAATAGGTTCTCGCGCCTGCACGCCGAGCGATTGGCCGGGAAGGTTCGGAGAAGCCTCGTTGTAGTCGGCGATGATCGGCAACCGCAAGCTGTGATTGCCGTTGTAGGCAACTTCCAGTACGGTGTTCAGCCCCAGCTCGCGCTGAACTGAGAAGAACCAGTTCTGAATGTAGGGCCATTTGCTGTTGGGCGGAATATAGACCACGTTCGAGTTCGCCGGATTGAAGCTTGCGGGATTGTCGATGCCAGTGGTGAAGCTGTTCTGCGTAGTGAGGAAGCCGGCAGGCACGGCGCCGCCCGCGGGAATCGACTGGTTGATGACGCCAAACAGCGCTTGCGGCGCATTGATCCCTTCCAGCGCGCTTCCGACGCGATTGAAGAAGGAATAGCTGATCCCATAGCCTGCTCGGATCACGGTCTTCGAATCGAAGCTGTAGGCTAAGCCCAGCCGTGGCCCAAAATCTCGATAGTCGGGGTGAACCAGGCTACGGTTATAGATGCTGCCGCTGCTGGCCGTGATCATAGTGTCCGTGGCCGGATCGAAATTCGAATAGTTATTGTCGCGTTCATAGAGCGGCGTGGCGTATTCCCAGCGCAGTCCGAGGTTCAACGTGAGCTTCGGCGTGACGCGAAAATCGTCCTGCGCGTACAGGGAGTTCACGTGCTGGCGGAGATTGACAACAGCGTTGTTTCCTAGATTGATGATGCTGGGCGTACCGAAGATGAAATCGGCGAGATTGTAGCTGGTGGCGTCGCTCGCGATAGCGCAGCCCGCCGCTTGCCCGAGTTCCGTACAGGTGGGCTTACTGAACTGTCCCGTGTATTGGTCTTCACCGTACAGCGGATTCACGTCCAGGATTTCGGTCCGCACGGACAGGAACTCGTACCCGAACTTAATAGAATGGCGGCCCTTGATCCAGGAGTAATTCAACTTGGGATCGAACGAGGTCGGGTTCTGAAACTGCGGATTGCTGGTTTGCCGCCCGAGTTGGGAAAACCCGCTGATGTTCTGCGAGTTCAACCCGCCGGTCAAGTCGGGTGAAGTCGGCAGTCCGGGAATACCGTAAAGAGCTTCCATGCTGGGGCCGCCCAGATACGCCGGTTCTTTTCCCGCCAGCACGTGATCGAACCCAAAGCGAGCCTCCAACACCGACGATGCTGTCACCGTCCAGGTGTAACCAATGGAAGCGTTCTGATCGATGCTGTGGATGTAACCATTGCCATCGCCGCCCGAAGGACCCGGGATATCGGGCTGATAATAGTCGAGATCCTTGCGCTGGCTAAATCGTACGAATACCGACATCCGGTCATTGATTTGGCCGTCGATCTTCGCATCGTACTTGTCGCCGTAATCGCGAATGAGCAGCAGGTCTCCGTAATTGCTCGGGCGACCCGGTCCATTCGGTGCGGGCAGAGCGCCGAGCACTGCGGCGGCGAACGGGTTCAGAGTGGAGATCGGAATTTGAGTGTTCGCGGGATAGAGCGTCTTCGTCAGCGGATCATACACGGGCACCGGCAAAATTCCCGCGCGATCGTTGGCATCGGGTATCGAGTCGAAATTGAAATAATGCTGCAACTGGCGCAGACCCTCGTAGTCGGCGAAGAAGAATAGTTTGTTCTTGATGAACGGGCCGCCGATCGTGACGCCAAACTGGTTCCGTTGAAGCGGCGGTTTGACGAAGACCGCCGAAGCGAAGTCGTATCCGGCGGCGTTTAGATCGGTGTTACGAAGGAACTCATAGGCCGATCCATGAAACTGGTTCGTACCGGACCGCATCACCGCGTTCACCACTGCGCCGCCCACGCGCCCGTACTCAGCGCTGTAATTACTGGTGATCACACGAAACTCGGCGAGTGCATCCGGCGAAAGCTGCACCACTTGAGCCGAGTATCCCTGGTTACTGGTGCCATAGGCGGTATTGTCCATTCCATCCACCAGGAAGAAATTGTACGTGCTGCGCATTCCATTCACGTTGAATGCGCCCTCTCGCGGCGTACCCGTGGGTCCGAACGAAATTGAGATGGGCGATTTCACGGTGTTGGTGGCAAGCAGCGCCAGGTCGGTGGGGTCTCGGCCGTTTAGCGGCAATTCCACGGTAGCTTGCGTGCCGATCACCTGGCTGTGCTCGCTCGAATCGGTCGTCAGCGTCGACGCCGCCGAGGTGACGTTCACGGTGTCCCAAACCACTCCCACCTGCAGGACGATGTCGACGCGCTGGCGTGCGTTCACTTGCACTCGAATGTCCGGCGCGGCAGCTATGGAAAACCCGGGGTGCTCCACTTTCACGGTGTAAAGGCCAATCTGGACGTTGAAAAAATCGTATTCGCCGTTTTCGTTGGTGGATGTCTTGGCTTCGATGCCCGTCTCCTGATTGGTCAGGGTAACCGTTGCATTCGGCAGGCTGGCATTGGAGGGATCGTGCACCGTGCCAAGCACTTCGGAAGTTTCAAATTGGGCGAACAACACGGACGCCGTGAGCAGAAACACTAAGAACAGAGTGGCATAAGGGAATCGCCTCATATTGACCTCTCGGCGATCCTAGCAAGCGAATGTTTATAAGTCGTTACGCGGAGATGACAGATGAATCTCGTGCGTGGGTTACTTCGTTGAGATCGCTAAGACCAGCTGTGTGGCCGATTCAAGCTTCACGCTCAAGATGGATGCGAGTGTCGGCGCAATCTGACGCATGTCGATGAGGCCCAGATATTTGCCGGCCGCAGTGCCCCGACCCAGGATGAAAAACGACGAGCGCATCTCCGGCCGATCCGGCAAATACCCTTATGTGATGGTGGGAGTGACGCCGGTGACACCTTCGGAATATGCGCCTTCGGCCAGGAATCGGCGGAGGTTCGGGATCTTGAGCCCGTGCTCATTGGCGCGCGTGACGAAATCCGGCCGCATGCCGTCGCGACAACCCGATGAATCGTGCTCTATCCGCCCGAAGTGCGCTCGATGTGTCCGCCAAATTGGAAACGCATCGCCGACAGCAGTTTGTTGGCGAAATCGCTCTCGCCGCGCGAGTCGAAGCGCTGAAACAGCGCGGCGCTCAAAACCGGAACGGGCGTTGACTCGTCAATCGCCGCGTTGATGGTCCAACGCCCTTCGCCGGAGTCGGAAACGCGGCCCGAAAACTTCTCGAACGACTTCTGATCCAGTAATGAAATCGCGGTGAGATCCAGCAGCCAGGATGCCACCACGCTTCCGCGACGCCATACCTCGGCAACATCCGCCAGGTTGAAATCGTACTGGTAATGCTCAGGATTGCGCAGCGGACTGGTCTCGGCATCGGATTCCCGCGCCGTCTTGCCGACGTTGGCGTGATGCAAAATATTCAAGCCTTCGGCGTAAGCGGCCATGATGCCGTATTCGATTCCGTTGTGCACCATCTTCACGAAGTGGCCGCCGCCCACGGGTCCGCAATGCAAGTAGCCATCTTCGGCCGTGCCACCAACCTTCTCGCGTCCGGGGGTGCGCTCGATATTGCCGCGTCCGGGCGCCAGCGTCTTGAAGATCGGATCCAGGTGTTTCACGATATCGGGTTCGCCGCCGATCATCAGGCAGTAACCGCGTTCCAGGCCCCACACGCCGCCGCTGGTGCCGACATCGGCGTAGTGAACGCCCTTCGGCTGCAGTTCCTTGGCGCGGCGAATATCGTCGATGTAATACGAATTGCCGCCGTCAATGACGATGTCGCCCTTCTGCATACGCGATGCAAGCTGATCGAGCGTCTGATCCACTACGGCAGCCGGAACCATCAGCCAAACCGCGCGCGGCGGTTTCAACTTGCTCAGGAAGTCATCGAGCGAGCTCGATCCTGTGGCGCCGTCTTTGCCAAGCTGCGCGACGTTGCCGGGATTCATGTCGAAAACGACGCACTCATGCCCGCCCTTTATCAGCCGGCGCACCATGTTCGCGCCCATTCGTCCCAAACCGATCATGCCCAGTTGCATACGATCCAGCATAGCAGCGCGATCATACAGCGAGGACATCATCGAGAATTCGGAGTAGTTCGTCGGCTTGTTCGCTCGAGAGAATGTATGGCGGTAGAAGACGCAGCACCGTGTCATGCGTGCAGTTCAGCAATAGACCGCGCTGCAGGGCCCGAATCACAAGATCGTGTCCGGGGCGCGATAGCTGGATCGCGAGCATCAGTCCAGCGCTGCGAATTTCCGTCACGATCGGACGACGGCGGCGGATTTCCTCCAATCCTCCACGCAACCGATCGCCGATCAGGCGGATGTTGGGCAGCAGTTCATCCAATATGGACAGAAACTCGATTGCGACTCGACAAGCCAGCGGCCCTCCGCCGAACGTAGTTCCGTGCAGTCCCAAGGGCAGCGCTTGCGCGGCTTGCTCCGTGAACAGAGTCGCACCCAACGGAAGTCCGGCCGCCAACGGCTTTGCCGTAACCACGATGTCCGGCTTTATACCGGACCATTCATACGCGAAGTAGCGGCCGGTACGCCCCAACCCGCATTGTGTTTCATCGGCCAGCAGCAGAGCATGGTGGCGCGAAGCCAGTTCGCGCGCGAGATGCAGGAATTCCGCGGTCAGCGGAAAGATGCCGCCCTCGCCCAACACCGGCTCCAGGATGATCCCGGCAGTGTCGTCGGTCACCGCCTTCGCCAGGCCGATGTTGTCGTTCGGATCGACAAAGGTCACCTGCGGAGCCAGAGGGCCAAAAGGCCGCTGATACTTGGGCTGCCCCGTAATCGCCAGCGATCCGAAGGTTCTTCCGTGAAAGGAATTGTTGAGCGCCACCAACTTGGTTTTTCTGAGATGCAGCGCCCGTCCCTGCGCGCGCACGGCTTTGAGCGCGGCCTCCATAGCCTCGGTCCCCGAACTTGCAAAGAATGCTCGGTCCAATCCACTGATCGCGCACAAACGCTCGGCCAGTTCGCCCTGATACTGATGGTAGACCAAGTTCGACGTATGGATGCATTGCTGGGCCTGTTCCACTAGCACCTCGATGATGCGGGGATGTGAATAGCCAAGCGCGTTCACTCCGATCCCGGCGATAGCGTCCAGATAACGATTCCCTTCCGTGTCGAAGACATAGCACCCGCAGCCTCTGGTTACGACCAGCGGGTAGCGGTCGTAGATCTGCAAGAGGAACTTCTGCTCTTTTTGCGCGATCGATTCAACTTGTGGGAGCGATTGTGTGGGACTCATAACCGGAGCTTAAGCCGCGGGCGAAGAAGATATCCAATACTCGAATCTCGATCAATCCATATGCGCGGCATATCACAATCTATGACGAAACCCGGGACGACCGGGAGCGATCTTCTAAGTGTGGGCGTATTGACCCTGGCTACCGAGCTCCACACGGAAGAATCTTCCGTAAAGCCGCGTAAAGACTTCCAGCGGCTGCCGCAACTCGACACGCTGCGCGGCTTTCTTTTGGTGTGGATGACGTTAACGCATCTACCCACGCACATCAGCCCGTACTCGAATCAAATGGTGGGGTGCGTTTCGGCCGCGGAAGGTTTTATTCTTCTGGCCGCAATCCTGGTGGGACGGGTTCAGCAAGGCGCTTCAGAGAGGTACGGGAGGTCAGTGGCACGCGAAAAACTATGGCGCCGCATCGTTCGAATCTATGGTTACCACCTAGTGCTGCTCGGATTTGCATTCTCTATCTGTGCCGCGGCGGCCGGCTACTTCCATCGAGTGCCCCTTCAGAATTTGCTGGACTTCTACTTGCAGCATCCGAAGGCCGCACTGATCGCCGCGCCAGCGTTGCTTTTACAATCCGCCGCTTCTGGACATCCTTCCGATGTACATCGTCTTCATGCTTCTCACTCCGTTCCTCATGCGAATTGCGAAACGATGGGGATGGGGGTCCGGTGTTGGCCGGGAGTGGCTCCATTTGGCTCTTGGCGCAGTTCAACTTACGCGGGTGGGTCTATGCGGCGGCACATTTCGGATTTCCAATCCCACTCAACGAAACAGGCGCGTTCGATTTGTTCGGATGGCAATTTCTATGGACTGCCGGCTTGTACCTCGGCAGCTCCGAAGCAGCCTCGCTCTTTTTTAAGTTTCGAATTCCGAGATGGGTGGTCCTGTCGAGCGCCGCGATAGCGGCCGCTCTGTCCGTCTGCCGGCACACGGCTTTTGATGTACTCACCGGCCCAGTGTTATTCGACGCTCTGGTGAACAAATGGAGGCTGGGGATCCTTCGGCAGATCGATGCGGTGGCCATCGGCATCCTGCTGGTGAAGTATGGATCGCCATTGGCCGAAACCTGGTTGGGCCGCCGGCTAGCTACACTGGGGCGCGCATCTTTGGAAGTGTTCTGCACGCATCTGGTATTTTGCTTCTTCCTCGGACTCGCCACCGGAACCGATGCGCAATACACTTGGCCGCAAGATGCCGTCATCATCGGAGTCACTCTCGCTGGGTTGTTCATCGTGGCGCATTATACCCAACGACGGCGCTACTGTCCGACATAAAGTGGTCCCACGGCGGCGGCAATGGAGACGTTCACCGGATTCGAAGAATAGGTGGCAACTGGTACCTGCAGGTTCACCTGGGTAATGCCCGCTACCAGCCCATCGGCAGCGCCTACGAACTGCGGCTGCACCTGATTTTCGTCTATGTAGGCGGTTACAGGCGTCACGGGTACGGGAAGCGGCGCTGCGCTGACGCTGCCGTCCTGGCTCAACGGAAACGTCAAGCCAAGTCCCGTCAGGTAGAAAGTGACCACCGAGCCTTGCGGCGCAGGATGGGTGGCTGAATTGGCCGTACCGTCTTGATTGGTGATCGCCAGGAAATACGGCGCGACGGGCGTGACGGCGACTCGTACCGAGTTCGACTTTTGCCCGTCTACCGTGACGGTTACTTCCGAAGTGGCGCTGATCTCAAAGGGCGCGAAGGCAACAATCAATCCGTCCTGCACCGAGATCAGGGGCGCAATGTATCCATCGAACGCTACGCTAGTGGCGCCCACCTGGAACGGAAGCCCGCCCGTTGAATCGAGTTGGGCCATCACGGTAGTGCTGGGTCCTAAATGTTGTCCGACGATACTGATCAATTCGCCGGGGGCGATTCCGTAGCTGAACACGGACGGGATTGCGACGGCACTTGAGGTAGGCCCAATGGAGGTGATGATCACCGGCGGAGTGCCCGTTGGATCGATCTTCACCAGAGCGGCCGTGTTCCCAGACTGGTAGCCGCCATTCTTATGCACGCTGGTTGCGTATTGGGCGGTGCCCGAGACATAGATCGCCCCGCTGGGATCGATTGCAAGAGAGGCGCCGTCGCTGTAGCTCGAGAACAACAACTGAGACAGGTCGGCGCTGAATTCGCTGACAAACGCTCCACTTAAGCTCAATTCATACGGCGCGACCAGTGGAAAACCTTGCGAGGCGCCACCGCCTACCCACACGTTGCCGGAGGGCTCCAACACGATGCTGGTTCCAGAGTCGTCGCATATGCCACCCAGATAAGTCAGATATTGTGCGCTCGATAGCCCGGGATTGAGTTTCAGCACGAAAACATCCGAGCCGCCGGACGGGTACTCGGGCCCTGGACCAATGCTAAAGGTGGGAGGGCAACCGGTATTCACCTTGGTCTGATATGCGCCGGGTGTCGCGCCCGGAGTGATGCCCCACGTGGAGCCGGTGATGTAAGCGTCACCCGACGAATCCAGCGCCAGTGCGTTCGCTTCCGTAAAAAAGCCGCCGCCAATGAAAGAGCTGGCGACGAGTTTGTCACCCGCTGCGCTCAGCTTGCTGACGAATCCGAAATCAATCGGATTTGGATATGTAATGCTGGCGGCAGCTCCGCCAGGGAAGGTCGGTTGATATGCGTTTGCTGAAACGGGAAAATCAGGCGATGTCGTGGTACCTACCGCCACGGCTTCGCCGCTTGCATCCACGGCAATGCCCTGCACCGTGCTCCCGCATGAGCCGGTGATAAACGTCGAGTACGCCAGGCTGCTTGCGTCCACGCTCAGCTTGCTCATAAATCCATAGGTCGCCAGGTCTGCAATGGGCATAAATGGGTTCGTGCTGGTGCGCTGACACATGGTAGTAGGAAGCTTGGGCTGCGGCACGTTTGCGGTGGTTGGAAAGTCGTGCGATGGCGTGGAGCCCACGATGTACGGCGCTCCGGCTGAATCGATGGCAACGCCGCTGATGGTTACGCCCTGCGATGCACCGAGAAGACTTGAATAAATCGACTGCGAGCCATCCGCGCTCAACTTCGCCACAAAGCCGCTGTTCGTAGTCGACGGCGACGCCGGGGAGATGGTCTGCGTAACCGGAAAATCCGACGAAGTTGTCGTGCCCGCTATAATCGCTTCTCCTTGCGGGTCCACTGTGATGGCCGCGATCTGATCGGAATAACTGCCGCCAAAGAAGGTGGAGTACAGCATCTGGGAGCCATCCGGGCTCCACTTCACCACGAACGGCACCGAGGGAGAATCCACTCCAGCGAAGAGCTGATTCCCCAAGCCGATCAACACATGAGGATTGAGGCGCGGCGCTAGCATCTTCCAGGTTGCGCCATGATCCACACTGACCTCGATTTGATTGTAGGTGGCGAAGTAAAGATCGCCGGTTGACGAATCCAATGCAAAGGACTGGACATAGACGCCTCCCGGGAACGGCGGAGTGATGGTAGTGAAACTGACGCCGCCATTGGTGCTCATCTGCACGCCAACGCTGTCGACGACATAAATATTAGATGGATTGTTTGGATCGATCGTAATCGATTTCGGAGTATAGAGATTTCCCGCTAATTGCTGCCATGTCATCCCGCCGTCGGTGCTTTTGAGCAAAATGGCGTTGGCGTCGATGAGGTAAAGATCGCTGCCGCCCGGCGTCAAGGTGAACGTGATGGAATTGAAGTTGTAGGGCCCGGCCGCTGGTTCACCGGGATATGCGGGATTCAGCTGCCGCCAAGTGCCACCGGCGTCAATGCTCTTGTAGAAATTATTCGGATTAGCGGTGGAGGCATAAGCGATGGTATGATCCACGGCGCTGATTTGCACTGAGCTGACATTCACGGCGCCACTTCCGGAGACAGCCATGCCCACTTCATTCTGGCCTGCCGCTAAGCCGGCAGACGACATGATGAACAAGCCGGCTGTGGTGGCGATGAAGGCGCGCGAAGGGTCGATGGCGTCCACTGAAATTGCCTGCACCGCCGGCGTTCCGGGCGGTATTCCGTACGGACCAACCAAGGGCACGGCTTGAACGAAGCTGGCGCCACTGTTACCGCTGACGAAGATGCCATCCGGCGTAGCCACATAGAGCACCTTGCCGTCGGACGTTCCGCCAATGGCGGTAACCGAAACCTGAGAATCCACCGGCAGCGGAGTCGCAGTCTGGCCGGCATTGGAGAACGCGATCAGGGGCGGCTGGTGCGCGCCCTTGCTTCCGTTGGTGGATGGAAAATCGACAGAGTTGGTGCTGCCAGTCACGTAGACGTTGCCCTGCGCGTCAGTGGCCACTGGTCCGCCCGTGTCCGAACCGCTGCCGCCGTAGTATTTCGTGTAGACGATCACTGGATCGATGGTCAGCGGCATCGACCCATCGTGCTTTCCGAGCTGGAAGCCGATCTGGTTGGCGGAGAGGAGGACGTAGGCGGCAGAAACTTCGTGTCGAACGCCGTGAATGGTTTGGAACACCTTCGGCGCCAGTTGGCGCAATTCGCCCGAGAGCGTTTCCACAATCAGGTTGCCGTCGTTGTCCAGCCGGACCTGGCGTGCGCCGCTCACCTGGATTCGGATGCGATCGGGCCTGGCTGCTCTCTCCAAGTCCAGATCGTATTCAAGATGTCCGGGGCGTCCATAGAATGCGACATCGATTCCCGGATAGAGATGCCGGATCCGGGCCGTAGGATACGCCCGGAAGCTGAGCGTCTGGCCGCGCGTGACGTAGGTGCTGGGCGCTGACGTGCCGAAGCCCTTAAGATGTGCGTTCCTGGAGGGCCGTAGGAACTGCAGCGTGACGCCGCCTAATTCAATCCGGTCCGCGCGAATGATGACCGATTGCCCGGCGGCTCGGGTTTCAAATAGTCCGCTCGATCGCTCTTCGAAATAGAGCGGATGATCGGGCGAGGTTGCACCGATAAGCTGGCCGATGAAAACGGCGATCAGCAGAGATAGTCGAATAGTAGACACACGAACTCCTAGCAGGCTGCTGAAAAGCATAGCCGAAATTGTTCCAGCGACATTTTTTGAGTTTGAGAACAGCTTTCGCGCGGCGGATGAGGGTTCCGCGAGTAGATTCACGACCTCGAAGTGGGCGTGAA
>Ga0187888_1002018_pt1 | contig 18204 bp, 15 predicted proteins | sample June2016WEW_7_40_FD_132987 | JGI IMG/M metagenome (GOLD analysis project Ga0187888, IMG submission 132987) | Peatland microbial communities from SPRUCE experiment site at the Marcell Experimental Forest, Minnesota, USA - June2016WEW_7_40 | ecosystem: Environmental > Terrestrial > Soil > Wetlands... | reverse complement strand
TGCCTGCCTGGCGATCTTCTGGTCCGTATCTCATTTCACCGATCGCCTGGGAAGACTTTACCTGGTCTGGGGGCTTGTGGTTGCCGCCTTCCTGTTCAACGCGGCCCTGGCGATCGTGCAGATCACAAACCGGAGCGACGGGCTTTACGGTCTCTACGTCCCAGGCAGCGGCCCTTCCTGGGCCCCTTCCCTGAATGACCTGCTAGAGGCACCCGCGACTGCCGCACTGCGGAACCTGGCCGACTCCTCCGAACCCGGAGCCGACACGGCCGTGGCAACATCGAAGGCCGTTCTCATACCCACCACTCCGTTCCTGTTCGGGACGATGATGGGAGGCTCGGGGGCATTCCTGGCCCTCGGAGCGCTGGCCTTGCCCCTCGCACTGGCGATCGTCTTGCACCTGCTATCGCCACGCGGCAGCCGGGAGAGCCTCTCGAGCAGGCTAGGGTATTCCAGCCAGGGGAGCCTGGTGCTGCTCCTCGTGGTCATGATGCTTCTCGGTTCGTTTCTGATCGGTCTGGTCGCCGGTCCGTGGTACTGTTTGCCAGTGATCCTGGGGCTGGCGACCGTTGGGCTTCCGGCTCTGGTTTTGCCAGGTTCTCGCTGGCCGGCCTTGTGCATGGTCATTCTCTTGCTTGCCGGAATCGGCCTGGGGGTGATGCTTGAGAGCTCCTGGCCGGTGCTGCTGGGCGGACAACCACCCGTTGGACCTCCTGATCTGGACTCGGCTCGAGCACTCTGGTCCGACAGTATGGAGATGATCCGCGAGTTTCCCCTGGTGGGAGCTGGACTGGGAAGCTTCGGAGTGATCCACCCATACTTCAAGGACCGTGACCTGTCTTCGACGACGGCCATGAGCAGTCTTCTCGAGTGGACCGTCGAGTCCGGGGCGATCGGCCTGGGTATCCTCGCCCTGGGTGTGCTCTGGTGCCTGATCCGGCTTCCCAGCGTTCTGAAGCGGGTCGGACTGATCGACCGTTCTCTCGCTCATGGCTTGATCGGAGCGGCCTTGAGCTTTAGTCTATTAGCCGCCGTACACTGGACGATCGAACTTTCAGCCGTGGCCATCTCGGCCAGCGCCCTAGGTGGAACCTGGAATCGCTGGCTGGCCGGCGGCACGGACCTGTTTGTTGAGCGTGGGTAATGCAGCCCGCTTCGGGCGTGGCTCACGGAGGAGTCGATCCCACGATGCGAGAATTTATCTGTCTCCACATTCAAGATCGAGAATCGGGCCCGATCCGAGTCGTGGAGATTCCCTGGATGTCGGTGCGGATCGGCTGCGCAGCCTATTGCGAGGTTCGGCTGGCCGACCGTGAGCTGGCGGAAGAGGCATGCAGGCTCCAGCGGCGCGGGCGAACCTGGCATCTTGTCCCTCTTGGCCCCAAGGGGTCGATCCTGGTCCAGGACCGGCCGATCGAGGGGCCTTGTCCATTACCTTTTGACGTGCCCTTCCGCGTTGGCTCGATTTGCTTCACGTTGCGACAGAACCGTTCTTCGGATCCGGACTGGGAGATGTACCGAACGCTCTCGTCCGCGCTGCACCGACAGCCGATGTCTATCAACCCGTTACCCTCGTCTCTGCCGGCCGCTGAGCACAGTATCGCATCGATCGCGCCTCCTCGCCCTCAACGGGGCGTCGTCCACAAAGCTAGTATCCCCTTGACGCCGCGGATCAAGTCGCCGCTGGAGCGATCGCCAAGTCCTCGGCCGGTGAATCCGTGGGAGGCGCGGTGGAAGGCCGCAGGAGCCCGGCTTCAGACTAACCAAAAACAGCCTCTCCCACCCGGCCGGCCGCATCCTAGCCCGCCTGCCGATCGTTATCAGAGCGTCCCTCTCAAGGAACCATCAGTTCCTTTGTCCATGAAGGCAGAACCTGCAGTCTCACCGTCCCAGGCACGAGGGTTTTCGACTCATCCGCTTACACCGGCCGGTGCTCTGGGGTATCCGGTTCCTCCTTCAATATCATCACGCTCGCGACTCGACGCAAATCTTCCCATCAAGGCGCTCACGCAGCCCGCGGAGCCTTTCATCGCAACAGTGAGACCGGAGAAGATCACGACACGCGATCGGCAACCAGCCTCTCTCTTGCAGACCCGGGATCAAGGCTCGCAGCTCGATCGATCGGACCACCTGTGTCCAGAGATTCGCATCGAGCGAGCCGATGATGTGCCGGAGCGATCAGAACCTGAAGCCGGCATTGAGCCGAGCGGCGACCGGGGGATGGTACAATCGACCAAAGCCGAGAAACTCGGTACCAAATCGACCGCCGAAGAAGCCGATTGCCATGCAAACTGCCAGAGCTACGACCTGGCAACCAAGCCCGGACTCGCGGGTGCGTATGATGATCAAACACTCGATGATCACTCCGCTTGGTTGGAATACTACTTTCCAGAGCAGTCTTCCCCTTCTGCACCGGTTGCAATCGATCATTCAGGGTTGGCGGTCTTGACCTCGGATTCACCCCGAAACGAGCCCGCCGTTGGCCTGCAAGTCATGAAGGAACCTTCGATCCTCATGACGGAAGAGTCCCAGCATCGTTCGCCGCCCTCCTCTCATGGCCTCCGCACCTCTCTCGAAGAAGGGGTGGATGATGCGGTCTGCATCGCCCAGCCAGCACAGCCATTCGTGGCGGACACTTCCTGGACTGGAACAATCTCCGTTCTCGAGACAGGCTCTGCCGATGTGATCGCATCCACCTCAACAGAGGCCTGCAGGCACTTGGAGACTGGAGAGTCCGATCGCGAGGAAAGGGCCCGTATTCCGAATCTCCGAACCGCAATTCTGCTGGACCCGGGCATGCCGCCAGCTGGAGATCGCCGGAGAGCTTCCGAGGATGAGCTTTGGCCCAAGAATTCCCGGCACAAGCCCGGGATCGAGCCTGAAATACCAAGGCTGAAAACAGGACCGGACTTACCCTCAGCAAAGGACATCCTTGCTGCCGTTTCGATGCGGCCCTCCGCTCTAACTAGAAAGCCATCGACCCGCATGAATGAGGATCAAGGTAAGCCGACCGAGCGTCGGGAGCCAGACCAATGGTTTCCCCATCTCTGGCTGGTCTGGCCTCCCACCGCGCTCTTCGTAATCGGGATGGGAATCGTGGGCTCGCTGCTTTCCCTCCGGTGGTCCAGCGATTCCTTCAACGCCTCAGTCGTGAGCCAGCGTCTGCTCACTCGTTCCGAGAACCAGGGCAGGGAAAAACCTCTTCCGGAGTCGGTTGTCCCCCCTCAATCCTCGTGGTGGAAGACGACCCCGCTTCACCTGGCGGAATGGGGGGTTTATCTTGGACGAACGAGAACGGATGACGATCGAACCGACGAGGGTCGGGAATTGGTCGAAGCAGCAGTCCGGATCTCACCAATCAACCCGATGGCCCGGCTAGCTCGAGCACAACTCGCGTCGAAGTCGAGCAAATTAACCAGCAGGGCGCTCGACCTGGGCCTCAGTCGCGATGCTGTCAGCTTGGCCTGGAGCGCCCGGGCGCTCCGCCACGCTGGAAAAAAGGAATCCGCAATTCGAGTCTACCGGCAGGCTCTACAGATCGCCTGCGATAATGACCTCGCACTGGCCTCGAAGCCTACATTCAACGACGAGCCCAACGTTCGCCGCTATTTCTTGCCCGGTGAAACGACCGCTCGGGCAATTGTCCAAGGACTGATCACCGACGCTGACTGGACCTTTCAGGACTGGTCCGAAGCCTTGCCCAAGAACACGGTTGCCATTCTGGCAGCGGTTCGACTTCTCCGCGAACACGAGCGGCCGGAGGCTCAGGCGCTGCTCAAACAGATTCTCAACCAGAAGCAAGAGATTGTATCAACAGGCGCGGAGGGGGCTGTCCACACCGCAATGATCGCCGAAGCCCACGCCTTGCTGTCCCAGTGGAGAGAGGCCGAGCAACAGTATCATCAAGCAATTGACCGGATCAGTGATCTCACGATCAAGCGGTCCTGGTGGTTCAACCTGGCGAGTGTGGCGCTTCAGTTCAACGATGAGGCACAACGGAAAGTCGCTCTCGAGGCGGCTCTCGAAGCTCCTGCAAGCGACGATATCAGCCGGAGGGCACTCGAACTGCAGCGCGCATCCGAACCTCTTGGCCGGCTCCGACCCAGCGGGACCAAGGCCAACTGAAATCAACCAAGGATAGGAATTCCCGAGCCGACTGGAAGGACGAACAGCCATGGCGGTGACCAACGATGATGCCTGCCCACCCACCGCTGGCCCGGTTCCCCCGGCGCGGCCAAGTCTGACTCTGCTGGTTCTCTTTTCCCAGGCGGTCCGCGATCCTACCCAGCGCGTGACAGTGATCGGAGGGCTTATCTGTTTGACCCTGTTCAGCATTCTGTTCAGGGATAATCTCTGGCATTTCTACTACGCCTGGACGACCGATGATAACTACAGCCATGGATTTCTCGTACCGTTGCTCAGCTTCTACTTTGCCAGCCAGGTTGTCCGGCGTGGGCCGGTGGAAATTCGGTCCGGGGTGATGTCCGGGGGAATCCTGCTTGGGCTCGGCCTCCTGGGACGACTGATCACAATTCCCTTGCCGATTCCCTTCCTGGGAGACCTCGCACTACTGGTCGGCCTGGCGGGAATGTTCACCCTGATCCTGGGGACCAAGGCACTCAGCCGGTACTGGTTCGTGTTCTTTTTCCTCGTGTTCATGGTGCCCTTGCCCATCGCCATGTACTCACGGATCGCTTCGCCGTTGCAGTTGCTGGCTAGCCGAGTCGCATCGACCGTGATGAATGCAACCGGGGTACCTGTACTCCGCGAAGGGAACCGGATGACGCTGCCGGGAGGGGTGCAGATGTTCGTGGCCGAAGCGTGCAGCGGCATGCGACAGATGACCGGGTTTCTCGCCCTCACCGCGGCCGTGGCCTACCTGACGGCGCGACCGGGCTGGTACAGGACGATCATCGTCCTCGCCGCACTGCCAATTGCTCTGACCGCGAACGTGGCCCGCATTGTTCTGACAGGCTATATCATGCACTTTGTCAATCGTGAGTACGCCTCGGGCACTTATCACACCCTCGAGGGAATCTTGATGATGAGCTTCGGGCTCTTGCTCTTGAATTCTGTCTGCTCCCTGCTAAATCAGTTCTGCCAGAACCCGTCCGATCAGAACCCCGAAGATTCTTTCAGAAACGCGCCTGGGACCTTACCATCATCATCCCAGCCACTTCCAGAACGAGCCTATTGAGCGGGTCAGTTAGCTGGATAAACGGGGGATTCACGGAAAAACTGGTCCCTCTTCGCATACCAAAGGGTCAACCATGACACAAATGCACCGCTGTGTTTTGTGCGCCGGAGTTCTCACGATAGGTCTGGTTGCGCAGGGCGAGCTCAAGCGTCTCAACCAGACTAAACGTCCCTCATTGCGTCGAGACCTTGCATCAATCCCGCTGGAGCTGGGCGACTGGGTGGGCGAGAAGGAGGACGTTGCCCCCGACATTATCGAGCGGGCTCAGACCACCGAGTACCTCAACAGGGTCTACAAGAGCCGGACCCAGCCGGGCCTGCAACTCACGCTCTGGATCAATTACTCAGAGAAGGGAACGAACCTGCGGCACACACCAGAGATTTGCCTTCCATCCGGAGGCTGGACCAAGATCGAATCGCAGACCAAGGTGCTCACCACGGTTGCGCCGGACAGTCACGAAGTACGAATCACTCGACTGGGTTACGAGCAGGGTGAACTGGTTAAGCAGGTGGGATTCTGGTATTACATTTTCGGTGAAGGTAAGCTGGAAAACTTTGTCCGGCGACTGCCAATCACCAGCCGGAGCAGTCACGGACAAACCACGCGTGGTTCCTCGATGACCGTGGAGATTTTCTATCCTGGAGAGCACGACCCTGATGGCGACGCGCTGCGGGATTTCACCCAGTCGTTGCTGATCGAACTTGAGCCCATTCTTCCCCACGATCGTGCTGAGTACTATGTTCCTTGAGAGAACCACGCGGGATCATGCCTCAAGATAACCGGGAATCGACTTCATGAAACGAGCACTGATCAGCGGGATCACAGGTCAAGACGGCTCTTACCTCGCAGAGTTTCTCCTCGGCAAGGCCGATTACGAGGTTCACGGCCTGGTTCGACGCTCCAGCTCTCTAAACCGCCAGCGAATCGATCATCTGTTCAAATATGACTCCCAAGTGCGTGATCGTCTCCACCTCCATTACGCAGACCTGGCTGACGCCTCGAGCCTATCCACCGTGATGGAGCAGGTGCGACCCGATGAGGTCTATAACCTTGGTGCGCAGAGCCACGTCCGGGTCTCGTTCGACCAGCCGCTGTACACGGCCGATGTGGTGGGGCTGGGGACCCTGCGCCTGCTCGAGGCGGTACGGCAGATCAACCAGGCCAAGCCGGTGAAGTTCTACCAGGCGTCGAGTTCGGAGATGTACGGCTCGGCGGCTCCGCCCCAGGGGCTGAGCACTCCGTTTCATCCCCGCAGCCCTTATGCTTGCGCCAAGCTCCACGCCCACTGGCAGACCATCAACTACCGGGAAGCCTACGGCCTGTTTGCGTGCTCGGGGATCCTCTTCAATCACGAGAGCCCTCGCCGGGGTGAGTCGTTCGTGACCCGGAAAGTCACTCTCGGTGCCGCCCGGATCAAGGAGGGACTGCAAAGACGTCTGGTCATGGGCAACCTGGAATCTCAGCGTGACTGGGGTTTCGCCGGAGATTACGTCCGGGCCATGTGGATGATGCTCCAGCAGGAGAAGCCCGATGACTACGTTGTTGCCACCGGCGAGACTCACTCAGTTCGCGAACTCCTCGAGCTTGCGTTTGCCCTCGTGGACCTGGATTATCGCGACTTCGTCGACTTCGATTCCAAGTACACCCGGCCGTCCGAAGTCGACGTTCTGCTCGGTGACGCCAGCAAGGCGCGGCAGGTCCTGGGCTGGACGCCCGAGGTGGACTTCCATGGCCTGATCAAGATGATGGTCGAGCATGACCTGGAACTGGCCCGTCGCGAGAAACACGCCCAGTCGTTTCCGGGTCACTGAGCAAGACTCCAGGGGGAGGGCGGATCAAGGATGATCGAAGCCAAGATGGAAACACGGCAAGACACGGGATCGGTCGTGGTGGCTTGCCCGGATGCCCGGCCTCCTGCCTATCAGGCCGTGATCGGGCTGGGCAGGGCGGGGCTCCTCCAGAGGTTTCTGACATCGTCATACTACGATCCCGATGGGCCGCTGGCGACGCTGGCCCGACGCCTGGATCCGAACCGGCTTTCCCGGCTGGAGAGTGTCCTGCTCCGACGATACGATGCCGAGATTCCCGCCGACAGTGTTTCCACTGTCCCCTACGTCGACCTGTCGTTGCGAATTGAGGCACGACTCGCGGGGCGATCGCAAACCTTCAAGCGTCTGCTCGCGCAAGCAAGAGCTACATGGTTCGATCGACGGCTGGCCCGTTTGGTGGCACGGTGCCGTCCCGGGGCTCTCCTGGTTTTCAGCGACGTCGGCTCGGCGGTCACGCTTCCTCTTTGCCGGCGGCTCGGCATCCCGACCATCTTGAGCATGGTCCACGGCGACGTTCGTGAGGAGGCCGAGGTGTTGAACAAGGAAGCCGCTCTCGCCCCGGAGTTCTTTCCGATCTATCTGGGTGACGGTGTCCTCGATCGCGCGGAGCTCGCCTGGCTGCACCACCGGCGGCTGCGCGACATCGCGCTGGCTGACCTTATCCTCGTACCGTCAGATCACATTGCCGAGACCCTCGTGGAGCACGGAACATCCCGGCACAAGATCTGGGTGGTGCCGTATGCCGCGGATTGCCGCCGATTTCGCCCTCTGGCCGGGAAGCGCCACGATGCGAGCTGCACCTTCCTGTTCGCGGGGGGAATCACTCAGCGCAAGGGAATCAAGTACCTGCTCGAGGCCTGGAGCAGAGTCCGCCGGCCGGGATGGAAGCTTCAACTGCTCGGGGCTCTACCGAGGAACCCCGGGCCGCTTTCCCCGTTGCTTGACCATGTCGAACTGCTAGGACGAGTCGCGCATGCTGACGTTCCGGCGCGGATGGCCGTGGCTGATGTCTTCGTGTTTCCCTCGCTTTTTGAGGGCTCGGCCGTGGTTACCTACGAGGCGTTAGCCTGCGGTCTCCCCTGCGTGGTCACGCCGGCGGCCGGCTCGGTCGTCCGGGATGGCGTTGAAGGATTCTTGGTTGGACCGCGCGATGTCAACAGACTTGCTCAGCGCATGGAGCAACTCGGTGGCTCGCCTCAGGATCGGGCAAGGATGTCTACAAAAGCACGCTCCCGCGCACTCGAGTTCGATTGGCCGCGCTATCACAACGGTATTGTCAACGCTATCGAGCAGCTCAAGCAGGAGTCCCCGGTAGCATCCCATCACAGCGATGGTTTGAAGACACCTGACTTGCACTGGTCTCGCCAGCCGAAATGAGACCGCCCAACAGGAAGAAAGCAAGGATGCAACGAGCTAAAGAACTAGATTCGATTCGCGGTCTGGCTGCACTCGCGGTCGTCATTTTCCACCTTTGGTTCCCGGCTGTCGGTAACTTTGGTCATGCCGTCGACCTCTTCTTCGTGCTCTCGGGCTACCTCATCACGACAATCATTCTTGACAACGCTCTTACGGAAGGGTTCCTTTTTTCCTTCTACGCGCGAAGGTCGCTGCGGATCTGGCCCGCATACTACCTCGCTCTAGGGATAGTCGTCCTGACTAACGGACTTTTGCCAACCCCCGGCAATCTTGAAGATCTGCCCTTCTACCTGACCTATACCCAGGAAGTTGGGCATTGCTGGATCGGACGCGAACCAACCTTTCCGCTTGCATTCCGCCACACCTGGAGCCTCGCTATCCAAGAGCAGTTTTACATTTTCTGGCCCGTCGTGATCTGGCTTGTGGGGCGGCGTGGACTTCCTGCTCTGGCCTTGGCGACTGTTGGACTGGCTGTGGCAGCGCGAGCCTGGAGTATCAATCACTTCATTCTGATTACGCGTTGCGACGGTCTGGCACTCGGCGGACTGCTTGCCGGTCTGATCGGCGATCGGACATCTGCTCAGCAGATGTCACCCCACTCACGGAATCGTTTCACGATACTTTCTCTGGCTACGCCTGGGGTGGTTTTAATGCTCCTGAGTTGTACCAGGCTGCTTAACGCGCGCTGGCCGGGATTAGCTCCGGCGGGCTCGGCTGATTGCCTTAAAATGCTGGCGGCGAACCTCATCCTGGTCGCCACGGTCGGCATGATCGTGCTTTACTCGGGCCATCCCGCGCTTCGCTGGCTTCGTAACCCCTTGCTCGTCTATCTGGGAACTATTAGTTACGGCATTTATATGTACCATCATATTATCTTTAAGTTATGGGACAACTGTGCCGCCAGCTACGGATGGCGTGAGAATTTTGGAATCGACTTGTTCAAGCTTGGACTCAGCATCGCCTTGGCCATACTTTCCTGGCATCTCGTGGAGCGTCCCATCTTGGCTCTGAAAAGATGGTTGGGCTATCAACCAAAGGCGAAGCGTCCTTCCGTGGAGATTGCCTCTCAGGGTACCGAGTTCAGTGGCGTCAAGGTGGGGTGACCTCATGGACGACCGGTACTTCGTTTTCGCGGCCGCTGGAATCATCCTGGTCTACTTCTTGGTCAACGTGATCGTTCGCAAGTTCGATCCCTTCGCCCCGGTCTGGCTATTTCTCGTCGGCTATGTGCAGGTCTACATCATGCAGGCGGTCTTGTACCATGAATGGGCCCTGAGGGTCCGTGGGCAAGAGCTCGTGGCGGCGGCAAACTTCCGCGCCCTGTGGGCGTTGGTGTGGTTCCTGACCGTGTACCATCTCGGAATCAGCCCCCGACTTGCCCCTGTCCTACCCCGGCCCCCACGCGGATGGTCGACGGTCCTGATCGCCGGGGTCTCTCCCCTCCTCATTCTCTGGGGGCTCTTCTGTGCTGGCGTTGTGATCAGAGGGGGATTACAAGGGCCGGATTCGATCTCTCCGGAGGAAGCACTGCTTCGCTCGTTCCCGTTCGTGATGATGGTCGCGGCGATCTTGCTCATCGTCACGGGCCGGACCCTGGCTTCACCCAAACCGCTCTTCTTCCCCGCAGGCCTCTTGGTCGCGGCAGCCTATGTTGCAATATGGATGTTCAACGGCAAGCGCTCACATTCGCTGATCGGTGTGCTGTCCACGGTCTGTGCCTGTTATATCACGCGGTTGAAGCGGCCGTCATGGCCTGTCTTGCTTGGCACGTCCTTCGCGGGTGTTCTCGTGGTGGCAATCGCCATCGGTTGGCGAAACAACGACAGCTATGAATTCTCCGCGTCGGGATTCACTCAGTACCTCTCGGAGTTCAAGATCGCCAAGATTCTTGAAAGCCTGAACATCGAGGAACAGGAAGATCCTCTCGAGGCGGGGAGTCATGAAACAACCGAATACGGCGGGTTTCTGCTGATGATGGATACGGTTCCCGAGAAGTCGGAGTATGATTATGGAATGAACTACATGCGCGTCGTTTCCACTTACATCCCGCGGATCCTCTGGCCGACCAAGCCCCTCTTCGGCCGGGAGCAGTGGGTAGGCGCCTGGATTGCCGGCTCGGAACTCGATCGTGGCGAGGATTTCACTGGACCCGCGATCGGGATCCTGGGGGCCGCACAACTCAACGGCGGTGCTGTCGCCACACTCCTCGTGATGGCCTTTGTCGCCCTCTTGATACGCACCGCCTACGAGTACTTCCGGCTTCATGCGGACGTCCCCTGGGTCCAGTTCTGGTGGTCAATCACTTTTTTCAATGCTTGGTTCATGGTAGTCGGTGACGATCCATTGACCTGGTTTTATTACAACTGGGGGTTTTCAGGCTTTCCAATCGTCGTGTTCATGTGGTGGGGTCACAAGTTGAGTGCCCCATCGCCTCAAGGGCTCGAGGGAGTTTCCCGCGAAGCCACTCTTAATTGCGCATGACATTCTAGAAACTCTGAATTCGCGGAGCCCGAGACAATGGGCGGAAACAGGCCAATGGATCGCTCAAGAAGGAAGAAGTCGGAAATGACCGAAGCGACATACAGTCCCTCTCGTTCCCATTCCTCGTCGCTCGGCCACCTCTCCTCGAACGAGAAGATCGATATCTGTCGTGGTCTTTTCGCATTTCTGGTTGTAGGCGCGCATGCCGTTGACATCTCCTGGGTGATTCATCCCGAGGTTCCGGGCCAGCTTTCCGGCTGGCTGCACGACCTGCTGCTCTACGTGGCGGCTGCCGGCGTCTACTGGGTTATCGGGTTCTTCGCGATCAGCGGCTACTGCATCCAGCTCTCCGTCAAGCGGCAGATCGAGGGAAATGCGTTTCCTCTTCGCCATTACCTGCTGGCCCGGCTGTCTCGCATCCTACCGCTTTACTACCTGGCACTCCTGCTGGCGGTGGTCATCGAGCGGTTCATGGCCTCCGCGCGGCCGTCTTGCTGGCCTCAGGGTGTAAACGTCAATGGCCTGATCGCTCAGCTTTTCATCATCCAGAACCTGACCTGGACGTACGGGTCTTTCGCGCCGTCCTGGAGCATCACCAACGAGATGTTCTATTACCTGTTCTACGGCGTGGTGGTTTGCGTGGCGCTGAGGTTCGGCATCCGTCCCACATCACTGGGCATGAGCCTCTGCCTGGTGCTCGCCCTCATTCTTGACTGGGTCTATTTCTTTGAGTACCGGACGGGCTATGTGCGCAGTCCCGGGCTGCTCTTCGGGCTGGGGATCATCTGGTTTCAGGGGACGCTGGTCGCCGAGCACCGCGAGTGGCTTCGCAGCTCTCAGGCGGCGTGCAAGACCTCGGCGCTCTGGCCCTTGGTGCTCATCATGGCGATGGCGATGTGGTACTCGCAGGGCATCCATCTTGAGGTTGTCTACCTGGTCCTCGGTGTGGCGTTTACCTTGATGTTGATGCGATTCGTCGTCACCGAATCCCGTAGGGTCAAGCCAGTGGACCGGGGCCGCGCAGGAGCACTGATTCGCTTGCTGGGCCTGGCAAGCTATCCAACCTACCTGTTCCACGGGCCGATCGTGATGCTCACGGGCTCTGCCATTCTGAAGTGGCATCTGGTGAGCGACTGGAGGCTGACCTGGTTCATTCTCACCAGCGTGGGTATCGGCTCGGGGGTTCTCCTGGGCTATCTTGCCGAGCGGCCCATCATGGCCTGGCGTGCCGGATACCTGAAACACCTAAAGCAATCGCGCATGGTGCCGGCGCATGGTGGGGCGGCACCGATCCTCGGCATCCAGCAGTGAGACCCGTCAACCAGAGGCGATCACGATGATCCTTGCCATATGCTTCACCAACTTCGGTCCCTATCACCTGGCCCGGCTGCGGGCCTTGGCAAGCCGGCTGCGCGAGCGCGGTGACTGTCTGATCGCCTACGAGGTGGCCGGCAGCGAGCGGACCTATCCGTGGCAGCGCCCGCAGCAGGCGGCGCCATTCGACTGGATCACTCTGTTTCCGGACCGAGTTCTCGAGACCCTGACGCCCGCCGACTGTGTCGCAGCCATCGTCCGGGCCCTCGACCACGATCAGCCCGACGCTGTGGGGATCGTCGGCTATGCCCGGCCGGAGTCGATGGCCGCGGCCCAATGGGTCCGCCGAAACCGCCAAACGGCAGTCTTGATGTCGGAAAGCCAGGCAGTCGACCGGCCTCGAACCTGGTGGAAGGAGCTGATCAAACGGCGCCGGTTACGCCTGTTTGACGCGGCGCTCGTGGGGGGTCCCCACCATCGTGACTACCTGATTGAACTGGGGATGCCGGCCGATCGCATAACCCTGGGCTATAATGCCGTCGATAACGCCTTCTACCGGAATCAGGCCGACTTCTGGCGCGACCATCCCGAAGGAAGGCGAGGCCTGCCTGCCGCTCGGTTCTTCTTGACGGTTTGCCGTTTCGCCCCTGAGAAGAACCTGGTTCGCCTGGTTGAGGCCTTCGCCCGTTATCGCGACCAGGCAGGCCCCGACCATTCATGGGACCTGGTTCTCTGCGGCGATGGCCCCCAGGCTGCTCTGATCGATGCAGCGATCAAGCGGAGCGGCTATGCAGAGGCCTTCCACCGGCCTGGCTTCCTACAGGCTGATGCACTTTCCCGATGGTATGCTCATGCCGGAGCCTTCGTTCTGCCCAGCCTTTCGGAGCCATGGGGCCTTGTCGTCAACGAGGCTGCCAGTACCGGCTTGCCCTTGCTTGTCTCGAACCGGGCTGGATGTGCGCCCACGTTGGTCCCCGAGCTCGAGGCGACCAGCGGTGCGCAGTTCGATCCGCTCGACATTGAAGAGATGTGTCAGAAGCTCACGTGGTTGACATTGCTCACGGAAGACGAACGTCGGTCCATGGGCGGACGCGCCGCCGAAATGGTGAGTTTATGGGGCCCTGACCGCTTCGCGCAGGGCACTCTCAAGGCGCTCGACCTGGCAACTCGATCTCAACGGACCTCCTGGTCCCTTGCCCTGGAAAGAGTGAGGTGAACCAATGAGTTACACGCAGACGGTCATCGACCAACCGGTACGCAGCTTCTCCTCCAGGCACTCCGGGTGGCTTCATCTCTGCAATGGCCTGGACCCGGTGCGCGACGGGGGCATGGTTCCTAGCATCCTGGGCATGACTGGCGCGTTAAGCCGGCTGGGAGGTGATGTGACCATCGTCACGCCCACTCCCTCAAGACTCGACTCCTTGCCGGTTGAAACGCTTCTGACTCTCAAAGGGCCAGAGACCGACCTTGAGGCGGCCATCCGAGCGGCGGAAGTGGTCCACCTGCATGGGCTCTGGCAAGGTCATACGCGGCGCGGGGCCAGAGCGGCGCGCAGCGCGCGGGTTCCGTACCTGATGGCCGCTCATGGCATGGCCGAGCCATGGGCCTTGCGGCACAAGTGGTGGAAGAAGAGTCTCTACCTCGCGCTCGTCGAGTCCAGGAACCTCCGCCAGGCTGCCTGCCTACACGCGCTGTCGCGTCCCGAGATTGGCCACCTTCGCCGCCTTGCTCCCTGGACCCCTATCTGCTTCGTACCCAACGGCGTCGATCTTGGCTTCTTTGACGATCTGCCCGCACGAGCCGTTCTGGAGCAAGAGCATCCAGAGCTGAAGGGCAAGTTCGTGCTGCTGTTCTTCGGCCGCTTACACGTCAAGAAAGGGCTTGATCTCCTAGCCGAGGCCCTGGGTCGCGTTGGACCGGGTTTCCTCGATTTGCACCTCTTGGTGGCCGGTAAGGACGACGGTGCGTGGAAACCGTTCGCCGAGCGGATCGAGACGCTGGGACTATCCGAGCGTGTGACCTACGTCGGATACGTGGGGGGTGAACGTGCTCGCAAGATTTGGGCGGCAGCAGACGCATTCATCCTGCCCAGCTACAGCGAGGGCTTCAGCATGGCGATCCTCGAGGCACTGGCTTGCTCGCTACCCTGCCTGATTACGACGGCCTGCCACTTTCCCGAGCTAGCCGACGTCCAGGGAGCCATCGTAGTCAATCCCGAGGCAGGCGAAGTTGCTCAAGGCCTCCTTGGCCTGCTTGAGAGGACCGATGAGGATCGCCGACGGTTGGGACAGAACGGGCGACGGCTTGTCGAGAATCAGTACACCTGGGACCAGCAAGCTCATCGTCTCGCCTCCGTGTATAAGTGGCTGGCTGGCGGCGGTGCTCGGCCGGAGTGCGTCATTTCCTGAGCTGGGCACTCCTTTGAGACCATCATGGGAGACGACGAATTCCTCGTGGAGACGATGAACATGTCCCTTGCCGATCAAGCGCTACAAGAGCCGTCCGTAGTCCGAACGAGAGACATGCGCCGCAGGACTTTCAAAGCACCTGTCAGTGTAATCGTGCCCGTCAAGAACGAGGCCGAGAACCTCCGGTGCTGCCTTCCGGCACTCGCCTGGGCGGACGAGGTCTTCGTCATCGATAGCCAGAGCAGCGACGAAACCACCCAGGTTGCCGCCGGGTTCGGAGCCACCGTCATCCAGTTTCAGTTCAGCGGAAGTTACCCCAAGAAGAAAAACTGGGCTTTGGAAAATGTCCCGTTCCGGAACGACTGGGTGTTGATCGTCGATGCCGATGAAGTGGTCATGCCCGAGCTGGCCGGAGAGATCGCTCACCGGATCGCCACGAATGATGCCGAGGGTTACTATCTGAACTCGAAGTACTTCTTCCTGGGTCGACGAATCCGCCACTGCGGCTATTCGGAATGCTGGAACCTGCGCCTGTTTCAGCATCGCCTTGGACGCTACGAGAGGATGCCCGATCACACCGGAGGCCGGACCGGAGATAACGAGGCGCATGAGCATGTCGAGCTCAAGGGCCGGGCCCTGCGCTTGAGGCAGGAGCTAGAGCACCACGCCTATCCGACAATTTCCATCTGGGTCGAGAAGCATAACCGCTATGCCGTCTGGGAGGCGGCGATGTATGACCGGTTTCTGAACGAGCCGGTTTCCCCAACTATCGGCCGGGACAAGCAGCTCAAGCGATGGCTCAAGAAAATCTACCTTCGCCTGCCCATGCGCCCCTTGGTTCGCTTTGTCTACGCCTATTTCTTTCGCCTGGGATTCCTCGACGGAAGGCCGGGGCTGATCTTTTGCACGCTGCTGGCGTTCTATGACTTTCTGGCCTGGGCGAATGTGTATGAACAACGTATCGCACAACTGACCGAGGATTCCCTTCCCGCATCGACCACATGAAATTAAACGGCCGCCCCCAATGAAGAGGCGGCCGCTCGAATTCGTGATTCACAACCTAAAAGATCCATCAACTACTCGGATCATGAACCCGAGTTGCTGCTCGACTGGCTCTGCGATGAGCCAGTGGAGACCGTCGGGGCCACGAAGTTGCCGGCCAGAGGAATCGCATTGAACTGATTAGCGCCGATGGTTGCGATCTGCGTGCTGGTCAGTCCGATCTCCAGTGCAGCCTGGGGTGAAACCCAGTATCGCTGGCCCCCGCTGATCTGGTCGATCTCGCCGGTCTGGTTGTTCTCCACAAAAATCCTCTGGGGATAATAAGCATTGCCCTGAGGAATCGCGTTGTACTGGCTGGAAGTCACCGAGATCAACTGGGAGGAGGTCAGGCCCATCACGGTAGCAACCGGTGCGGACACAACATGATTGTAACCACCACTGTACTGCGAGATCTCGCCGGTCACCTGATTCTGGAGATAAACACCCTCTGGGAAGTAATCTGAACCATGGGGAATTTCGTTAAATTGGCTGGCGCTGATCGTTGTAACCTGAGCAGCCGTGATGTTCATCGTGTTTGCAACCGGAACCGAGATCCAGTGGCGCTGGCCATTGCTATAGATGTCCACCTCGCCGGTCTGGACGTTCTGAATGAGCATTCCCTCGGGGAAGTAATCGCTTCCCTTGGCAACCTTGTCGTACTGTTCGGCCGTGATCGTGACCACGTTGGTACCGGTCAGTCCCATCTTGGTGGCCACGGGTACCGAAACCAAGTGGAAGTCTCTGCCAGAGTACTGAGAGATTTCGCCGGTCTGGGCATTCCGCAAGTACATTCCATCAGGGAAGTAATCCGCACCCGGGGGAATCAGGTTGAAATTGGCTGCAGTGACCGTAGTGAGCTGAGCCGCGGTGATCCCCATTTGGGCCGCGACGGGTGGTGAAATCAGATGGCGACCCCCATCATTGTACTGATCGATCTCACCCGTTTGCGCGTCGACTAGTAACGTATCGTCAGGAAAAGTTGGCGGTGTCGGTGCCGGTGGGGTCGGTGTGGGCGTTGGTGTTGGTGTGGGTGTTGGAGTCGGGGTCGTGGCTGTTGGTGTGGGTGTTGGACTCGACGTCGTGGCTGTTGGTGTGGGTATTGGAGTCGGGGTCGTGGCTGTGGGCGTTGAAGTCGACGTCGTGGCTGTTGGTGTGGGTGTTGGAGTTGTGACTGTCGGTGTGGGTGTTGGAGTCGGGGTCGATGTCGTCGACGTCGTGGCTGTTGGGGTGGGTGTTGGAGTCGGGGTTGTGACTGTCGGTGTGGGTGTTGAAGTCAGGGTCGATGTCGTGGCTGTTGGTGTGGGTGCTGGAGTTGGGGTCGATGTCGTGGCTGTTGGTGTGGGCGTTGGAGTCGACGTCGTGGCTGTTGGTGTGGGTGTTGGAGTCGGGGTTGTGGGCGTTGGAGTCGGGGTCCACGTCGTGGCTGTTGGAGTCGGGGTCGTGGCTGTTGGGGTTGGAGTTGGGGTTTTGGCAGTTGGCGTTGGAGTCGGGGTCCACGTCGTGGCTGTTGGGGTTGGCGTCGCAGTCGGCGTTGAAGTCGCTACCAGAGCGAGCCACGATTGAACTGTGGACGTCGCCTGCTGAGTTGATGTCGGAGTCGGGGTCGGAGTCGCGGACGTGCTTGAAGTTGCCGTGGACGGACTCGTGATTGTCGCAGTCGGGCTTTGGGCTGAAGTTGATTCAGGTGTCGCTACCGAGGTAGCCGTGCTTCCGCTGACCGTGGTCTGGACGTTGATCGGAACATTGATCATTGGTGCCTGCGTCTGAGCGATGTTCACTCGAAGCTCGCGCCGAGGCCGCGCATGCGGCACCGGGCGATGCACCACGCGGACGTGGACAAGAACGTGCGGGGGCTTGTAGTGATGGCCGCCCGACAGGAGGACTCGTCCTTCAAGATCCTCCATGCTGGTTTGAAAGCTTACCCTGTGACGTGAAGCCTCTCGTACCGAACGGACAGCAGCAACATCGTGTGCCATGACCCCTGAGCCCTCCTGGCTGAAAGGTCTCAAGAGGAGTTCGGCCGACAAATCACCCCATTCCGGATAACAGTGATTTGCGGAAAACTCCGCGCTTGAGCTTATCGTTTCAATCTCGGCACCAAGCCGAGGAACCTTGAGAAAAAAATGCGTTCTTCTTGCCGCAAGCTACCGAAAGGATGAACTTGGGGAAGCAGAGAGAATAGAGAAGGAATGTGAATCATCCCCCTCGTGAGACCCGGCTCTCTGATGCTCGGACGGCTTCGAGAAGTGCCACACCGGCAAAAAGAAGGTTCATCCGCAAAGAGCGTACTTTTTCCAAGTGACTCCACAACAGTCGGCTACGTCGAGGATTATCTGAGGCATGACTCGGGTGTCCGATGGTTTCTGGTGCGCTCATCCTACCAAAGCGTACTTTGGCTCGTGAGCGGCGAAGATCTTGAGAGTGAAGAATTCCTCGTCACGATAGCCGTATGCTTCCCGCTTCATCGTCTTGATCTTGTTGTTCGTTCCTTCCAAAGGGCCTGTGGAGATTCGGAAGT
>Ga0187888_1002016_pt1 | contig 18226 bp, 26 predicted proteins | sample June2016WEW_7_40_FD_132987 | JGI IMG/M metagenome (GOLD analysis project Ga0187888, IMG submission 132987) | Peatland microbial communities from SPRUCE experiment site at the Marcell Experimental Forest, Minnesota, USA - June2016WEW_7_40 | ecosystem: Environmental > Terrestrial > Soil > Wetlands... | reverse complement strand
TTCCGATGAGGAACTTTTTCTGCTTATGCTCCCAGAGCGCGAAGATGTAGTCCACACGCGACACGTAACGTGGCGGCAATTTGTGGAATGTGGGTACGACCTGAAGTTCCCGTGATTTACTTCTTTGCCTCAGCACGCGAGCTTGAGCCGTCAGAACCAGAACGGAGGATCAGCCAGATGCCAAAACCCTCTGCGGGTAAAAAGCACGATGCGAAAACAGAAGCGCGATTGGGTGTCTTTTGGTTGGTCGATGGCAAACTGCTTATTGAGAGTGCCCCGCTGAGCGAATGCGAGCAGAACGGCGATCACTTGAACCATCCGGGCAGCCACTTTCGCCTCTGGGAACGTTGGCAGGAGTTCGGCAAGGTTCCAGCCGAAACGGAGTACGAAGAATACGCACGCGGTAGGGCGATGTACAGTCCGAGCACCAGCACTTTCACACTTCTTGCTGATCGCTGCATCCTCAAGCACAAAGAACTGATTGCGAAGATCAAAGAGGAATTGCGCCTACCGAAACAGACCACGCTGGGAACCGATAGCCATTATCGCTGCTTCCATTGTTTGCACGGCAGTCAAGACGAGGAGTAGGCACAGTGCCGATCACAATCTCGAAATCGAAGTACATGGCAGGTGTGCAGTGCCTCAAACGCCTGTATTGGCAGGTGCATGAGCCAGAACTGGGCGGTGTACCTGACGCCGCAGCGGTCGCCATCATGGAGCAAGGCCGCGACGTCGGCAAACTTGCTCGTCGGCTTTTTGCGGGCGGCGTGGAAGTCCCCTTTGGCGACCCTGAGCAGGCGATTCGTATCACTCGTGAGTTGATCGCAAATCCAGAGGTTCCTGCCATTTTCGAGGCGGCTTTCGAGGACGCTGGTGTGTTTGTACGGGTGGATATCTTGCACCGCCGTCGAGACGGCAGATGGCGTCTCATCGAAGTGAAATCAACCGCCGATCTCAAAGAACAGCATCTTGACGACGTGGCGATTCAATACCGTGTGGTCTCTCGGTCGGGGCTAGATTTGGCTTCCGCCTGCCTTATGCACATGAATCGGAACTATGTTTTTGACGGCGGCTCCATCGATGTGCGTCGGCTCTTCAAGATTAGAAACCTGACGCGGCGAGTCGAGAGGCTCCAGCCGAAGCTCACTTTCCTGCTTCGGTCAGAGCTTCGTGTCCTCGTTATGCCGAAGGCTCCAGACATTCCTCCCGGTCTCCATTGCACGAACCCCATCACGTGTGAATTCTTTGACCGCTGCAATCCCCCGCTCCCAGATGACCACATCGGCTATCTGCCGAGACTCCACGCCAGTGCCGCCGAGGAACTGGAGGAAATGGGCGTCGAGTCCATCTCCGACATACCCGACGACTTTCCGCTCAGTGAACGTCAGCGGCGAGCGTGCACGAGCGTCCAGAAAGGACAGCCTTGGTTCAGCGAGGACCTCCGTAAGGAATTGGGGAGCCTGAAGTACCCGATCTATTTCATCGACTTCGAGACCGTCAATCCCGCCATTCCCAGATTTCGGGGAATGTCCCCCTACGACCAAATCCCTTTTCAGTGGTCGCTGCACGTGCAACGAGAACCCAACGCTGATCCCGAGCACTTAGAATTCTTAGCCCTCGACAGAAATGATCCTCGACGCGAGTTTATCAGTTCGCTGTGTGTCGCTCTGGGAGATCGCGGCAACATCGTTGTGTACAACCAACAATTCGAATCGCAGCGGCTCTGGGAACTCGCGGCGTGGCTGCCAGAGTTCGCAGAACAGATCAAAGCAATCCAACGTCGTCTCTGGGATTTGCTACCCGTCGTCAGAGACCACGTCTATCACCCAGCGTTCGCGGGGTCGTATTCCCTCAAAACGGTTCTGCCCGCCCTCGTTCCCGAGTTGAGTTATGACGGCATGGCAGTCGCCAACGGGCAGGACGCAGGGCTGGCGTGGGAATCGCTGGTGCGTGGCGGGCTGGATCAGGTCGAACGCGACAAGACTCGGAAGGCATTGCTGGATTACTGCGGCAAAGACACGCTGGCCTTGGTGAGGCTGCTCGAAACACTTCGGACGTTGTAGTGTCGTGGGCCTAGTACAATGGCTTCTCTCTCGGTTTGCGAATATCAAGATTCGTCGTACACTTCGCACGACCCCAGCTAGTCTGCTGGGTGTCACGGATTGGCTCTGGAGCGTAGGGGAGGAAATATGACCGTCAGCAGACATTGTGCCTGCGATTTGCCGCTTTGCCCTCATCCAAGATTCTCGCCCGATGATCCCGTTTGCAAGAACTGGCCTGAAACCGTGGACATATTTTGTAATGAGTGTCGGCAACGTCGCCCTGCCGTACTCATCGAAATGGAAAGGGCTAAGGCTGATTCAAAGTAGCCCGTTAAGGGCTCTGCTCGAATCCCGACGCACAAAGCGAGGATTGTTAAACTCGCCGCTTGTTGGCTTTAGAGCATCTACCGTGGAAGGAGAGGCCAAATGGGAATCTGCAAATATTGCGGAACCAGTGCAGGAATGTTTAGAGATGAACATCCCGACTGTGCAAGGAAAGCACAAAATGAACGGGCCACTGCCCTTGCTTCCCTTACAGAAGTAATGAAACAGGCAGTGTTGGACAAAAGGATATCCTGCGAAGTGGCGACATTATATCGTGCGGCCAAGACTGAAGCAGACATGACATCCCCAACGCTGACCGCGTTGATGAGTGAACTCCAGAGCAAGCTAAACCGCTTGATTAAGGCAGCAGGCAACGATAAGAAAGCTATTTTTGATGCAATACTTGCGGGTTGGAGCGAAGCAGCACTACAGCGGGCTAAAACGGAACCACCTTTAAGTCCCGATGAACGTGAGGGCATCTGGAGAATTATTGCCGCACTTGATCTTCCACATTCCTTTTGCGGGATTTCTCTGACAACGAGTGGAGTAAATATAAATGGCCCTTACTGTAGGTCACTTCCTGCTAATTCGATGGGAGTAGCAGCAGGAATTGCAATAAGTGAAGGTGCAACGGCAGTTGATTTTAGCAATCTGGTTTGGATGGTGCGAAACAACAAGTATTCCAATGACCCACAGATCATCGCCCCTTGTCCCTTCGTTCTAAGGGATAAGGATGAACATGCAATTTGGATTTCGAGGTGTGAATTGATGCAAGAAGTTACAACTAGCGAATATGTGGGAGTGTATGGAGGCCCATCTGTCAGAATTGCTTCTGGTTTGTGGTGGAGAGTTGGAGGAGCGAGAGGCCACAGAGAAGTGCATTCATCCATTCAGCCAATGGATGAAATGGGAGATTTTGCTATAACTACACACGCCGTCTACTTCGGGGGTAAACGCTGTAACTTCAGGATTCCATTTACTAAAGTAGTAAAGATTAACTCATACACCGACTCAGTGGGCATTTGTAAGGACGCTGGTAAAGAGCAAATCTTTCTTACTATGGCAAATGGGTCGGCATACTACGTATATAACCTTCTTGAAGAAATCACTCATCAACACAGGCAGCAAGAAGCAGCAGCAAATCCACCAATTCGGACATTCAAGCTGGAGATATAAAATATCAACCTGATAATTACCTGCCCTAACGAATTCCTAGTTGCTGTCTCAATTCCTCAATTTGTTCATACGCAGCGTCGATATGGGTAGCCAATCGCTTGCACTCGGCGATCAGGGCTTCGATTGCCCGCTTCGCATTCTCGTCCTCCACGGAATGGACCCAGCCTTCCGCATCGCTCAGATGTGTCATGCTGCGTTCTCCTAAACCGAATCCGACGAAACTGCTTTTACAATCGGATGAATCCTGTGCAGGAATGTCCGCCAACGTCCAAGGTGTGCTAACTGACCCGGCCCAATCGCAGGGAACTCTCTTCCCATCTGGTCACGCACCGTAACCTCTATGTCGCAAAGGTTTTTAGTCGCGGCTGGATCAAGTTTTCCGTCAACCATCAATCGTTCAAACTTCATGTTTTTGACTGGAGTCACGTACTCGCCGTCAATCACGGTCATGGTCTCTGGCTTGAGTTCCTTGCCCATTAAGGAATCGTTGTCGATCCAGAACACGGCACCTGCCTTGCTGTATTTGATGTTGCCCAAGGTATACGTCTTGGAGCCAGCACGGTTCCGAATAACAAAATTCGGGGAAAACTCCAGACCCACCCATCTCCAGTTGTACCCGACAGTGACATCCGTCAGGCGAAAAAACCATCTCGTTACCAAGTAGACGCTGAAGACAAGTATTGTGACAGTCAATCCTGAAAGGGTCTTGAAAAGAAAATCTGTCCAGAAAGGGTGTTGGTTGTGAAACCTCGTCGCCCAATCGGGACTCACCAAATGGCGAACGTACCACCATACAGTCTGCATGGTCATCCTAGTACGGAAATCGTGTTAGCCCGTGTGTATGTGTCACGATCTTGGTAGTGTCTGTTTCAGGCGATCAAGGTTTTGCAGCCAATGATTGTACTGGTGATAGCTGGACGCCGCTTCCGAATGAATACGTCCCGCTGGCTGATCCACTTGAAGCCCTCTGGTAGAGAAGAAAGCACGGAACGCTTCCTCTCCCCAGTTGTCGCTCAGAATTGTGCCTACTTCTTGACTCCATCGCCGCATTTCCTCGTTCCAAAAGCGACAGAAATCACTTGCTGTTGCTCCCGTATTGGGAGCCTGTCCAACCAGCCAGTCCCCGAGTGTCAGCAGTTTGCCGATTCGATCTATAGCCAACTGCCGAGCTTGAGTTGCCTGAGGATCAGAGGCGGGTTTCGTCGGCTTGCGTGTAGCCAAGTAATTCAGGAACACAATTGCAAACAGGAGCATCAGGGACGCACCCAAGAACAAGAGCTTGCCCCATTGGAGGGTTTCTTGCTTGAAGAATATGTCCCACAAAAGCACGCAATTTTGCCCTGCAATAATCACTTCAAGAACCACCTTACGATGCTCAAGCCATTGGAGAACATCATCCACATAAGGCAATACACTCTCCGATGCGACGTATCCTTAGTGCCGTTTCTTACGCTTGGCCCAAATAGCCTTCTGGTGTTCGCTCATAGCCTTCTTTTGTGCAGCCGTCCACTTGTGTCCTTTACGCTTGGCGGTAGCGGCTGCTGTTCTAGGTGATGGGGTTGATCCCTCAAGAAGATCGACAACCTTTTGTAGACGGGAAATTTCAGCTTTGACTTCAGTGAGAATCTGTCTTGTGTCCATGCGTGGAAGTATACGTATGTCTTATGGCGAGTGACAATGTGCCTTTTAAGCTGCTCGCACTCGATGGTCTCGGATCGAAGTGAAAGCATCGACCCCATACCTCATGCCAGCGTGAAACAGAATTTCTCGAAACTGTGCATACTCACCGTCGTCGTTCATAGAGAGCACTGAGAATGCTGTAGGATGAACGAGCTTGGAACAGAGCTTGAACGTGTGCTCGTAATCGTCCTCCATTCCTACTTCTTTAGCCAATGCCCGAACATTCAAGTGTTTCTCGCCCGTAAGACCCTCGGCATCCCTGCGTTCATAAGCAAGCCTGAGCGTTTCATTCAATTCGAGATTCTTGCTCGCAGGACTGACATATTCCATCCACTTCTTCAGAGATTCAAATATGTCGATCCCATCAATGGTCACGTCTCCAACGAAGCGTCTTGCATTGGATTCGGACTTGAGAACGTACCTGACGCAAACGTCCAATTCTAGAAGGTTACGACACGCCCACGCCTCTAATGCTGTGTCTTTTTCGTATCCGAATTTGAGGTTTTGGTATTGCTTCAATACAGAGTTCAGCAAATTGTGTGCGACATCCAAGACGTAACTCTCGCGTCCATCCCAAGGGGCACTCAAATACGCATCGACCTCTGCAAACACCTGATCCGCCAATTCGACTTCGCCAGCCATTATTGATCCTTCACCACGGAATTGCGGCTCACAACTTAAACAGCAATCCAACAAGTATCGCAGCTAGTACGGCGAGAACAAACTCTACCAGTAAGGCATCCCACTCGGTCAGCCGTTGCCATCTAGTCGGCGGTAGCTTGATGAATCTCTCGGCTCGTCCGTCTAGAAATCGAATCCCGGCTCTACGGGATGATTCACAAAGCCCATGAACGCTTCTTCCTGAGAAGCGAACTTGGGAAAAGAGAACCAATTCCACCACTTCGGGGCGAGTTCAGTATAAAGTGAGGCGGTGTTAGCGGCGAGCGTGTCACATTGGTCACAGAACGGTAATTTCTGAGGAACCGCATTTGGACTAACAACCCTTTGCCCATTGACGATTAGGTACGGTTTGCGGACACGATACGGCATGTGGTAAGGGTACGCCGCCGACAGGCAGCTATGGAAGACCAAAATGCCGCTTAAGATATTCAGTCAGGAGTGTCGTACCCACTGAAGTCCCGAGCTTCAGACCATGATCTAACACTTTCCCCGCGTTTCGGCTGATCCAACCCCGCACATCAGCCCCCATTGTTTTTCCGTCTTTCTCGATGGCTTGAGAGAGTTCCGCCACATCCTCATCACCGATTCCAGATTCGTTCAGCACTTTTTTCAGGTCTTCCCAATTTCCAACGGCGATGTTTTGGGTGTTTACCACGTGATCCCCTGCGATCATGTAAAGGTTCCCGTACACGTTGGTGACGACGCTCCGCTGAATTTGTTGTGCTTCCTGCGATCCCCGTTCGACATGGTTCAAATCCACCCCTGACTCTTCGGACTCATTCTTGATGTCGATTGCCATCGTCAGCACACGAGTTCGGATCGTGTCCAGCACGCCAGCAATTGCGGTCTTGGGGACCTGCTGCCAAGCCGTCATCAGGACGCATCCTTCCCCGAGGAAACTAGATTGGTAGAGTCCAATCATGTTGCTGGGCCAGTAGTAAATGAGAGCACCCTTCGCATCATCTAGTGCCTCGTAAGCACTCACGGGTTCAGTGAGACGGACGGTTTGACCCGCCCATCTGTGCTCTGGTTTCAGCAAACCTGTAGGGATGGGGCGTCCCTGATACCTCACGCCGACCCCCGCGAAATTCCCCAATGCTTCAGCATGTATGACGCGGTATTCGGGCACATCCTTCGGGTTGGGATAGCCATTGAGTTCTTGTTCTGCCCATGTTCTGAGCAAAGGGGCTTTCAGGTCGTTCGCAAGCACAATGCACTGACGCAGGACCGCAGTGAGTGGGGGCGGATCGTTGGCGATGCCCATATTGATGATGTTGTCCAAAAGCTGCATCACGTCGGAATTATAATCTCGCTCGATTCCAAAAGGTTCTGTCTACCGGGAGCAGCCTGTTCAATTCTGCTGGTGAGTCGGGCTTCACTTGCGTTAGTCTCGGAAGGAACACGTTAAGGTAAAGGAAGGGCTTATGACTGAAGCGGGCGGTCTAATCGTAGCGGCGATCATTGCTGGAGCCGTGGCCATAATAGCGGCGATAATCACTGGAGTCGTATCTTTTCTTAGCCTCATTACCAGCAAGGAACAATCGGTCTCCGAGCACCGTCAGCAGTGGATAGACGCACTTCGGAAAGACATCGCCATTATCGTTGGTCGTGTCGTCGCAATCCACGGGGAATCAATCACCGAGCAGGATGATGATGACCAAGACAAGCTCTGGCATAGACTAAAGGGAGAGTTGACTGGCTTTAACAGAGTGATAGTGCGGATCAGGCTACGGCTCAACCCGAACGAAAAGGGGGAGAAGGAAGGACCAGCAACTAAGGCTGTGCTCGACACCTTGGAAAAGCTTAAATCCGTATTTGCCAGTCCCAAACCTCAGTTCCATGAACTCGACGGTCTGGTCAATACGCTGGTGGACAACTCTCAGGTGATCCTGAAGGAGAACTGGAATCGAGTTCGTGACGGTGAGCCTATCTATCAAAAGGCAAAACGCAACACATGGATCGCCGTTAAGGTATTCGTGGGGCTGGGAGTCATCGGAGCCATCTTGTACGGACTTCGCTGGTTCAAAGTGATCTGAGATTGGTAACCGCAGAGGACCTAACCGTTGTGCAGGCGGCTACACTTTTTGGTGCTTCGATTTTTGCATGTTTTGTGTGGTAATTGCTATGACGCTGGCTGAACTCTCTCTCGGCTGCTACATCTACGCTACCATGACCTCTTATGATAGCGGCTATCGTGAATTTCTAGCTGAGACAACCCCCGCACCCGACTTAACACAAGAACCACATCGCAAGAGTCTCCTGAAGTTTCTTAACAGTTGGGGCTGTCGGATTAAAAAAGCCGATCACGATGCCGCTGCCACACAAATTAAGGAATGGTACGATGGCATTAGTAGCAAACTCTTCCCAACAAGTACGGGCCTCCTCTCACTGACCGACTCCGACCTTGACACGGTGGAAGAAGCGTTTAAGGGGTTGGCTGACAGACCTTCCACTACGAGGAAGACATTCGCTGCGGTGCCAACTGCTAAGGTTTTATTTGTGCTCAGGCCGAATGCCCTGATCCCGTGGGACAACAAAATGCTCCGTCACTTTCGTCTGAATGGCTCCGCTGCCTCTTACCGTCAGCATTTGCTATGGGCGAGGGAACGACTTCAGGATTTGAGCGTCGAATGCACGAAACGGGGATTCGCGTTGGCCGATCTGGCGACTAAGATTGAAAGGCCGAAGTCAACACTTCCCAAGCTGATTGACGAATATCTATGGGTTACGGTGACGAATAAGTTCCAACCGAAGCAACTGATTGAGCGATGGGAGAAATGGAGCAGCCCGTGATGTCCTATTACTCAGATATAGCCGACCTTCTATCCTGTGAGGCTTTCAATCGTCTGCCCGAACGATTGTGGCTTTCCGACAGCTTCAGGCGATCAGGTAGTGCACTTCCCTCATACGTCACACCCTGCTCAACCGCCATAATCCCGTAATGGGTGTCATAATCACCGCAGAACAGATTCGCAGGAAACGAAATTCGTGCGACGGCGTTGTGCCAGACGATGACGCGAGGAACCTCAAGATTCGGATCGAAGCCGGGTATCTTCTCTCGTAGCTCGGTTTCCCAATCTCTGCTACGGTCCTCAGCAATCAGATCGGCCATCTGTATCAGGAATGGTTTGATGATGTCGACGGTGATGATTGCAGACAAGGTTGTGTTCTGTGCCTTCGTCCAATTCGGACGTATCATCTTGCCTCTGCCCAAGAATGCTTGCTTCGTTTGACTCGCATCGCCAATACCCGTCTCAGTGTTGAAGGGGAATGTGAATCCTGAATCGCCATACATCGAACCGAGCATCGTCATGGGGCTGTCGAGGAAAACGAGCGGATGGCCCACATTGAACAGCACCAGACCGCAGCAGTACTCCTTGAACTGTTTGAATTTCTCCCGTCCTTGGTTGATCTTTTCCCTAATCGGCGGGTAGGGATCGAACGCACCGAAGCCTTTCAATGGCTCATCAGGCGGATCGAAGTCTTTCACATCGAATACGATTGGGCGATCTTCCCATTCGATGGTGTAGTCAGGTTTCTTGCTCTTCCCCAGATGGCCCTTCTCAAACTCGAAGGGAATCTGCTGGAAGTTGAGATACTTCTCAAAGGCTATCTCACCGTGCGTTCGCGTTGTTTCAGGCACGGTTTTTCTCTTCGCGAAAAGCCGCCTCGATTCTTGCGATGAGGTAGGGATCAGTCACTTCTCGTTCCAGATAGGGAGCCTGAGCAATGCAAAACTGAGTCGGGTCGCCAGTGGATACAGACACGGTCTGCGACTCGTAGTATTTCCCGTTGATGTCCCAGTAAGTGCTTGGGACCGCTTTTTTGTCGCAGGGGATCACGCCATCCGTCCCCAGCAGACTGAAATGCTGGATGAACCATGCGTACTCGTCCCGTGATTTGTGGACCTTCACGAAGCTGAAAGATTCTTCCTTGCGGTAGTTCTCGGGCTTCAAAGCCGAACAATAATCCTCGATGAATTGAATGTGCTCTTTCAGCCAGACGGCGAAATCCCTGAGTTGAACCCCCGAGAATTCACGCATCTTCTGCCATTCCTCAGGCAAGAACCCCTCACCCCGATTCGGCTCCCATGTGCCATCGTCGAACACAATAACGTTCACGAAGCCACGGTTGTAGTACGGAGCACCAGAAGCTCTTACGAATCCATTTTCAAGCAGTATTTTCTCGGTTTCCAGATCGGCATACACGACCCGAGCATTGGGGTTTGAGTTGAATTTGTCGCGTCGGATGTAGGGCATCGTTAGTCCTTTCAGACTGATCCTACCATTCTGGAATCCATTCTACGGGTGACCAGACGGAGTCCGTGGTTAAGAATCAATAGCTGGTGAAGTCGAGTTGGCGGTGTTAAACTGCTTTCGAGGGCTTCTCCCTCTCGTGCTGATCTCGTTTGAGTAGACGGGCTTACCTCGCCACAGCATTAAACTCCCCGAGCCTGAGAACAGAAGAGCATATCCGGAAACAGCACCCAAAGGAGAATTCCTATGAGTACAGCTACACCCCTATCCTACGATCAGCCCATCGAGGCTCACTACGGAACGATTTTCACCCGTTATCTTCGACGGACCAACGAACCACCGCCCACAGGTTGGCAAAGAGGCGTGATAGACCTTCCGCAGAATGCCCCTCGCGTGGACCCGAGCGAAGAGAACAGGTTCATGGAAAATTTGCTACGACTGATCCGTGAGCAATGCTCCAAGACCGACGTGAAAGATGTCAGCCGACAGGGTTTGTGGATTACCAACTTCGAGGATTACGAGGTTGTGAACAAGTATCTTCAGGGGTCAACACTGAAGCTATACGTCGGCAAACCAATGCCAGATCAGGTATGGCTCGATATTGCTGCAATCGGCAAACCGTGGTCAGGCAAGGGACCGATGAATTAAGGAATCGAAAACCGACCATTGTAGTCCGCTGTGCGATGTGCGAAGCGGAGGAGTCATTGAGGCTTGCTTATTGTTGAAAATCGGTCGTCAATCCTCCGCATGATCTTCTCAGCCCACTGAATGCTCGCATCAATGAGTTTGTCGGTCCGTGGGCTTCCTTGCGGACCGCCGAACAAATCGTCAGCCGTCTGCATGTGCAGGCTCGCAAGAATCGCTGCCATGATTCCGATCACCCGTTTTCGGCCTTCGTCCATTGGCGAAGGATAGCAAATTCGCCTTTTGTTCGCTACCATGTACATGCCAGTTGGGGGCTCGATCCTTCGAACGAGATCGGGATAGGCTCGCTGGGATGGTCACAAAGCCTGCCTGCACTTCTGAAACGCCCGAGCCTACCTGAACCCATTCGGGCAGCCCAACCGCCCCCCATTCGGAATGCTATTGTGGGAAGACCATCGCCGTTGTTCGAGAGGACAGACATGGAGAATCCCGCCGAAAGCAACTCCAAAACGGACACCAACGCAAGAAAAGTGTGCCCTGAAGTTGAGCGTTTTCTTGAAAGGGTGGTGGTGCCCGCACTCGTGAATCGGTACATTAAGGAACTGAAAGAAGGAAAGAACCCGCTCACAACGGGCTCGGTCGGGAAGTCGAAGACCATCTCGAAGAACCCGTGACGGCCTGTCCCAACTCCGCAGTGCAATAGTTGAAGCCGAAGAGTGTCGCAGTCATGAAGAGCAAGCAGGGGTACAAGGGCTACGTGATCGCGGCAAGATCATACGAGCTACAGGATGGGGGATTCTCAGCGGAGTTCCCCATCGAGGAGCATGAAGCGGATGGGTTCATTGAAACTGAATTCTACCTGCCCGAAACATTCACCACGCAGGAGTCCGCGATTGAAGCAGGAATTCATGCTGGGCGGCAGAAGATTGACGCTGGTTTCGAGCGGGGATCGGCAGTCGTGGACGGCTGAACAGGGCGTCAATACACAGGCGGACACGGACATCAGAGACGAAGAGAACGAGGGCACGGGAACACGTGAGATCAGCGTTCCCCAGAAAACTTGAGCAAGACTTGAGCAAAGAATCGGGGAAAAATCGACTGGATTTCGGGGATTAGAGTTACTGGGGCAGCGAGTGGATTGACTCAACCCATTGAAACCAAACAGTGGAGTTGGTTGCGGGGGGTGGATTTGAACCACCGACCTTTGGGTTATGAGCCCAACGAGCTACCAGACTGCTCCACCCCGCAGAAAAATCATAACAGTGTAGTGAAGCAGGGTCAAACGAGTTGGCGTTCCGGTCAAGCTGCTTATGGTGTAAATATCGAGAGGGTGCGGCTTTTCCATTCCAGGTTGAATCTCTGGAAGATGGAGCAGACGATGTGATCCACGCTTTCTACGTTCACAAAACCATGGGCTGGGTGCGGCGGCGCACGGTGACTAGTCTTCCTTGCCGGTCTGCTTGAATTTCTTGAGGTCTCATTTTGAATTCCAAGCGGACCCGCTCCAGGCGCTTCTCCGCCTCGCTTGCACGCTTGATTCAGCGGCTCAGCTTCTTGCGCTCGCAGGCATCTACGATCTTCTTGGGATCGATGGCATCCCGGTCGATCTGCTCTTCCAGAATTTTTCCGTCTTTGCCGATCAGGAAGTTGACGCGGCGCGCGGCTTTGTATTTGTCGACATAGACACCGTACTGGCGGGTGACGTCTCCACCCCAGTCACTCAGAAGCGGGAAGGTGACGCCGATCTGGTCGGCGAAAGCTTTATTGGCGAAGGGGCTGTCCATGCTCACACCCAGGACCTGGGTGTCGGCGGCTTCCAGCTTCTTAAGATTCTGCTGGAAGGCCTTCATTTGCGCGGTTCAACCCCCAGTGAAGGCAAAGATGTAGAACGCCAAAACGACGTTGCTTTTGCCGCGATACTGGCTCAGGGAAACGTCTTTTTCGTCGCTGCCATCGAAGTATTGCAGTTTGAAGTCGGGAGCAACGTCGCCAACTTTTAGTTTCATCGGTGCCGGCTCGGGCTTGTTGCCCTGCGCCTTGTTGCCCTGAGCACGGATCTGCGGGCAGATAATCGCAGCTGTGAGCAGCCAGACCCCCAACATTGTCGAAAGACCTCTTCGTTTCATGGAAGCTCCTTCGGAAAGTTTTCTATAGCGTACCCCGCGGCTGGGAACGCGGTCAAAGCGTCAAAAGGCTTTCACGAGCAGCAATGCCATGGCCTTTCAGCGGCACTTTGTGCAGTGACTGCGTACAATGACTTTGTACAATGATTAATAATGATTGCTGGCCCTGATCGGATTGGATGAGCATTCAAACTCTAAACGACATTTTATTGGCGGTATGCAAGAGCCGCCGCGACCGCGTGATGCTGCAAAAGGGGGCCCTGGGCTGGGTACCGATCTCTTCCACGGAGATTTACCGCGGCGTCGTGGGTGTCGCGCGCGCGCTTGAATCCTGGGGAGTTCGCAAAGGCGATCGCGTCGCCGTTCTCAGCGAAAATCGCCCGGAGTGGACAATCGCTGATTTCGCGGCGCTTGCCCTGGGCGCGGTCACGGTTCCGATTTATTCCACGCAGACACCGGAGCAGACTTCATTCATCCTCAACGATTCCGGGGCGCGAATCATCGCGGTATCCACGAAGCACCAGTTGGAAAAGGTGCTGACCATTCAGCGGCACACGCCGGTGGAGCGGATCCTGGTGATGGACGCGGTCGAAACTGCGCACGCGGTCCACATGCAGGGACTAATGCTGCAAGGGCCGATCGACTTCGATCCGGAATTCGATGCCCGCTCGCGATCGATTGGGCCCGACGACCTGGCGACAATTATTTACACCTCAGGCACGACCGGAACTCCGAAGGGAGCGATGCTGTCCCACGGAAACATGGCGTCGAATGTCGCGTGTTCGATGGAGGCATTCGGCTTCGGGACAAAAGAAGAGGTGAGCGTATCGTTTCTACCACTTTCCCATGTGACGGCGCGGCACGTGGACTTCGCGCTGCTGTACCGCGGTGTGGTTCTGGCATATTGCCCTGACATTGCGCATCTGGCGCAGGCTTTGGCGGAAGTGCGACCCGACATTTTTGTTGGTGTGCCGCGGGTGTACGAGAAGATTCGCCAGCAGGTTATCGCCAAAGCTGCGGGCTTTCCGAAAAGCGCCGTCTATCGCTGGGCGCTTTCGGTGGGGCGCGCTCACCGCGCCGAAACTCTGGCTGGAACCCGGCCTTCGACGCTCTCCTGGAAAATCGCGGACCGGCTGGTTTTTTCCAGAGTGCGCGCGGGGATGGGCGGAAAGGCGGAGGAGTTCATTTCCGGAGGCGCGCCACTGGGCCGGGAATTGGCGGAGTGGTATGCCGACATCGGCATTCCCATCCACGAGGGGTACGGGCTGACGGAGACCTCTCCGGTAATCGCGGTGAACACGCCGATGGCCCACAAATTGGGGACGGTCGGCAAGCCGCTGGCAAACGTCGAAGTGAAGATTGCCGACGACGGCGAGGTGCTGGCACGCGGGCCCTCGATATTCAAGGGCTATTGGAATCGCCCGGAGGAAACGCGAGACGCGTTTGTGGACGGCTGGTTCAAGACGGGCGACATCGGATATCTCGACCGCCAGGGATACCTTTCGATTACCGATCGCAAGAAGGATCTGATCAAGACTTCCGGCGGGAAGTTCATCGCGCCGCAACCGATCGAGAATTCGCTGAAGCTGAACCCGCTCATTGGAACGGCGGTGGTGTTCGGTGACCGGCGGAAGTTTCCCGCAGTGCTGATCGCGCCGCACTTCCCTGCTCTGGAAGATTGGGCACGGGCGAATCAGGTTGACTTTGCTTCGCGCCAAACACTCGTCGCGAACGCCAAGGTGCAGGCTCTGTATGAAGGCATCATCGAAGAACTGAACCAGAACCTGGCGCGCTTCGAAAAACTGAAACGGGTGCTGGTGGTACCAGAAGAATTGTCGGCGGCGGATGGAACGATGACGCATACTTTCAAGGTGCGGCGGCGCGGAATTGAAGAGCGGTACCGGACCTTGATCGATGAGATGTACGAGAAGGCGGAGACGGCCGGGGGCTAAGGTGGTGGAGTGCCGGGCGTCCCCGCCCGGCGGACCCTTCGACTGCTCTCAGGGTTGGCTCGCGAGACGCCCGTCGCTCCACGATCTGGTTCACAGTTGGCTGTGGCCGTACAATAAGGTCATGACAGACTCATTCCTTATCGCTGGCAGGCAATTCCGTTCCCGCTTGATCGTTGGGACCGGCAAATACAAGTCTTTTCAGGAAACCGCGCGGGCGCTCGAAGCCAGCGGCGCCGACATGGTGACGGTGGCCGTGCGCCGGGTGAATCTTGACCGCAGCAAGGAGTCGCTGCTCGATTACATCGATCCGAAGAAATACTTCCTTCTGCCCAACACCGCCGGCTGCTATACGGCCGACGACACCATCCGCACCGCTCGGCTGGCGCGCGAGGTTGGACTCTCGGACTGGATCAAGCTGGAAGTGATCGGCGACCAGGCAACGCTCTATCCGGATGTGCAAGCGACGCTCGAAGCCACGCGCGTGCTGGCGAAAGAGGGATTCACGGTGCTGGCCTATACGTCGGACGACATCGTATTCGCGAAACGGCTGGTGGACGCCGGAGCCTCGGCGGTGATGCCTTTAGGCGCGCCCATCGGCAGCGGGTTGGGTATTCAGAACACCGCCAACCTGCGAATTCTGCGCGAGATGATCACGGGCGTCCCTTTGATTGTGGATGCGGGCGTGGGCACCGCTTCGGACGCAGCCATTGCCATGGAACTCGGCTACGACGCCGTGCTGATGAACACCGGCATCGCCGGCGCCCAGGAACCGGTGCTGATGGCGGAAGGGATGAAGCACGCAGTGCTGGCCGGACGACAGGCGTACCTGGCAGGGCGTATGCCGCGGAAGCTTTATGCGACGGCCAGTTCGCCGCTGGAAGGCGTGGCGCGATAAAGACACGCTGGTGGAGGGCCGGGCGTCCTCGCCCGGCGTGCGAGATGCCTGTCGCCACACGACAAAACATAGGGCGGCCCCAAGGGCCGCCCTTATTGCCTCTGTTGGATTCGTTGGCTCTAGAGCATCTTGACGCTGTCAACGTGGATCTTGTCGCCGTCGATGTGCCCGGTCACGGCAACATGATGCCCGTAGTGCTCCTTGAGGGCTTCGGGATTGTCCACCGTCAGGACCGTCTGGTCTTTATCAGTAACGACCACCGGGCTGGCGCCGGCTGCGATGCACTTTTTCGTACATGCTTCCGCGCCCGCGTTGGCTCCCTTAACCCCACACTTGGAGTCGCTGACCCAGCCTTTCACGGTCTGGGCATCGCTGGCAAATGACACCGACGCGACCAGCACAATCAGCGCGCCGGCAAGTAACAACGAGAGAAATTTCCGCATGTCACCCTCCTTAGATTGGTTCCCACACGTGATGCGATCTCTGAACTCTATCACAGGAGGAGCAGAGGCTGGGCTGTGAAGAATTCTTTCAACCAGCATCTGCCTGTCTCTTAGCACTAATTCTTGGCGCGGCCGGTGGGCGGCTTCTGCGGAGGATCGGGAGCGACGTAAACGACTTCTCCGCGCCGAGTGTAGTGAAGCTGCTCGCGGGCTTCCTTTTCGATGGCGGCAGGATCGGATTTGAGCGATCGGATCTGGTCGACGTAGTGATTGTTCTCCTTCTGCACGCGCTCCACCTCACTCTGGAGCGATTGCATCTCGGCGCGCTTCTGGCGATAGATAACCATGCCGTTGGCTCCGAACATGGCGTGTAGCAGTAATCCAACGATAAGAAGAACGGCCGCTGCGGTTCCCAAACGACGCCACTCCAGGGCGAGCCACGACCAGACCGGGCGCGTGCGTTCGACGCAGCGCGCCGCCACGGCCTCTGCCTTTGGAGCCTGATCCTTGGCCTGATCCTTAGCCCGATCGATGACCGCGCGGAGGCCTTCCTCCGGTCGTGGAAGGATGCGCACTCGCGACGGTGGTCCTAGTCGAAGATCCATGCTTTGGCCGCCGCACTCAACTTTGCCAGGTCTTCCCTGCTGCGCGCTTCGCTATACACGCGCACCACTGGCTCCGTGCCCGAGAGCCGGTAGCAAACCCACGATCCGTCGGCGAGAACGAGTTTGAGTCCGTCGGTCCTCACCGCACTGGCAACTTCGATGCCATGAAACTCGCTCGGATCGCGGCGTAACTTCTCAGTAAACTTCTGTTTTGCTTCCGGCGTCAAGCGGAAGTTCTCACGCAGCGGGTAGAAGGAACCAACTTTGGCAAATAGGTCGCCCAGTTGTTTGCCGAGCGAGGCGCCACGACGCGCGACCATCTCGCAGCAGAGCAGGCCGGCGAGCACGCCGTCTTTCTCAGGGATGTGTTTGCGGATGGAGAGGCCGGCGCTTTCTTCGCCGCCAATGAGGATATTGTCCTGCTTGATGAGTTCGCCAATGTATTTGAAGCCAACCGGGGTTTCGTAGAGCTCGATTTTGTGTTTTTCGGCAAGCGCGTTGATGAGGTTGGTGGTGGCAACGGATTTGCCGACTCCGTTTTTCCAGCCGCGGGTTTCAACCAGGTAGTCAAAGAGCAGAGCGATGATGTAATTGGCCTGTATGAACGTGCCATCGGCGTCGACAATCCCAAAGCGATCGGCATCTCCATCGGTCGCGATGCCAATCGCCGCGCCCATTTCGCGCATCTTGTAACGCAGGTCTTCGAGCAGGTGATCGTCGGGTTCGGGGGCGTGACCTCCGAAGAGCACGTCGCGGCTGTCGTGGACCGCGGCCACGGTTATGCCGGCCTCGCGCAGGAACGCGTCAGAATAGCCCCGGGCTGCGCCCCACATGGGATCGAAGGCAATCTTGATGCCGGATTTCTTGATGACGTCGAGATCCACGATTTCGCGCAAACGCGAGAGATACATACGGCGCGGGTCGATAGGTTGCGCCTCGGCTTTTGTAGTGTGCGGCGTTTGCGGATTCGCATCAGTGAAGATGGCTGCGATCTCCGACTCGATAGCTTGCGTGACTTCAGGGAGCGCGGGTGCGCCATCGGGCGTCGAGAACTTGATGCCGTTGTATTCGGGCGGATTGTGCGAGGCGGTGAAGTTGATGGCGCCGTCGGCTTTCGACTGAATCACGGCATAGGAAATGGTGGGCGTGGGCGCGGGCTCCGCGATGACCAGCGGCGTAATGCCGTAGGAGGACAGGATGTCAGCGGCCATGGCGCAAAAACTTTCGCCCAGAAAACGTGGATCGCGCCCGACAATAACTTTGACTTTTGCCCCGTTCGACTTCTGCGACGACACGTAGCGCGCGATGCCGTGCACGGCCCGGTGGACATTGGCAAACGTGAACTCTTCGGCCATCACGGCCCGCCATCCAGATGTGCCAAACTTGATTTGCGTTGCCATCGGC
>Ga0187888_1002011_pt1 | contig 18267 bp, 10 predicted proteins | sample June2016WEW_7_40_FD_132987 | JGI IMG/M metagenome (GOLD analysis project Ga0187888, IMG submission 132987) | Peatland microbial communities from SPRUCE experiment site at the Marcell Experimental Forest, Minnesota, USA - June2016WEW_7_40 | ecosystem: Environmental > Terrestrial > Soil > Wetlands... | reverse complement strand
GCTGCTTTCGTAGGAGGCCCCAGTTGCAGAATTCGCTCCTGGAGTTCTTTCGGTACAATCTGGTATTGGACTAGAAGAGAGGTAGCCGGAGCGAAATGGCCCAGCGGCGGCATAAAGCGGAGGACTACAACCTCATTGACCTGTTCTGTGGCGCGGGCGGGCTCACTCTTGGTTTCACCGGTGCCTTTGGGCACCAATTTCTTCCAGTATGGGCGAACGATTTCGATGCCCAAGCCGTTGCTACGTTCAATTCCAACTTCGGCCCGCATTGTACGTTCGGAGAGATTGGCGAACTACTAAAGAAACCAACAATCCACATCCCAAAGGCGGATGTCGTGATCGGAGGCCCTCCCTGCCAAGGATTCAGCCTCCTTAATAAGAACAGGAATGGTGATTCGCGCAAGCAACTCTGGCGACCATTCCTTGATGTGGTACGAGAGTCTGAAGCCAACATCTTCCTGATGGAGAATGTTCCCCAGTTACTAGAGTCCGAGGAGTACACAGAGATCATCGAGGCTGCCGAAAAGGACTTGGGCTTCCAGGTCAGGTCAGCGAAGCTCCTGGCCGCGGACTATGGTGTGCCCCAAATTCGGCAACGGGCATTCATCATAGGCTGCAGATTTGCTGACCCGAAACTCGTCTTCCCACCGAAGAAGACTCACTACAATCCGAAAAATGGATACGTCGTGGGCTCAGATGACTATGTACCAAGGCCGTGCCCTTGGCGAACGGTAAGAGACGCGATCGCCGACCTGCCACCGCCAGAGGGTACGGACATCCGTGATGAACTCCCTCCACTGGATCTCCAGTTCGGCAGGTCGCCGAAGCCCATTAGCATCAAGAGGTACAGTGCGGTACCCAAGGAAGGGATGAATCGGTTCGACCTTCAAAAGCGTGCGCCTCAGCTGACACCTCCGTGTTGGATACGTAAGACTACGGGCGGAACTGATCTCTTCGGCAGGCTCTGGTGGGACCGACCTGCCTGCACTATGCGTACTGAGTTCTTTAAGCCGGAGAAGGGGCGCTATTTGCATCCGTCCCAGCATAGACCAATTACCCATCGCGAAGCAGCCCGGTTTCAGAGTTTCCCCGATGACTTCCGGTTTTGCGGCAACAAGATCGCTATAGCGAAGCAGATTGGGAACGCGGTTCCGCCGCTCTTGTCAGCGCGTCTGGCGGACTGCATCACTGCGCTTCTCAGACTGCGTCCTGACCGTGGGCACCGCTGATGTCATATGGAACAGCCTAGAAATCCATGACGGATTGTTTTAGCACTGAGAAGCGACGCGAGATAATGTCTCGCATCCGAGGTGCCGACACGAGCGTCGAGTTGACAGTTCGGAAGCAACTCCACCGTCTCGGGTATCGGTTTCGCTTGCACGTTGCGAGCTTGCCCGGAAGACCGGACATTGTTCTACCAAAGTACCAACGCGTGATCTTCGTCCACGGGTGCTTCTGGCATGGCCATCCGGGATGTGGTCGCGCAACAATTCCTGAGACCAACTCCGAATTCTGGAGTCGCAAGATCAACAGCAATATGGCACGCGACAAGAAGAGCGTCAGAGCGCTACGGGCTCTGGACTGGAAAGTTCTGGTCCTATGGCAATGCCAGACCAAGAAGCCTGACGAGCTCGATAGGCGACTTCAGAGATTTCTCGGGAGGGACCTTCCTTGAATGTTCGTGAACCCAGTGGGCGTGACAAGCTCAGGACGCACCTCAAGGCCAATGTCGGCCGCATCTTGGGGACGCAGCAGCTTCGGGAGATCGCCGGCATCAGTGAGTATGCCAGAAGAATACGCGAGCTGCGCGACGAGGAAGGCATGCAGATCAAGACTCACAAGGAACGGCCTGATCTAAGACCCGACGAATACATTCTTGAGAGCCTCGACCTGGCTCCGGTTGCCAACCCCAAAGTCCCCGTGCCGCTGAGGAAGACAGCGCTCCTCCGGGATGGGCCCAGGTGTCGGTTCTGTGGGGCCAACTGGAACGCTGGAAGCAATCCCGCCAACGCTCCTCGCGTCAAACTCCGAATCGATTACCTCGATCCCCTGGAAGATGGAGGTCTCGATCGAGCAGACAACGTAGGCGTGATCTGCGCGTTATGCGCAAAAGGCAGGCACAGAGCACGTCGTCAAGGGCAATCCGCCCGCGACCTATTGGCGTTGATACGCCGTGCAGCGCCCGCCGTGCAACGTGAAGTTTACGTTGCACTTAAACGCTCGTTTGAGGACGCATCAAGGACTTGACTCTTCCCTGTTCGGCGCGCAGATCGCCGCTGGCCCGCCGTGGAGCCCCACATCGTCGTGGGCTGCCGTGCACTATAATGCTGATTTGAAGAGCCGATTCATCTGTCCAGGATCACTCTGGGGACGGGCGCTCGAAATGCGTCGTAAACGCGACGGCCGCGCGGCATTCTCGTGCCAAACGAATGTCCGCTCTCGGCTATCAAGGAGCCCAAATGGCAGAAAAGGCCGCTCGCCAAATGCAGCACAACACGCCAACCTGGGCGGGCCTCGAATCCCCACTAGCCCAGCATGTCGCACTTCAATCTCAACGCTGCTTAGATGCGTACCGGGCCAATCCGCTCTTGGTCAAAGAGCACGCGAACATTGAGCGGGCGACGGCACAAGGCGGCTACGGCAGACGACAGATCTACGAGCTGGTCCAGAACGGCGCCGACGCCCTAATCGGTACTGAAGGTGGCCGAATCGAAGTCCTGCTGACCGAATCCGCCCTGTACTGCGCCAACGAGGGTGACCCGATCGATCTCGATGGACTCGACGCAATTCTAAGTTCTCACGTCTCGATGAAGCGGGGAACGGAGATCGGCCGCTTCGGACTCGGTTTCAAGTCTGTCTTGGGCGTAACCAACCGACCGGAGTTTTACAGCAGATCGGGGTCGTTTAAGTTCAATGCTGACGAATCAGCAGCGCGAATACGGGAGATTGTACCGGAAGCGCAGGCTCTACCCATACTTCGACTGGCTGCGGCAATTGACCCTGCTTCGGCACGATCCGAAGATCCGAACCTCAGCAAGGCGCTGTCATGGGCCACAACAGTAGTGAAGCTGCCCCGGACGTCGATCGATGCATCTTGGCTGTCAGAAGATATCCAAAGGTTCCCTGCCGAGTTCTTGCTGTTTTCTCCGCACGTAGCGCTCCTGGTGCTTGAAGATCGACCCCAAGGATTTCGCAGAGAGATCCGTCTAAGAAAGCAACACGAACATCTACGGCTGATTGAAGGTGCGACCAGCAGTGGTTGGCGATCGTTCTCCACCTACCACACTCCATCTGCCGACGCCCGAAAGGATGCAGGCGAATTGGCCGGTCGTGATAACCTTCCTATCATTTGGGCAGTCCCACACGGGCGTCCTATGCCCGGTCGTTTCTGGGCATTCTTCCCTACGGAGTACGTAACGACGCTCTCAGGGATCATCAATGCACCATGGAAAACTAACGAAGACCGTCAGAACCTTCTCACCGGTCCATTCAATATCGAACTGCTCCGGGTTGTCGCAGAACTGGCGGTCGAGAATCTTGCCTGTCTGATGAACCCGAAGGATCCCGGTTGGATTCTCGACATAATGCCCGCGCGCAGGGACGAGTTCCGCAATTGGGCAGATCAGGAGCTGAACGATCGGTTTTACGAACTAGCGGCCAACCGGCCGGCGCTGCCGAATCAGGACGGAGATCTCTCGGCGCCGTCAACGCTGAGCCTCCACCCGGCAGGACTCCCCGAGCAAGCGCTGGAGATCTGGTGCTCATACGAGGGTAGGCCCAAGAACTGGTGCCACCCTTCTGCAGATACTCGTACACGTCGGATAAGGGCGGAAAGACTGCTTTCGACGGCTGGCCGGAATGTGTCGAGTATCGAAGACTGGCTTGAAGCTCTCGTCGAAGATGGCACGCCCGCGGCATCGAGCGCTGCCGTCTGCGCAGCCGCGAAAGTTCTAGAAGCCGATCCGAGCAGGAAGTGGGCAATCGAAAGGGCGAGAATCGTCCTTACCAGCGACGGAACTTTGGTTCAGCCCGTCCCGAGCAAGGTGTTCATACCCAGCGGATATGCGAGCGTCGGTGGCGAGCTCACCTATGTTCACCCTGATCTCGCCAAGGACCCTGGAGTCCTTGCTGCGCTTTCGATCCTAGGAGTCCACACTGTTGATGCGAGAAGAGAGCTTGAGGCACACGTCGCTGGCGGATTCTACCTTTGGAAGGACGAAGATTGGGATAAGCTGTGGATATTGGTCGAACTCGTAGGACCGTCGGTTGCAGCCGAAGTTCTCTTGGCTCTTTCCAACCGACACCTTATCCGTGTCCGCACGGCCTCGGGAAAATACCGCCAACTCAGCGCGACCCTCCTGCCGGACGACATCGTTTCGGAAGGCAGCACGCGCGACTCCGACGTCGTCATTGATACGACTTTTCATTCGGGCGTCCTCCGCGTGCTCGATTCGCTTGGCGCAGTATCAAAGCCGACCCGCGATCACGGCACTACACGAGAGGACTGGTTCTTTCGATATCGCAACGAGGCAATTTCCGATTATCTGACACACGTACCAGGCCGCTCGTCTAGGCCCAGAGAAGACTACCTTCAGTTCGATCACGAGACCTTTGTGGGTCCGCTGGAGCCGATCTTTCACCTGAGCGAAGAAGGTCGAGCCCGCTTTACGGAAGAAGCGCTGACTCATGAGGATACTGAATGGACGCTTAGCCATCAATCGCGACGTGACGCGTACCCTGTTCAGTCGTACATCTCGCCGAGCCTCTGGGTAATCCGAAACGAAGGCTATCTGGAAACCTCATTAGGATACCATCGTGTGGCTGAGTGCGTGGGGCCAAGTCTCGCGGTGTGGGACAGAGTTCTTCCAATAGCTCGTTGCACAAATCCGGTCGCATCTCGTCTTGGATTGCCTGACTCTCTCGAGAAGCTCAGCGACGAGCACTGGAATCGGGCGCTGGCCTTTGTTTCCAACCTGAGCGACATAGATCTTCTGGGCAGATTCTACGCCGTAGCGGCGCCCATTGTCTCAGCAGCGCCTGATTACCTCCGTTGCCGCCTTGGAGATGAATACGCGTCTGTTGCCAGAACAAGCATAACAGTGGCGACGGCTGGCCGAGAATTCGACGTGCTCGTATCGCAGCGGATTCCGTCATTGCTCGTTGGTTCCCAATCTGATGCGGAAACTCTAATCAGCCTTTGGCAGCTGAAACCTGCGCATGCGATTGTTAGAACAGAGTTGTACTACGTCGCAAGCGGATCTGCCACCCTTGTCGCCGATATCTTTCCCGCCATACGCTATCGCTTGAGGCCGGAGGATCGCGATACGGCTGCCGTTCAGTGCTCTGCGCTTGGCCTCGTGACGCTGACGGAGGCGGGCAAGGTCTCCGAGCAGAAGACGCTCCACATCGAAGGGAAGACTGTTTATTGGCAAGAAGAGCTTGGGTACGCCGGTCTGCTCGAGCGATTGAGCGTCGCCCTGGAGCTCGGACTAAGTGCAGACGATCGGAGGGCCGTTGTTGAGCACCGGGCTGATCTGCAGCGGCGCGAGCGGATATCTTCGATACGAGTCCAGCCAAGCCTGGCGGATCGCTTCCTCGGGGCCGTTGGAGCATCTCAGATCAGACGCCGGCTGCCGGCAGGACTCATAGAGGCCGTCGAGCTTACACACGGTAGTCTGAGTGACACACGCATCGCAGAGTTGGCGCTCGTCGTCTACGGCGTGGATCTCCTACACGCCTTTCGGACGGAGCTTGAGGAATCTGGATTACAGCCCCCTGCACAATGGGCCGGCAGTCGCGCAGCCGCGGCGTTCGTCAAGGATCTCGGATTTCCCCGCGAGTTTGCCGGCTTCGAGCAGGCGCGTCGGGACCCAGTCCTTGACGTAGACGGCCCGCCTTCCTTGCCTCCTCTGCACGACTTCCAGCGCCGAATCGCAGATAACATGAAGGCTCTCCTTGGAAGTCGAAGTGGCACTCGCGGATTACTGTCCCTACCGACTGGGGCGGGGAAGACCCGTGTGGCCGTCCAAGCCTTGATTGAGGCAATCAAGGAGGGTTTTCCTGGGCCGCTTCTATGGGTTGCGCAGACGGACGAACTATGTGAGCAGGCGGTCCAGACCTGGAGTTATGTTTGGCGAACACTAGGCCCCCAGCGAAAGCTTTGCATAAATCGACTTTGGGCCGCAAATGAAGCCGAACAGGGCTCCGGAACTCAAGTAGTCGTCGCTACAATTAGTAAGCTCCAAGGCTGCTTCACGGACGCAGCATATCAGTGGCTGAGCCAGGCCACCTGCGTCATCATCGATGAAGCCCACGGATCAACCACGCCGGCATTCACAGCCCTCCTAGAGTGGCAAGGGATTGGCCGGGGACGAAGCCGATGCCCCCTTATTGGTCTGACAGCAACGCCGTTCCGTGGCAGAAGCGAGGAGGAGACACTTCGCCTAGTCAAGCGGTACGGCGAGAAGCGATTGGATGCCGGCGCACTCGGCCAAGACCCATATGCGACACTCCAGCGAATGGGCGTCATTTCCCGAGTGAAACACGTTTTGCTTGACGGCGTCCCGATCGAACTCACGGATGAGGAGCTAAATCAGCTACGACAGACATCGAAATTGCCAGCTTCCGCTGAAGACCGACTCGGCCTGAACACAAGCCGCAACCGGGTACTGCTCGGCTCGATTAAACAATTGCCACGCGACTGGACCGCCCTTCTATTTGCGACCTCCGTCGATCATGCTCAGACGATGGCAGCCCTGCTGTCGCTAGAGGGAATTTCTGCGGCGCCCATTTCGGCTGCTACGGAACCCGCGATCCGGAGACATTACATCGACGAGTTCCGGGCTGGGAAACTCCGCGTCCTGACGAACTACGACGTGCTGGCACAAGGTTTTGATGCACCGGCAGTTCGCGCGGTGTATGTTGCTCGACCTACGTTCAGTCCAAATAGATACCAGCAGATGATTGGCCGTGGGTTGCGCGGCCCTAAGAATGGAGGCAAGCCAGAGTGTCTCATCGTGAATGTGGCGGATAACATTCTGCAGTATGGCGATGAGCTCGCATTCCGCCAGTTCGAATACCTATGGAACAACTGAACAAGCCACGAGACAGTTGAGATGGCGCTTACCGAAGAACAACAGTTGGTAGTCGATGCGGGCCCCGAGGCGAAGGTCCTTGTCACAGCCGGCCCTGGGACGGGTAAGACTCATGTCCTCATTCAACGCCTTTCATACCTGATTTCTACGGCCGATATCGCCCCTGGCGAGATCCTCGTTCTAAGCTTTTCTCGAGCGGCCGTGACTGAGATCCGAGATCGACTTGCCAGCGTTGGCGGTGGTGCCAGCTATGTAAGAGCATCAACATTTGACTCTTTCGCCACGCGACTTCTCGTTTTAGCAGAGCGTTCGGACACGTGGCAGACGGAGAATTACGACGAGCGAATCCGCCACGCAACCCAACTTATCCGAACGAATCAGGAAGCTAAAGAGGAGATTCGCTCTTACCGCCACGTGATCGTAGATGAGATTCAAGATCTCGTCGGGGACAGAGCCGACTTGGTCAAAGCGATAGTCGAATTGGGAAGCGGCGGGTTTACTCTGTTCGGCGACCCTGCGCAGGGAATCTACAATTATCAGCTTGAAGGAGAAGCCCGGCGAATCGGGTCCGCGGCGCTATATCAATGGATTCGCGCCCACTGTTCACCGTGTTTAGTGGAGCGGGGCCTGACTCACAATTTCCGAATCACGTCTCAGCGAGCGGCGGTTGCCCTCTGGGCAGGCGCTGAATTGAATTCATCGGTTCCCGAATACGACAAGATCCGATATCGACTTGAAACTGTCGTAATGCAGTTGCCCTCTACTGGGGATCTATCATTGGCCATCCCGATGCTGCGGGAGGCTGATCAATCCACGGCGATTCTTTGCCGAAATAATGGTCAGGCCCTTACCATTTCTGGGCAGCTGTATGATAGCCGCATTGCGCATCGCCTCCAAGGGAGGGCTACGGATCGCCGGCTCGGCCGATGGCTTGCCGTTGCCTTGCGGGACATTGATGGATCTTCAGTGGGCAAGCGGCAGTTTCTGGACCTTATGGAGCAGAAGGCTGACAGCGACCTGCCGCCGCCCACTGAGATCTGGAGACGGCTCAAGCGTATTGAGCGACGGCGGTACGAGGGCAGTCTCGATTTAGGCGTCGTTAACGAACGCCTCCGCTGCGGTGACGTCCCGGACGACTTTTCAGAGACTGTGCCTTCAAAAGTCGTCGTCTCTACAATCCACCGTGCTAAGGGGCTCGAATTTGAGCGCGTCCTGGTGCTGCCGCCGTCCCCCATCACGGTCGATCCGACTGAGGTGGCTGAGGAGACTCGGATACTTTACGTTGCCCTCACTCGGGCAAGATCCGAGATCTTTCACCTGAATGCTCCCAACACGTTGTACTTGCGGACTCGTGATGACCTGGACCGCAGGTGGGTCATGGGCGGATGGCAGCACTGGATGCGCAGTGCGATAGAGGTTCGGGGAGAGGACGTCCTAAAGGACGTGCCTGCAGGGGTATTTCTAATTTCCGGTGACCCTATTGTTCTACAGGACTACATTCGCACTCAGGTCAAGCCGGGCGACCCAGTTGTGCTTCATCGAACACAGGCGATAATTGAGGGGCAAACTCGAATTTTCTACTCCATTGAGCACAACGGTATAGCCGTAGGCATAACGTCCATGTCGTTCGGCGCAACGCTGTTTTCGGTGCTTAAGGTCAATGCGCACTGGAACGTCAAATGGCCGCTCCGAATTGAAGGCCTACATGTTGAAGCCGTCGATACCGCCGCAGGCTTACCAATGGTTAGCCGTGCGGCCCGGCTCGGAGGGTGTGGCGTGTGGCTGCGTGTGCGAGTTTACGGGCTTGGAAGATTCATTCGAGAGGATTAGATCGTCATGGCATTTGATTCACATTACGAATTCAGGAATCATCTTTTTGAAGCAGTCGTCAGAGATCTAGTCGGCCCGGCACAGCGCGATGAGAGCGAAACGATCTCCGACCCGCCGCTCACGAGATACATCGCGGGAATACTCTATCCACAGACGGACGCAGTTGTTGATGCTAACCAGGATGTTGACGTATCGGATGACGACAGCGGCGACGAAGGATTTGCGCCAGACCCGCCGGTGGCGATGGCGAATGTTCGATTTCCTTCCTCTATGGGATTCACTTTCGCCGTCGATTCGAACACGGCTACAGCGATCATCGTCAACATTGAGGCGGCTCGATACGAGAAGGTCTTGAGCGATGAGGGAGAGGGGTCGTCCACAAAGCGGCCGCGACGCGGAGGACTCGGCCCCACAGAACCGTGGCGGCGTGTTCCTCTCGAAATCGCACCGGTAGAGATCGGTGTCCGACAGCCCACCTTGGGCCGACGCGTAGCTGTAGCGGATGGACTGGAGCTCTTCTATCGGGTCCGGGCGGCAGATTCGGAAGGCGTCGTTGCTGTTACCGTCGTCCTGCTAAACAAGTACACGGCGGTGCCCGGTGCCAGAGATGCGGTTTCCTTTTTCCAGCCTAAGCTCGTTGCTCGCGCCGCAGAGAGAGAGCATGCAGCCTTCGTTGAGCGACCGAGTCGCGAGCTCCGTGGCAGCGACGAGGACCTGCGGGCCTATCGATTGTTGTATAGACACGCTGTGGGGTTTGCCGTTGGCCACGGCTGCTCGGTCGAGTGGAGCGGTGCAACTGATTCAACGAACAGAGCCACGGAGATCAGAACATCCTTTACTCCACGTTATGACCTCATGCTGGCGGATTCCAACCCGGCGATTAGATCGGTAGCAATGATGCAACTCGCTGAGGGCGAGCGGTCCGAAGCGATAGCTGAACTTCAGTCGATCGTCAAGGGCTATTGGGGTTGGATTCGTGATTGCGTCAAGGAAGCGAAGTCTTTTTCGGGCGAACTCCGGCAAACGGCTGCGGAAAACATTAGGGAATGTCGTTCCGCTCTGCACCGCATCTCTTCCGGGCTTCGGCTGCTCGCTGCAGACGAGGTGGCTTGGCGTGCGTTCCAGCTTGCTAATGCCGCAATGCTTGAACAACGCGCGCGGACCGTATGGCTCAAGGCAGGCAAGCCGTCCCCGGAGCCATCGAGAGGGCCAGCGCATCAGTGGCGTCCATTTCAAATCGCCTTCATTCTACTGTGCATACGTGGAATCGTCGACCCCAGCTGCGAGGACCGATCCATTGCGGACCTCCTATGGTTTCCGACAGGCGGCGGCAAGACAGAAGCTTACCTCGGACTGATCGCCTTCACGACATTTCTCAGGCGACTCCGAAGCCCAGCGCAGGGCGGCGGTGTCACCGTGCTGATGCGCTACACATTGCGGCTGCTTACGATTCAACAGTTTGAGCGCGCGGCATTGCTCATCTGTTGCTGTGAGGCACAACGTCGGAAAAGTCCGCAACTTCTCGGAAGTGAACCTATACGCATCGGTCTATGGGTCGGGAGGGGCGCAACCCCGAATAGTCTAGATGAGGCGCGGGCTGCATTGAACAAGTTCCGCCAGGGTACAATTCCGACCGAGAAAAACCCGGTTCAACTGCGATCCTGTCCTTGGTGCGGAAAGGCGCTCGACCATCGCAACTATTACCTGGCGGACCATGATCGCAGGCTGGTAATTACATGTAGAGACGAAAAATGCCAATTTGAGCCTGAGCTGCCCGTGTGTGTTGTGGACGAGGACATCTATGCACGACGTCCGACGTTGATCATTGCGACCGTCGACAAGTATGCCGGGTTGCCTTGGAACGATCGGACCGCGGCCCTTTTCAATATTGGGCGCCCCGAACCGCCCCCGGAACTCATTATCCAAGACGAGCTGCATTTGATCTCAGGCCCTCTCGGCACTCTTACGGGCCTGTATGAGACAGCGATCGACTTTGTATGCAGTCGCGACGGCATTGCGCCCAAGGTTATCGCCTCCACGGCAACGATCCGGAGAGCGGCTAGTCAGGTGCGCGGCATCTTCAACCGCCAGGTGCGCCAGTTTCCACCGCCCGGCATCGACGGCCGAGACTCATATTTTGCTAAGGAGGTCGGCCCAGCGCAAAAAGGGACTCGCCTCTACGTCGGACTAATGACGCCCGGTACCAGCCAAACCACCTTGATGGTGCGGACCTACGCTGCGCTACTGCAGTTCGCGTCCGATCTACCCGGCAGTCCGGACGTCAAAGACCCGTACTGGACGCTTGTAGGATATTTCAACAGTCTGCGTGTCTTAGCCGGTGCAAAATTACAGGTTCAAGATGACGTCGAGGATCGCGTTGAACTCCTGTCTCGGGAATTCGGAACCACAAAGCGCACAATCGATGAGCAAATCGAGATGACCAGTCGGGAATCGTCTGCGGACATTCCAAATCATTTGAAGCGAATGGCGGTACGTTATCCCGACAAAGCGGCTCTCGATATTATTCTTGCGACGAACATGATCTCGGTCGGAGTGGACATTGATCGTCTCGGTCTAATGGTCGTAATGGGCCAACCCCAGGCCACATCGGAGTACATTCAAGCAACCAGCCGCGTAGGACGTCAGTTCCCTGGCCTGGTCATCACGCTTTTCAATGCCTCGCGCTCTCGTGATCGATCCCATTACGAATCGTTCGTCACGTATCACTCCGCCTTGTACAGACAGGTCGAATCAACCAGCGTGACTCCCTTTTCATCGCGGGCAAGAGATCGAGGCCTGCACGCTGTCTTGATTGCACTGGCCCGCCTGACCACGAGTGATTTTCGTTCGAACGATTCGGCTCCACGCGTCGAGAACATCTCGACCAAGCTGGCGTCAGCCGTAGAAACCATTGTAGCCCGTGTCGAGAGCATCTCGAAAGAAGAAGCGGCCGCAACGAGAAAACAGTTGGAGGAGATCATATCAACCTGGATTCTTGCGGCCGATGATAACCCGAATCTTGTGTTTGCCAACTATTTTCATCCGGACAGAGCATTGCTTGTTGACGCAGCTCGGGACGACATCGATATGGAGAGGAAGTTTGCAACTCTCCAAAGTCTTCGAGATGTGGATATGTCCTCCAATCTTTACTTGGTGAGATAAGAATATGGCCAATCAAACCAGAGGCAGTGTCCGCAGAAGTCAACTAGTTACGACGTACGGTGTCGGAGCCCTTGTTGCGATCGAGGAGGAGTCGTTCATGATCGCCGGCATTGACCGCTGGCAGGTCAACGACCCCAATATACACGAACCTCGGCTCGAACGCTTACTAAATGTTCGGGGTTTCGTTCTGCCCCCTGCCACCGAGAATGGCCGGGATATTCCGGTGTTTCGCTTTCCGTTGTGGTGCTCTTGTCCTGTCTGTTCACGATTGGATGAACATCGCTTTTTTACGACGTTCGACAAGAATCGCTGTGCTAACTGCAATGTCAATCTGGTTCCTTCCCGGTTTGTTGTTTGCTGCAACAGGGGGCACATTGACGACTTTCCATATTTTGCTTGGGTTCACGCGGGCGGGCGAGGTTCAGGCAACGAGCACGAACTTACAATCCAGGCTGGTGGAACATCGGCGTCCCTAAGGGATATTGTCATTAGCTGCAAGTGCGGCCTGTCGAAGAGTCTCGAGGGTGCTTTCGGAAAAGCGGCGCTCAAGGAGATCGGGTATAGATGTTCCGGAAATCGCCCATGGCTCGGTGCTGCTCAGGAAGCATGCAACGAGACGCCACGCACGCTCCAGCGCGGCGCTTCGAACGTTTGGTTCCCTACAGTCTATTCCAGCATTTCGATTCCACCTTGGTCGGAAGGCGCATTTAAGATTCTGAACCGGTATTGGTCGGCGCTGCAGTATGCGCCAGACGATGCCCTTCCGCAGATTATTGGCGGCATGGGCATCGCAAAGGGTACTCCATATTCGGTAGAGGATCTTGTCCTCGCCATTCAGCAGCGAAGAACAGGCGAGGGGAGCGGCGCAGTGTCCCAGCCGGATGGCCTTCGGTGGCAGGAATACGAGGCCTTGATGAAGGGCAAGGCGGAGACGGGCCCGGACCAGGAGTTCGTTTGCGTATCGGCGAAAGGTGGCAACGCCGTCGCTGAGGAGTGGTTCGAGCGCGTGATGCTGGTGAAGCGCCTCCGGGAAGTGCGAGCCCTTCACTCCTTCACGCGAGTAATACCGCCCATGCCTGGAGATCCGCCTGAGCGGCGGTCACCGATATGCCAATCGTCGCCAGGTTGGTTGCCGGCAATTGAGGTTCGCGGCGAAGGAGTTTTCCTCGTGCTCAACGCTGGACGTTTGCGAGTCTGGGAGAGTGACCCGTTGGTGGTCCAACGAGCGGCGAAAGTCAACAACAACTACCTCAAACGTACTCAAGCGCTCGGCAGCGTTCCGGTTAGGGTCATTACGCCGCGGTTTCTTCTCGTTCACACGCTGGCGCACGTACTCATAAACCAGTGGGCACTCGACTGTGGCTACCCTGCAGCATCGTTGCGCGAGAGGCTTTATGTCTCCGACGGGATGGCGGGATTGCTAATTTATACGGCTACCAGCGACTCTGCCGGCAGCCTGGGCGGGGTAGTCGCTCAAGCCGCACCCGGACGCCTTGATGAGGCTCTGCTCGAAGGAATCAACCGGGCATCGTGGTGCTCTTCAGATCCCCTTTGCATTGAGTCCGACGCAACGGGCGTCGACGCCTTGAATCTTGCGGCCTGTCATGCCTGCACCCTTTTACCAGAGGTCAGCTGCGAAGAAATGAATCTTTTTCTGGACCGGGCTGTACTCGTCGGATTGCCGGCGAATCAGAAATTGGGATTCTTCGCCGAAATGCTTGCGTCCGGAGTGGACTGATGGCCAGAATGATCCCGTCGAGCCCTCCGATTGAGAACCCCAGCAAGGCCGAAAACAGGCTGTTCTATAGAATTCGGGACGGCCTGACGGATGCCTGGACCGTGCTCCATTCCTTGGGACTCGGCAACCACCGCACTAAGCCTTGGACTGAGGTCGATTTCGTGCTGATCGGACCTCTCGGTGTCTATTGCATCGAGGTAAAGGGCGGTCGCCTATCGCGCCATGAAGGGGAATGGTTATTCATTGATGGCCATGGAGAGGTAGATGCGAAGCGGGAGGGGCCGTTTGAGCAGGCGGGAGGAGCCAGTGCTGCTCTGTACAAGTATTTGTATGACAAGATCCCGGAAGTGCGAACATCGGTCGTATCCTTTGGCGTCGCCACGCCGGATTTTTCTTTTCGAATATCCGGCCCGGATGTAATCAGCGAGGTCCTTTACGACGAGCGCGACGCCACTCAGAGTTTTGGCGCATACGTGACGCGTCTCGCTGCCTATTGGCATGGCCGTTTGCACGGCTCGGCATCCATCACTCCTCTACCAGCGAACATCTGCGAGCGAATCCGGGAGCAGATTCGACCCGATTTTGACCTTGAACCGTCTTTGAGATCGCAGATGGGAGTAGTTCGGGAAGAACTCCTGCGTCTGACGAATGAACAGTACAAGGTCGTCGATGCTTTGGTCGACAACCCGCGAGTAATGATTCGCGGAGGCCCAGGAACCGGGAAGTCGCTCCTTGCGCTCCGAGAGGCGCGCCGCATTTCCCGCGAGGGGGCGCGCGTTCTCCTCTGTTGCTTCAATCGCCAGTTGGCTCGCCATCTAGCCTCCGGCCTCGCTGACTGCCAATCCGCCACAGTACTACACCTGCATGGTTTCATGGCCGAGCTGGTAAAAGAAGCTGGCCTGAGTCATAGGTTGCCGGCTGCCGAGCCTGCTGATCTGTTCGACGTTTTTTATCCAGACCTGTGTGTTGAGATTCTGCTCGAAAAAGGTGCTGGCGAGTACGATGCACTTATCATCGATGAGGGGCAGGACCTCTTGAAAGAGGCCTACATCGACGTATTCGAAGCGTTATTGAAAGGCGGGATCAAGTCCGGGCTTTGGCGGGTATTCTACGATCCCAACCAGGACATCTATAAGGGACAACAACCCAAGGCGCTGCAAGCGTTGGACGGGGCGCACCCGGCACAATTCAGATTGTTCACCAACTGTAGGAACACCCAGCCCATCGCCATCACGACCAGTCTGCTCGCCGGCACCGGTTGCGATGAGACGTTGGTTGTCGCCGGGCCGGAAGTAAAGAAGCAATGGTACTCGACTCCATCACAGCAGATTCGGCAGATCTCGAACCATATCAACTATTTGCTTGGGGCAGGGATACGGCCGGACGAGATAACCATCCTGTCCAGGCGGAGGCTGCAGAACAGCGCCCTTGCTTTGGGCCTTCGTGATGTCCCGGTACCGATCGTTGATATTGGCCATGTCACGACCAAGCAGAGTGACAAATGCCTCCGCTTTTCCACCGTGGCGGGGTTCAAGGGCCTCGAATCGGAGGCGATCGTTCTGGCGGACATCGACGATCTGACCTCCGACGAGGCCCGAGAGATTCTATACGTGGGCACCTCGCGAGCGCGAGTGCTTTTGGCGTTGTTTTTCAGTGCGAATGTAAAGGGCGACTATGATCTGTGCGCGTTCAGGTTTGGCGAGAAATTGGCCTCGGCGGCGGAACCGGCGTGATTCTCGCACAGACGTGCGGCCAGTCGGTTTTCAAGGATGGCCGATTCGATGCCGGGACAAGTCCTGCCACGATGGGTCTGATCTGGATGGACACATTCATTCCAGTGTCCTGCTACTGTGAGCCATATGCCAATTTCTTTCGAATCGCTCACGATCGGCGGCTCCTATTCTCGTCCTTTCCTCGCTAGTTTGTGGGGGTACAAGGGATGGGCCGCGTTGGCAAGGGGCGTCATCACGCCTGCCAACGAGAATCTGATCATTCTTTTTATCACAAAGGACAAGCAGAAGGATCTGCCTCAGTACCAGGATACGTTTGATGGCGAAGTGCTCCGCGTCGAAGGCGAGGATGGACACAAACATGATGACCGCCTTGTCAGTTCTCGGTCTAATGGTGATGAAGTCCATCTGTTCTACAGAGAGCGACACCATTCCGAATTCACATACGAAGGTAAGGTCGTCGTTGAGGAATACCAGCTGCTGACGGGGTCGAACCCAAGTCGATTCGTTTTCCGCAGACTTAAGTGACGGGTTGTTGAGAGCAGCTATTATAGTAGCCGTTGCGGCGCTGCGTTGGCTTCGGTGATGGCTTCCACGACGTTTGGCTGTGCTGCGATCTCTTCGGCCAGTTCGGCGTATCGCGGCGCGGTCGCATAAGTCCGGGCAATCCGACCGATCAGTCCTGTTGGGTTCTTGTCCTGTTCATATTGCCGCCACGCGTGTTGATATGGTTCGCTTTTCGTGACCAGCCAGGCATAATCTTGGCAGGAGGCATCCAGCGAGTCATAATCTGCAAACTCGTCGCCAATCTCGACGCGCAGGCGACCGTCGGGTAGCGTGGTGATTACCCGGGCGGGGCTGGCGGCGTGCTGGTGGTCCCAGGTCTCCAGTTGTGCCATCGTGAAAACTTCCTCTGTGGTGACCGTGCACCACTTCGTGTGGCGGGCTGCGCGCTTGATGCCGAAGTAGTTCGCGTGGCCAACTGGCTTTTCACCCCACTTCGATTCGATGGCCCACTGGGCGATAAGGAGTTGGGCTGGACAGCCGGTCTCTTGCTCGATGCGCACGGCGATGCGCGCCACCTCGTTGAGGCGGGTTTCTAGGGTTTCCATAAGTGATCAGTAGATGAACGAACTGTCGTCGCTCATGGGCAACGGCACTGGCCAGCCGAATAGGCAGAGGTGATCGTAGGCCCAGAGCTTGATGGCCGGCAGCCCGAGACGGCTGGCGTTCACGAATTCTCGCAGCCAGGGCCAGGTGCTGTAATAGAGGCCCATCAGGTAGCGGCAGTGGGCCTGGTCCCAGGAGAGTTCCTTCCACGGGTACTGCGCGCACCGGCTGGCCTGGTCGAGGTTGTGGTTGATTCCAGGATATTGGTAGCCCTCGATCAGGAACGTGTCGAAGCCGGAACCCGCGCGCGCCGTCCACTGCGTGGGCAGGTTGATGTAACGCGTCAGCTTGCACTTGTCCGGGTCGTTTACGTCCATCGGCCACAGCAACTCGAAAACGGCAGAGGGGCACTGCGACAGGACATAGCTCTGGATCGCGGCGACGTAGTTGTACAGGCGCGTCCGGAGGAAGTTCGCATCAGCGTAGCTGTTGACCGATGGATCGTCGTTCGGAGTGCGGAAGGTCGCCAACGCGCTACCCAGGGCCGCCTGCGCTGCGGTCTGTGTGTCGGCGTCGTAAAACGCCATGCCGGATGCGTTCGCCTGGAACCACCAGAGGATTTCGCCGAACTGGAGTTTGGGTGCCAGTCCCGCCGCCAGCATCAGGCCCGCCATTGCGGCGTGGGCCTGCCGCATGTAGTTCTGTGGCCCCGAACTGAACGCGATTTGGGAACTGTTCAGTGTCCCGAAGCCGGTGGCGGTCTCGACCGCCGTGCCGTCGGGGAAGCGTTGGACCCAAACGGCGCCACCGGCGGGATTGTCCGGCGGCTGCACCAGCTCCTGCGAAAAGGAGCAGACGGCGCTCATGCTGTTCGCCTTGAGCTGGTTGAAGAAATCCGTGGTCCAGTCGCGGAATGCCCGGTTGAGCACCGGCGTCTGGGTCGGGTCGATCACCCATGTCACACCGTAAGTTCCACCCTGGAGGTCCCCGGTCACCGTGGCGTGGCCGCTGCCGGTGTTCGAGGTGGGGAGTGCCGTATACACGTGGTACTGCCACACGCTCCCGAAGGAATGGGAAGTGATGGTGAGGACGCTGCCCGAGGCTGTGGCCCAGACGCCGTCGAAGATCGCGTTGATGAAGTTGGCGAAGTGCCGCGCGATGGTGCTGCTGCTGTCCTGGCCGCCGAATACTGTTTTGCCGATCGCGGACCCGCCGATGTGCAGCCAAACGACATCCTGATCGTTCCAGGCGCCGGAGAACGTGACCGTGCATGTCGGGTACGCGGGATTGGATGCGACCGATTGTTTCCACCAGAAGACGCCGCAGTAGTGGTCGATCTCGCCGAGCAGCCCGAGCTTCTGGATGTTCCACACCAGCCGCTGCGGGGAAAGCTTGTACGTGTTGTCCGTGTCGAAGTCGGTCGAGACCGCCACGGCAGTGGTTGTCGAAACCGGATCAGGAACGTCGCTCTCGACCGCGCATTCCAGGAAATCGAAATAGAAATACCACCCTTGGCTCGACGCGTTCTTGGTGCCTGAGAGCGTGATCACCACCGTGTGCTGCCCCGCCGCGACGCCGGAGAAGAGCAGGCGCCGCGTTTGCG
>Ga0187888_1002010_pt1 | contig 18269 bp, 12 predicted proteins | sample June2016WEW_7_40_FD_132987 | JGI IMG/M metagenome (GOLD analysis project Ga0187888, IMG submission 132987) | Peatland microbial communities from SPRUCE experiment site at the Marcell Experimental Forest, Minnesota, USA - June2016WEW_7_40 | ecosystem: Environmental > Terrestrial > Soil > Wetlands... | reverse complement strand
TCCTGCCATTGTAGCCCAACATTCCCGGCTCTCCATTGGTTGGCAGTTGCGCGACCGTAGGCATAGCAAGTGTGCTGGGATCGAACCATGCGAGTGTCGGGCCGAACGTGGGATCAACGACCATGTGCTTGTCAACCTGTAACTTGCCGATGGAGTTGCACATGAGGCTTCCGCTGTTCCCGCTATGCAGGGAATTCATGGAGCACGTCGTGGTCACCGGCGAGCCGCTCAGAAAGGTGCCGATGCCGCTGATCGTCCATCTCCCCAGAATATTGCGCACGGCCGCGTTGCCGAAGTTTCGAAAGAACGGTAAATCGTAGACGAAGTTCATGACCAGCATTTGGCCGCGGTTGTTGTCAGAGCTTGCGTACCATCTGTGAAAATTGGTGTCGTCAACGCCGAGGCCGGCATCGCCCGTCTCAGTGGTTGAATCATCGAGCGCGTGAGACCATGTATAGGCTGCCTGCAGCGTCAGACCCTTACTGAACGTGTGTCGAAATTCTGCCTGGAGGGAATTGTAGTTTGAGTTCGCACTGTCTTGCTGGTCTTCGATCGTGCCATAGCCCTGGTAAGGGTTGAAGATAACGCTGGGCAGAATGCCATGGATGAGAGCTTGCTGCACATCGCAGAGACCGGTGGTTGTGCAATATGGCATACCATAACCGCTCAGCCCCGGAACCTGGTACGTGGCCGCTCCATCGGGAACCTGATTGAGGTTGCGGACCTGGGAGAGGTGTCGCCCTTGGCTTCCCACATAAGTAACGGTCAACATGTTGTTGTGGCCAAAATCATGCTGCACGCCCAGGTTGAAGTTCATAATCATGGGGAAATTCCAGACCAGTGGGATGGTGTTGATGTTCGCGGCGCCGGCAGGTGAACTGAAAATCGTCTGGGGGCTCACGGGGGCGAGCGAGGAATAGCCGTTGAGGTTATAGAGCAGGGGAGCCAAGGTGACGGGAGGGTTTCCCCCAACCCAGCCATCCATGGACTCGTTCAAAGGACCAATCTCGTAAAAGACGCCAAATCCACCTCGGATCGCCGTTTTCCCGGACCCCGTGGGATCGTAGGCAAACCCCAGACGGGGACCAAAATTCCGGTGGGTCGGATGGGTACACCCATAGGGAAGGGGAGACCCCGGACCCCCGCAATGCACTAAGCCGTTCCCCGCAATATTGGGGGTGTAGATTTGAGCAGGGGGGTTCGGTATGTACTGGGTGATCCAGACGTCGAGCGGAGCCTCCGCCGCCGGATTGTACAGCGAGGGCACGAAGCTATACGAGCCGGGAGGGATGTGGTCTCCCGCCGTAGTGAAATCCGAATAGCGCATGCCCAGGTTGAGCGTCAACCTTTTGGTCACGTGCCAGTTGTCCTGGAAAAAGGGCTCGAAGCTCCACTGGTCGACATCACGCAGTTCCAAGCCGCCAACGGGGATTCCCGCCGAATTCGTTTGTGAGCATTCTGTGTAGACCGACATTTCCCCTAGGTAGAAGTCGGCCAAGGCGTTTCCCGTTGAGCCCGGGTGCCCCGGTCCGAAATACATCTGCCCGTTGTTGGCGCACCGATTTATTCCTTCGGTATGCATTTCCTGGCCGTAGAAGCCGAACTTAAGGGTGTGACGACCCACACTCAAATCGACGTTGTCCTGAGCGGTGATAAACGGGATATACGAAAAAGCTTTCATCATTTCATTCTCAAAGATGCTGACATCGCTCCCAAATATGCCGATTAACGGGAGAAGGGGATTCGCCGCATTCCCAGGAAATATGTTGGAAACAGACCAGGTGCTGGGCTTGTTAATCGAATGGTCGGGCGAGGAAGGCCCAGCATGTTGCGTCATGGACCAGTCATCAATGGTGTAGCCAACGATGAATTCGTTGACCAAGCGGGGGCTGAAGGTGTGAACCAGATGGGCCACGGCGCTCTTCTCAGGGGCCGCAAAGGTGGTCGCGTCAGTGGTGAATGATGATCCGCTCCAAAGCGCGGGAGTAACCTGTTCCGCCCAGCCCTGTTGCGCGTAGCGCACAAAAACCCACGTCTTGTCGCTGAAATTCTCGTCAATGCGAATCGAGTCTTCACGCACGTTGAAGGGAACTTTGGGAGCCGCGGTGAAGTAGATTGGACCGTCGTTCGGCAAGGGTATCAGGCCATTCAACATGGCCTGGGTGTTCGGGTCGATGGGAATCTTATCAACCTGCTGCCCGTTGAGCGTCGGCAGAACGCATCCGGAAGCCACGACGGGATTGTAATTGCCACTTGCCGGGTCGCATTCGCTGAAATCGCCCTGCCGCTCTAGAGCGGAAGGTACCCTCCCGCCGGCCTCCGAGCCCGAGCGATATTTCCTCCACTCCTCGGACCAGAAGAAGAAAGTCTTCGACTTGTCCGTGTTGTAGTGTCCGGGGATGTAAAGGGGCCCGCCTAAAGTGAAGCCGAAGTTGTTCCACTGCAACGGGACCTTGGGAGCGTTTTGTACTCCGATGACACGATTTGCGGACCAGGGATTGGCATCAAAATGGTCATTGCGGACGAATTCCCAGCCTGTGCCATGAAAGTCCTTGGTTCCCGCCTTGGTCACCACCTGGATGTTCGCGCCTGCGTGCCGTCCCATGTCGGCGCTGTAATCGGCCGTGCTGATTCTAAACTGGTCAATTGAATCGATGGTGGGGAAAGTGTTCGTCACGGTGTTCGCCGTATCGTCGGTATTGGGTCCGCCGTCGACCATCCAGTTGTTGTATTGCTCCCGGCCCCCATTGAAGGATATGTTTGTGTTGCCCGACAGGCCCACGTCCACTCCATCAAAGCCGTTGTCGGGGTTAGCTCCGGGAATCAGCACTGCGAGCGCCGTGAAGTTCCGGCCATTGAGGTCGAGATTATCAATCTGCCTGCCGGTAATTACCGAGGACTGGGCGCTCGACTCCGTTTGCACGGTTACTACGTTACCGGTCACGGTCACTTGTTGGCTCGCGCTGCCCACGCTGAGCGTCACGTCAATACGTTGAATCTGCCCGACCGCCAGAGTGATGCCGGTTCGAATGCTCTGCTTAAACCCGGTCGCTTGGACCGTAACCGTGTAGCCTCCCACGGGCACGGGAGCGACCGAATAGGCTCCCACAGAGTTGGTCGTCAGCTCACGGACAAATCCCTTTTGGGGATTCTCCACCACGACTTTCGCATTCGGGACAAGAGCCCCCGATGGGTCGGTAACCGTACCGACAATCGAGGCCGTGTCTTGAGCCCACAGGGCTATTGGTCCCAACCACAAAATGAGAACTAAGCGTACAAGAAATCTCCCCATGTCTTCCTCCTTTGAAAGCATCTCTGGATTTTGACCCAAGACCGCGACGCAACATCAGTGATTCGATTGTCCATCGTTACTTGCAGAAATCCGGATAACTCTAACCCGACGCAGCAGCAGCCATCACTCGGCAAAGAAGCAGTCGTGAGCGCAACCCATGCCGCTCCCGGGCCTGTCCTGCACAACGCGGAGCCCCACGCTCGGCGAGTCGGTGTATGACAGACGACTCAAGAACATTGCGGTGATCGGCACGCTTTCGATAACGTTCCCAGGTTGTAATCCCTGTCTCGGCTCGGGCTGCATGGGTTGAATAACACCGGTCGAACTTATTTCTATACTGAATTAAACCTGACCGAAAACACGAATAGAGTTAGACCATTATTTTATGTTTGTCAAGTGAAATTTTCATGCCCGGTTTGAGCGCCCAGGTTGAATGCGTCAATGATAGCTTTTATGCGGCAATTCCTGCCCTGCCGTCGCGCCAACAAAAAAAACTTACATCACCACTCTTGTTCATGTTATTTTATTAAGGCCACTGAGGACCATGCGCCTATGACCATCACGAACTCCACGGCTGGCAGAGACCGTCGCCCAAAGACCTCCTCCCTCCAAGCCTACAGTAAGTCGGACCAAAATGAATTGACTGTCCTATGTCACGTTCATTCGCGCCTGAATATCTCACGCATTGAGTTGGCCAAACAAACCGGACTCAGTCCCGCCTGCATCGGCGGAATCGTCAATCGTCTTTTGCAGAAGGGTTTGCTTGTAGAAGCGGGACGGGGCGTGTCGTCGCAGGGGCGCAAACCCGTTTCTCTGGTTGTCCGCAGCGACGCTGCCTATCTGGTGGGAGTGGATATCGGTTCACAGATGTTGCGGGTGGTAGTCACGGACTTTCTCGGGCGATGTATCCATAAGATGGAGATGGAGTCGAGAATTGCAGAGGGGAGGCAACGCTTCCTCCAGAACGCGTTTGACGCCATCCACAAGGCCATTCGCGCCTCCGCTGTGCGCTCCTCTCTTATTAAGGGGGTTGGCGTGGCACACTCTGGTGTAGTCGACAGTGAGAACGGCGTTATTCTCTCCTATCCCCGTCCCGGACAGACGGCGGAATGGAAGAACATCCCTTTGCGAGGCATCTTCGAGGAACGATTTCACCTTCCCACGATTATCGAGGACAGTACCAAGGCGGGAGCCGTTGCTGAGAAGTATTTCGGGCTTGGGTATAACTTGGGTGACTTTTTCTACATCAGAGTCGGCATCGGAATTGGCGCCGCCATTTTCATTGACGGGAAGCTCTATCGCGGGTCTGGGGGGCTTGCCGGAGAATTCGGCCACATGACCGTCGAGGAGAAAGGTCCGTTGTGTTCTTGCGGTAATTACGGGTGCTTGGAAACGGTGGCCTCATGTGCGGCGGTTATCCAGGCGGTTCGACGGGCGCTCCAGGAAGGTGTGGATTCCAAGATCTGGGAGCTGGCCAAGGGTGAACTGGATCGCATAACCATTGAAATGATTGTCCAGGCAGCAAGAGAGAAAGACAGCCTGGCCTTCCGCGCCCTAGGCCAAGCCATTTCCTATATGGGGATTGCCTTGGCTGACGTCGCGAACTTGCTGAATCCCCATGTAGTCATTTTCGGGGGACCATTGTTTCAGCAGGCCCCGGAGTTGCTGCTGGAGCCACTACAGCGGGTGATTAAACAACGCGCTCTCGAAAAAGCGGCCAATGAAATGGAGCTGAAGGTGTCCAGCCTGAGGAGTGAGGCCGCCGCATTGGGAGCTGCACGCCTTGTCTCACAGAAGGTTATCGAGTCCTTGTTCCGGGGGAAACTGGAGCGTCCCATAGAGCAGGGACGAATACGAGCGGGGCGCGCCGCCGCGGCATCTTAGTCCTCGCGCATCTGATCAGGCCCTCTGCTGTTTTCAGAATGCGATTCCTCGTCGAGCCACCTGACCCGACTGTGCGCACAGCCGCCGCCCACGCGGGCAGGATGCCCGCGCTCTCGGAGATACGCCTACATAACTGGCGGAAGCAATCCTCAAAACGTTGCCGTGTTGTGGAATTCGCTGAACAAGAGGCCGGTCTGAGGAGATCACCTATCCGAGCGGGATGCGAGAGTTGAGCCGCTTCACGAAAGGCTACGGCCCGGACCTTTACGACTCGCGCCTAGCCTACAGTTGGTGGCGCGACGAGTATTGCCATCCTGATACAGGTATTCCTCTGAGCCATAAGGACTTCATGGATTGGGATTTGCTCGTCTTGGAGATGACGTAATATATGAAGCGTCGAAGATTCATGCGCGGTTGCGCCGCCGCGATGTTACTGGCCGCTGAAAGACCTCAACTGGCGCAAGCCGCGAAAGCGAGCTTGGAAAATGCCGGCGGAGAGACCAAGACAGTCGCTAAACCCTGGCCCCGGCCTCCTGTCAAGAAATTTGTATTCGACGAGAAGCAGACCCCCTCCTATTCCGCCATGGCTGCCTTGACACCGCTCCCGGGAACAAAGCGTATTTACCTCCAGCAGCCCTGTGACTACAAGATAGTGACCGCACGTCCGGACTTGAAGTTTCAAATCTACAACGCGATAAGCCCCAAGTCAGTACAAACCGTGTTCGTGACCGGTTTTGGGTTTGTCATTATCCGCAACTCGAAAGCAATATCGTTTGACTACAGCAACACTGAGCAGCATTTCGAGAAAGACCGACTGCCGCTTTTGACCCAACGCCTATCGCAGGAGGGATTTGTTTTCGAGCAGATATCGTTTACCACGACCGACGCAACTCGCCGCCCGCTGCTCATGGTGCGCCTCCGTGTGACCCCGCAAGATAGCGCTTCTCCCCGCGCCCTCGAGTTAGCGTGGCTGACGGTAAGAGGCGCTCACCCACGTTTCTACTCACACCCGAACGAAGACTATATCGTGTTCGAGCCCTGGGGGCAGGCCTGGGAATCCGGGATCGAACTCTCACCGGGGGACAGCTTGCAGCGAGACGGCGACACCCTGTTCGACGCGTTTAAGCACAGCCGGAATGTTTCGCCTCGCGTTTCCCGAAGTCTGGCGGGTTCGAGTTTGATTTTTGGCCTGTCGTTCGGGAAGGAGGAGGGGGCCTTCATCGACATGGCTATTCCCTATGAAGGGCTCGCCCACCCCGTATCTTCGAATGACCGGGACCTGTGTTATCAAGAGGAAAAAACTTTTCGCGTCGGCGAGGAAGAGCGCCTTCTTTCCCTGTCTTTTCAGGACGAATATCGCCGGCAGGCCGCTTTATGGAATCACAAGTTTGATGACGCAGCGGCCATCGAAGTCCCGGAGAAGATCGTGCAAGACATTTATCATGTCCTCACGTGCAACAATCTTCAGTTTCTGGGAAGCGGCCGCGAAGTTTCGTATCTGCAACCGGGCCAGGGCGGATTCAGCAACTTTTCCACGGTTTATGGGTGGGAATCGTCAAATTATCTTCCCATAATGGATCGCCAAGGGTTTCACAGCGAGGTGGAGAGGGTGCTCGACTATTTTCTAACCACGCAGCAGGGACACAAGGGGCCGGAAGGAGATATAAGAACGGCCGAAGGGTGCTTCCACCCCTACATCCACTGGATGTGTGAGACTGGGGCAATTGCGGGGATATTCGCCGAGCACGCCTTTCTCAGTGGAGATCTCGATCGCTTGCGGAGAGACTTCGGCGCGCTACTCAAAGCCGCCCGCTGGATACAAGGCGAGAGGGCCCGCACGAAAGATGTGTTGCCGGATGGCAGCAGGTCAATCCACTTTGGACTCATGCCGCCCGGGCGTGCCACAGATTGGCCGGATTTCGCTTACTCCTTGTTCACTGACGCTTACACATGGCGCGGCCTAGACAAGTTGGCCCAGGCATTTGAAGCAGCCAACCTTCCCGAAGCCGGGTGGGTGCGGGCGGAGGCGGACGACTATCGACAGTGTATCCTGGAGTCCATGAAGAAAGTGCTTAAGCAAAAGCCACTGGATCCAAGTCAAAATCCGGAGCAGGGGGAAAATGAAGATAAACCGGTTCTCTTTTCGGATAGCGCACTTCTGGATGCCAGACTGATTGACGCCAATGATGAGCTGGTAAAGGAATTCGAGGCTTCACTCAGACGATCTGGGCAGATGAGTGACCTTTTTGCCTATCGAATGCCCCAGATGGAAGATGCCGAGTTGTTGAAAATCCAGGAGGGGTCCGCGGGCGGCGAGATCGATCTTTACTACGTGAACAGTTCCGAAAAGGTGTGGCACCGGTTGTGGATGGAGCGTGGCGAAACTATAAAAGCCTTGAGATACTTCTACATGACGCTGGCGTATTCGACCTCGCGGGATGTGCATCTTGCCAGTGAACGATTCTGTCCGCAACTGATCTGGCTTCTTCCCTGGCAGCCGAATGCCAGCGGCAATGGCCGCATCCTCGAGATGATTTTCAACACCTTGTGCCTGGAAAAGGGTGACTCGGTGAAACTCTTGCACGGTGTGCCGGACGCATGGTTTGCTTCCAACCAACCCCTGGGCGTTAAGAAGCTGCGCACAGCATTTGGAGTGCTTTCTTTCAGTGTCAAACCAGTAGCGGGAAGCCCGCAGGAATATGAATTCTTCTACGAATGCGGTAGGGACATTCCCAACCGTTTCCTGATTGCCTTGCCGGACGGCAACGGACAGCAGTCGCGGCGGGTAATCGAGATAGATACGCGGAAAATAAAGAGCGCGAGCTGCACGATAAACGTGGCTACAGGAAAGGTCGCTTCTGACAGTCCATCCGAAACCTCCGATATCTCCTAATATCTCCCTAGAGTCCCCACTGCTGCTTCGCACTGCCCACGTCTGGCCTCATCATCCGTCGGTAAGTAATCGGCTGGCGGAAGGAATCATCAAAACGCCTCGGTGTTGTAGAACTCGCCGAACAGCTCGGCCTCCGAAGGACGGTCTTCCGGTATCGGACGCGCCACCCACGTCACCTGCATATAATGTTTCAGCGAGATGTTCTCGTTAGTGATGTTGCCGCCCCAGATGCCGCAACCCAGGCTGGAGGTCATGGGCATTCCATTGTTGAACGCCCCCCCATTAGCTTTCGACTGCGGTTGGCGCACCATAATCCGGCTGACCGGTGCCATCAGGGTTAGCTGATGAATGTGATCGTCGTTGAAGGAGTAGATGCCGCAGGAATGGCCTTTACCCCCGACCTCGTATATTCGCCGCACCATTTCCAGGGCGTGGGCGAAGCCGCCCTCGTATTTGAAGATCGCCAGTACCGGGCAAAGCTTCTCGCTCGAGAACAAGTGCTCTCGTCCGATCTGGCTTTCCCGGACGATGAGAAAACACTTGCCTGCCGGGATTGAGAACCCCGCGATTTGGGCGATTCTCCCGGCAGAGCGCGCGACTGTTTCGGGCGTCCGGTGGCCGTCCGCATCCCACAGTACGTTCTGCAGGAGTTGTCTCTCCTCCGCCGTCACCAGGTAACCACCTTCCACCTGCAGTTGCTCCAGGAAGCGGTCGTAGATGCTTTCCTCCACAATCAGGTTGCCGTCAGCGGAGCAGCCGGAGCCAAAATCGGAGGTCTTGCTGATGCGGGTATTGCGCGCGGCTTCGGCAATGTCCGCGGTTTCGTCGATCACCATGGTGGCGTTGCCGGCGCCCACGCCGTAAGCGGGCTTGCCGGAACTGTATGCAGCCCTGACCATGGCCGCGCCGCCTGTGGCAATGATCAGGTCGCAAATGCTCATCAGCTCTTGCGCCAGGGGAATACTGGGCTTCTCGATGCATTGAAACACGTCCTCCGGTGCGCCCTGGCGTTTGAGGGCTTCGCGCATGATGCGGACCGTCTCGAAAGTCGTGTTGCGGCTGGCAGGGTGGGGGGAGAAAATAATGGCATCTTTGCATTTCAGAGCATAGATCCCATTGCCGGGTTCGGTGAGAGCCGCATTGGTTACCGGGACAAGGGAAGCGATCACGCCCGCCGGCTTGGCATACTTTACGATGCCCTTCTCCGGGATCTCCTCAATCACCCCCATGCTCTTCTGGCGCAGGACATCGCGCAGAATGCCCATGATCTTGAAGCGCTTGTTCGGCCGCCCCTGGCGATCGCCCAAACCGCTTTCATCCACGCCCATGTGGGCGAGCCGGGTAGCCGTCTTCTCGTTGGCTGTTGCCCAACCGACGGCCTGGCATAGGCGGTCGATGCACGCCGGATCATATTCCGCGATTAGCGCCATCGCGCAGCGCGCCCGTCTCAGCAGTTCCTGCGCACATTGTTTTTCTTCCGGTGTAATTGGTCTCGCCATAGCTCCCCCTTCTCCTTAACCTAGTACGGCACAGCCGGAGTTGCCCGGCCGTTCGGCCATCCCACGCCTGCCGATCCCCTTCTCACGGAGCCCCCGGCGCAGTTGTAGCGTGCTTGCCGGAGGCGTAAACAAAGCCCCTGGGAAGCCCCGCCTCCGGGACCCTCCCGTAGATCGGCTCCCCGGGGAGAGCCTCGCGGATGATCTCGCGGGCCGCCATGAGCCGCTCCAGGTCGATTCCGGTTCTCAGCCCCATAGACTCCAACAAGAAAACCAAATCCTCGGTGACGATGTTCCCGCTGGCGCCGGGTGCGTAGGGGCATCCCCCAAGCCCACCTTGCGACGCATCGAAGGTGGTGACGCCGACATCGAGAGCCGCGACCACGTTGGCAAGCCCTTGCCCGCGCGTGTTGTGGAAATGCGCCGCCCCCGCTTTCTCCCCGGCTTCCAGCCGCAGCCGCCGGAACATGCGCTTGACCTGAACCGGGTTGGCATAGCCCGTCGTGTCCGAAAGACCCACCGAGTCTGCGCCCGCTTCCAACAACAGGCCAACCATCCGGAAGACCCAGTCCTCCGGTATCGGCCCTTCGATCGAACAGCCGAAAGCCGTGGAAATGCCGACCTCGATCGACAACTGACCACCCTGCGGCAGGCTGGCGCGCAACTGGATGACGCCGCGCACTTCCTCGATGGCCTCCTCCGGAGTTTTATGGATGTTGGCCATACTATGCGCTCGCGAGGCCGAAACCGGCATGGTCACCTTGTGCACGCCGGCCGAAATGGCGCGCTCCGCCCCTTTCAAATTAGGCGCCAGCGCCAGCACGGTGAGGTCTGGGATCTTCAGCGCCTCGCGGACCACGCTCTCCGCATCGGCCATCTGTGGCAGCAACCTCGGCGACACGAAGGAACCAACCTCAATCTCCCGCAATCCGGCAGCCGCCAGCGCGGCGATCCAGCGGTGTTTTGCCTCTGTAGGCATGGGGCGGTGGATGCTCTGCAGGCCATCGCGCGGGCCGACTTCACTCACCAGGATGTCAATCTCAGTTGAGGTTGGTTTCATTTCTGACTTCCAGCTTCTGAGTTGAAGGGCCGCCATCCCGTGACCGCCTCTCCATAGTGGCAAGCGCAAGGAAAGTCGGCCCACCGCCAAGCCGTGCGGTCCTCAGCCCTGTTGCTGAGGCTGGACGAGACATCGCAGCAGAGTCACGAGCACCGCCAGAAACCGGCGCGCAAGGCGCTTTATTGCCATCGCACGGACGATACAACCTTTCATCCATAGTAGCAACCGTGTTACCGTCATGCCACCGTTACTGCCTTGCGCCTACCGGTGCCCCGGCATACAATCCCGCCCAGAGATGTCAAGGTGCCTCTGGAGTTCGCTGCTCGAAGAGGCACGCAGAAACGAGTACGATCGCGATGTGATACGAGGGTTAACTTCGGAATAAATCATGCTGAACTCTACTCCGCCTATAGCATCCGGATTTGCTCTGCAGAGCCAAGCTTCTGGCAAGTCGCGGAAACCCGCGGCACTCAAATTCAGCTTGGCCCACCTTACTGTGCTCGGGTGCGCACCTCCGCAGGCGACTTACGTCGCCGCCCGCGCCGGTTATGATTTCGTCAGTTATCGCACTATTTCTCTCGGTTTGCCCAACGAGCCAACCTATGAGCTGGCCCATAACAACGTGATGCTTCGGCAAACCAAGAGGGCGCTTGCCGAGACGGGCCTCAAGCTGCACGATATTGAATTGGCGCGCATCGCGGATGGCATCGAGGTCAGATCGTATTTGCCCGGGCTGGAAACGGCCGCCGAGTTAGGCGCGCGCCACGTGATTAGTAGTATCTGGACCCCTAAGCGGAGTTACGCAATGGATCGCCTTGCCGAACTCTGCGATCTGGCCAAAACGCTTGGCTTGACGATCAACCTGGAGTTCGTCACCTGGGCGTGTGTCGCTAATCTTCAGGAAGCCATCGCTGTGTGCCGCGCCGTTGATCGTGAGAACTGCGGCATCCTGGTTGACACGCTGCACTTCCACCGCTCGCGTGTCAGGCTGGACGAGTTGGACGCCGTGCCGCGGGAATTATTCCATTTCGCTCATGTCTGCGATGCGCCCAAAGAGATTCCGCTCACCGCTGACGGCCTGATGCATACCGCGCGCGAAGCCCGCCTCGATTTGGGTGAGGGAGGCATCGACATTGGTGCTATTCTCGATCGGCTGCCTGAAATGCCCTATTCGCTGGAAGTACCCAACCTTGAGCGGGCCAAGGAATTGGGCTATCTGGAGCATGCGCGGCGTTGCCTGGCGAATGCAAGAACATACCTCTCTGCTCACTCACGTGCACAGCCCTTAATGCAGGTATGAGCCAAGCCGGTCGTTGGGCGGGGAATCCAGGAAGAACCTCAAGCTGAATCAAGGACTAGGGTGAGACAGAACCCTTGCGTGCTGAGCTTCAGGCCTCGCAATAGCTTGATCTCTCCTACAGCCGCCGCACGACTGGCCTCACGTCTGACAAAGATATAAGGACTTTGTCCGGTTCCCGCGATTTCACCGTGTCAGCTTTTTTGCGCAGTAGACCTTATTGGTTATAGCCTGACGTTGATTAAAGGGCAGTGATAAAAAACGAAGACGGAGAGGCATCGGTGAGCAAGGCGTCCATCAGTGAGCAAGCAGTTTCGACGGTTGGCATACCCCGCTTGCGACGCGTGCTGAAGCTACGGGACCTGATTTTTTACGGCATCGTGCTCATTATGCCTATCGCTCCAATCCCTCTCTTTGGGATCGCCCAGAGACTTTCCAACGGCCATTTCGTAACCACCATCTTGATCGCGATGCTCGCTATGATGATCACCGCCGTCAGTTACGGACGAATGGCGACGCTCTACCCCGCCGCGGGATCGGCATATACTTACGTGGGCCGCGGCCTCAACACCCACTTGGGCTTCCTCACGGGCTGGGCCATGTTCCTTGATTACCTGATCCAGCCACTCCTGAACGGCATTTATGGGGCGCTGACCGTCCAGCGTTTCTTCCCTTTCATACCCTACGCAGTCCTGGCGGCGGTTTTTGTAGGAACCATGACCTTGTTGAATTTGCGCGGCATCCGGACCACGGCTCGCGCTAACATCGTTCTTGTCACAGTCATGTGTACGGTAATAGGCGTGTTCATGGTGCTGGCAGTCCGCTACCTTTTCCATTTCCAGGGATGGCATGGGGTTTTTTCCCTTCAGCCCTTTTACGATCCCAAGACTTTCCACCCTCGCATGATCTGGACGGCCACCTCGTTTGCCGCCTTGACCTATATTGGCTTCGACGGCGTCACTACCCTTGCTGAGGACGTGGAGAACCCCAAGCGCAACGTTATGCTGGCCACGGTTTTGGTTTGCCTCTTCACCGGAATTGTTGGCGGACTGGAGATCTACTTGGGAGCACGAGTTTGGCCGAATTTCGCGTCCTTCCCCAGCGCTGAAACGGCCTTTATGGATGTGACGCGCCGTGTGGGAGGGCTGTTGCTGTTCCAGGCCTTGGGCATTACGCTGATTCTGGCCACGTTGGGCGCGGGGCTTACGGGTCAAGTGGGGGCAGCCCGTTTGCTCTTCGGCATGGGTCGCGACAACGTCCTGCCGCGCAAGCTTTTTGCCTACCTCGATCCCAAGCGTAATACCCCCACCCGCAACATCTGGTTGATCGGAATTGTGGCGTATATCGGGACCCTGTTCGTTTCTTTTGAACAAGCAGGCGAGATCCTGAATTTTGGAGCCTTTCTGGCGTTCATGGGAGTAAACCTGGCCACCTTTTGGCAATTTGCGATCGTGAGGCAATCCGGCCGGAAGCGGCGATGGTTTGCTGACGTGGTGATGCCGCTTATTGGCTTCCTGTTTTGCCTGTGGATATGGTTGGGACTCAAAGTGCCCGCTAAAGTCGTGGGTGGAATCTGGTTTCTGGCGGGATTAGTTTACTGCGCAATCAAAACTCGCGGCTTCCGCCAGCGGCCGGTGATGATTGACTTTAGCGAATCCTGAGCGGAGGAAAACGAAAGGTGCAATCACAACGCCAGCCAAAGTTGTTCCCAAATCTTGAACTCGTGGTGGAAGCCACACTCCTCGATACGCGTTAGCTTGCGTCCCGATGCCACGTCCAGGGTCGCCTGGAAGATTCGGCGGCCGACGTCGTCGATGGTCTCTTTGCGCTCCAGGATCGTTCCCGCATCAACGTCGAGGTCCTCGTAAGTGCGGGCCAAGTGGGTATTAGACCCAATCTTCATGACCGGTCCCAAAGCGGAACCGATACTGGTCCCGCGGCCGGTGGTGAAGAGGGTGATCTGCGCGCCGCTCAGGAAAAGGGCAGGAGTGCAGAGGTGGTCGTAGCCCGGTGTATAGAGCACATACAAACCCTTTCGCTCGCCCAGCCACTCTCCGTACTCGATAAAGTCTTCAACGATGGAAGTTCCTCCTTTGGCCTTCGCGCCGCTGGACTTCAGATAAATGTAATACAGTCCGCCCTTGATGTTGCCGGACGACGGGTTATCGCGGAAATCCTCACCGAACTTCTTGACGTAAGCTTCATACCGCTTAAGGGCCAGCATCAACTTTTCCCCACCGCGCGAGTACGGGCGCGGCGCGCCAGGTCGATCATGGCGGCGCCCTGAAGCTCGGGATTTTCCGGAAGCAACACCGCCGCTCCCGCCTTCACGAACATGTCGGAAGCAACGCCCAATGAGGGATTCGCCGTTACTCCGGACCAGAGATCCGAACCGCCGCATTGCGTGCCCACGATCAGTTTCGAGATGGAAGTCGGTTCGCGCTTGAATTGGTTTGTGTAGTGAAGCTGTTGCTCGACAACCTTCTGCCCATGCTCCACGGTTTTGCAGCTGCCGCCCAAGTGTTGAATCGTCAGGTTCACTACGCGCTGACTGTATTCCGGCACGGCAACCTGAAAGACCGACGCAGAGCATTCCGCGCAGCTTTTCCCGCAGCCGAGATCAACGTAGACAGCCGCGCCCAGGTTGGGGTGGCGCAAGGTGTTGGTGAGCAATTCGTTCACCATCTGCACAGGAAACCCGTCCGACGTGCCGCAGCCCGATTCATGTGCGATGGGGACTACGCCATCCGCATTGGGAAACTTCTCCCGCGTCTAGATTTCGCGCATAGCGCTCATAGCAATCTCCCGCACCTCGGTCGAAGAACACATCCCCGAACTCACCACGCCAATCATGTTGCGGATACCGGCGCTGCCGTCGTGGCGCAAATAGCCGTCGAAGGTCAGGCGGGCCAGTTCGGGATCGAGACGCGTTGGCTCAGGATTGTCGCGATAGCGCACCGTTAAGCGCGGCAACCGCCGCTGGATGTTGCTTTCCTCCACAGGATCGCCGGGTTTAAGCGCAACCGCCGCCAAGCCGATGGGATCACCCAGAGACACGAAGGGCTTTCCTTCAGCAATATCGTTAATCGCGAAACTTTGCCCGCGCAGCACGCGCCCGGACAAGCTGAGCAACTGCTCACCATATTTAAGCGGCGTGCCTTGCTCGATAAAGTCCGCCATCACCACGGCAACATTATCCTCCCCCGGTTTTATAATGATCGCCAGGTCCTCGAGCGCTTTCGGTTCAATAAGCAATTTCACTCTTCTTCGGTGCGGTCGCCCTCAACCTCAGGCGCGTTGGGTTTCCGCCGTGCACCCCCTCACCCCCACCCTTGCCCCCCAGTGGGGAGAGGCGAGAATGTAAGTAGTCAAGCCTCTCCCCGAGGAGCCGGGGGTAAGAGACCATTCACTGCCAGCGGAATCTGGTGTCGCGACTCTGCGCCCGCTGCCGGCGCCGCAAGTCTCGTTCTGTGATGTGTAATTGGCCTTACGCAACCGCGATCCGCTGGCCGGTCTGTGCCGCGTCCTTTACGGCCCCGGTTAGCCTGAGCGAATTTAGCCCTTCGCGCCCAGAAACCAGCGGCTGTTCCTCGCCACGAACGACTCGGCAGAAGTGACGGATCTGCAGTCGGAGAGGATCCTCAAACTGGAACGGTAAACGCTCGGCGTAAATCGGCTCCCACCAGCTTGGCTTGTTCTCGTTGTACCAGAAATCGAGCTTCGGAATCGCCAACGAGCCGTGGGTACCGCCGATGAAGTAGCAAGACTGGTCCGTCTGGTGATAAGCCGGATTCTCCCCGGTCGTCAGCTCCCAACTCCATGGAGCGACGATCGTGTCGGAGACGGTGACTGTTCCCAGCGCGCCACTCGCGAAACGCAGGAGGATCACCGCCGTGTCTTCCACAGGGAATCCTCGCACGGCATTGGATTCGAACGCCTGCACGCAGGTCACCTCGCCGCACAGATGACGCAGCAGGTCCATGTCGTGGATGAGATTTATAAAGACCGGCCCTGCACCCTTTTCGCGCCGCCAGGACACCTCAAAATAGTCGTCCGGCTTCATCAGCCAGCAGGAAGTATGGACGGCGATGATCCGACCGAGCCGGCCGGACTCGATAATTTCCTTCGCCCGGCGGATCATGGGGTTGTGGCGCCGATAGTGTCCCACCAGAAGCGGAACCCCCGCCGCCTCAGCTGCCTCAACCAACGTCGTCCCGGAAGCCACATCGCCGGTGATGGGCTTTTCGATTAGCGCCGGCAAGCCCGCTGCGATCGCTTCCATGCCGTGCGGCAGATGAAGCTGGTTGGGGGTCGCCACAATTACGCCATCGGGTTTCTGCACGGCGAGGAGGTCGGTGAAGCTGGGAAACCACGGCACACCCTTCTCCTCGGCCAGGCATTTGCCGACCGGTGCGGGATCGGCGATGGCGGCAAGCTCGGCCTCGGGTTCGGCCAGAATGTGCTGGATGTGTCTCTTGCCGATCAGGCCCGCGCCTAGTACCGCGATCCTCGCTGGTCTTGCCATCGTCTTACCCCCGCCTTCATTTTTCGCAAACGCCACTTTCGACTTCGCCACGATAGCAGCATTAAAAGGAAGCGGCAACCGGGTAACGGTGTCGAAACGGTTAAGCCGCGCCTCCAAAGCCGTGACAGACGATAATCGCAAGCGATAATCGCAAGCGTCGAAAATCGCCGTACCTGATGATAGAATAGGTGCAATGGCTGTACGGATCAACCAACCGCTCGGCAAGAATTCGGACCAAAAGGTCAGGCATCAGCTTGATCGTATCCTTGCCAGCTCCACGTTCCATCACGCAGACCGACTGAAGCGATTCATCGAATACATCGTTGGTGAAGCACTCGGCGGCCGGCGCGAGGAGCTAAAAGAGTATACCGTAGGCGTGCAGGTGTTCGACAAGCAGACCTCCTTCGACCCTCGTATCGATCCCATTGTTCGCGTGCAGGCACGCCGCTTGCGTGCCATGCTGGAGCGCTACTATCGCGAAGAAGGCGGCGGCGATGGCTTGGTGATTGAATTGCCGAAAGGCGGCTATGTTCCGGCATTCAAGTTGCGCGATGGCCTCCCAGCGAAGCATTCGCTGTCGGTAGCAATTGTCAGCAGCAATGTGATCGTGGTGGTGCCGTTCGCGGACTACAGCCCTGAGGGCAACCTCAAGTATTTCTGTGAGGGTTTGCGTCAAGAGATCATCCATAGCCTAAGCAAGTTGCCTAACTTGCGAGTCCTCGCGTCCCACGCTAGCCCTACTCTCCAACCGGATGGAAACCGCCTCAGTGCCGGAATGATCGTCAGCGGCAGCATTCGCAGAGCCGGCCACGACGTTCGTATCACAGCGCAACTGATTGACGGGGCCAGTGGTTGTTACCTATGGTCGGAAACCGTGGATCGGCAACTGCGCGACACTCTCGCAATTCAGAAGCAAGTTGCACAGACGATCCTGCACAGATTGCAGGCAGGCCTTGGCGGATCGGCCGCTGGCGCACTAGTCCGCCGGCCGGCGGCGAACCTTGCCGCCCGCAATTTGTGTATCCGAGGCCGTTACCACCTCAACGAGCGCACCGAAGAAGGCATGCGCAAGGCGGTGGAGTTTTTTGAAAGAGCGCTGGCGGAGGATTCTCAGTGCGCGCTGGCGCACTCCGGGCTGGCCGACGCATATAGTCTACTGGGACATTACGGCGTGCTCGCGCCCGCCCAGGTATGGACCAAAGCAGCAGCGAGCGCGGCTTCAGCCGTGATGCTGGACGATAGCTGCGTAGAAGCGCGAACCACTTTCGCCCATGTGAAATCGACGCAGGATTGGGATTGGGCGGGCGCCGAACGAGAGTTTCGGCAGGCCATCAGCCTGGATCCGACTTATGCCACGGCGCACCATTGGTACGCCATGTCCTGCCTTGCTCCGTTGGGCAGGCTCGACGAAGCGCTGAATGAGATTCTCACGGCCCATTCCCTCGATCCTGTTTCCGCAATCATTTCGCGCGATGTTGCGGTCGTTTACTTCGACCGGCGAGAGTTCGAATCGGCGCTCGAGCAGTGTGACCAGACAATCGAATTGAATCCCCACTTTCCCGCGGCGTTCTGGACACTCGGCCTTATCCAGGAGCAGCGAGGCGACTACCATGAAGCCGCGGCTGCATTTCAGCGGGCAATTCATCTTGCTCCCGATAGTGCTCGCATGCGCGCCGCTCTTGCCCATCTATATGCTGTCTCGGGTCAGCGCAAGCCCTGTCTCGACACGCTGCGCAAACTCGAAGATTTACGCGCTGAGAGGTACGTTTCGCCGTTCGACTTTGCCTCCATCCACTTTGCCTTGGCACAATCCGACTCTGCT
>Ga0187888_1002008_pt1 | contig 18275 bp, 36 predicted proteins | sample June2016WEW_7_40_FD_132987 | JGI IMG/M metagenome (GOLD analysis project Ga0187888, IMG submission 132987) | Peatland microbial communities from SPRUCE experiment site at the Marcell Experimental Forest, Minnesota, USA - June2016WEW_7_40 | ecosystem: Environmental > Terrestrial > Soil > Wetlands... | reverse complement strand
TCAGGGAACACCTGGCATACGTGTCCTTGAGGAGTTCCGGCATCATGCTCGCGGTGCCCATGAAGTACACCAGGTAAGCATGCACCGTCTTCACGAGGCGATCGGACGCCTCCTCGTCGAGCCCCACGCGATCGGCCTCTCCCCGCATCCTCGCGGACCCGCTATTCCATAGTTCATCGAACTCGCGGATGGTCTTTTTCTCCAGGTCGTTCAGCTTGTCCATCGTGGCCTCCATCAACATCACTGGATGATGGTGACGCTCTCCGCGGCCCTGGTGATGCCCGTGTAGAGCCACTGGCTGTGGTCCGGCCGGCGCCACTCGTCCATGACGACGACCTTGTCCCACTGCGAACCCTGGGACTTGTGGACCGTCAGGGCGTAACCGAAATCGAACTCGTTGGCGTCCAGGCGGTGGCGCAGATCGATGTCGTCGCCTGTCCCGACGAAGTGGTTGGGGTGTGCCTTGCAGGTGATATGGTTGCCATCATCGTCACGCAACGAGAGCTTCAGGTACTTCTCGTGGGAACAATCCACCACCTCCCATATCTGGCCATTGAAAAGCCCCTCGTCATGATTGTTCCTCAGGCAGACGATCTTGTCGCCCGCCACCGGGTAGCTTCCCCTCAACTTCTTCACGGACCGGAAATACTGGTTGAAATCCCTGCGGGTCTTGTTCATGCCCACCAGGAGCTGGTCTGCGGCCTGCATCATCGGAGCCAGCTGAGCGTCCGAGATGGAACTGTTGCGGATCACCCGACTGTCCCCGTAGCTGCCGACCGACAGCCTCTTGCCCTCGCGCACCTCCATGGACATGCGGATGATGGGGTTGTCCGCTGCCTGCCTATGGATGTCGGTGAGCAGGACGTCGGGCTTGCCGTCGAAGAACCCCGCCCCCTTGACAGGAGGCAACTGGCCCGGATCGCCCAGGGCCAGGATGGGGCAATCGAAGTAGAGCAGATCTTCCCCCATCTGCCGATCGATCATGCTGTACTCGTCGATCACCAGCAGCTTGGCCTTCCCCAGGATGCTGTCGGTGTTCAACGTGAAATCGAGCCGGTTGAGGTTGGCCTTCTCGGCCTTGAGTTCCTTCTCCAGCCGGGCCAGATCTTCCTTGGGGACAGGATCCTCCAGGAGCAACTGGGCATGCTGAGACTTGAGCAGCCGGTACTTCAGATCGCACTTGGTCCTCGGCAGGTAGATCAACTGGTGGATGGTGCTGACGTTCTTGATCCCGGTCTTGCGCAAGACGTGAGCGGCCTTGCCCGTGAAGGCGGCGAAATGGACGATGCCTTCCTCGTTGGCGGCCAGGTGCTTGGCCAGCGTCGTCTTCCCGGTGCCGGCATAGCCTGCCAGCATGAAGAAGGGCTTGCCGCGCGACTTCCTCCAGCGGTTGACCTTCTGGAGCGCTTGTTCTTGCTGTGCTGACCAGATCATCGGGTTCCTTTCGTGCATGGACGAGACTTCGTCGATCGAAGAGGATTCGTCATCATTTGCCTGTACGAAGACAATCAGTCACGGAGACGGCATATGACGCCCAGAACGAAGTGTCAAGTGTCAAGTTCGTCGGGCTCCCCCCGGGGCATCGCCTCGTCTGCGATCTGGGAGGATGATGCCCATGCCCCTGCGGTACCCCCTGGAAAAGGCCAGGTAGTCGATGTCCGTGCGAGAGCCCTCCAGTGAGAAATACTTGGTCTTCGGGTACCTGGCCTTGATGTGCTCCTTGGCCGACGCCTTGCTGCCCTGGACCACGGCCAAAGATCGCGAAGACGAGCCTGCGCCTCCCGTCACGGGATCCCTTCCCGGATGGATTGGCCCCTGGGGCTCATCCTTGCGGCCCAGCCTCTCGGCCAACGCCGAGACCGCTCCCCTCCGGAAAGAATCGAGGTATGCCCGCAGGCTGCGCCGGATCCCCAGTGCCACCTCTTCGAGCACCTCGTCCGGGGGATCCGAGCACTCGATCTTGACGAGGCTCTCTATCTCGCCGAGCAGGTAAGTGAAAAGCTTCGATGCCTCCTCGACGTCTATCTTCATCCCCACCATCTTGACCTTGCGCAACTTGCCCCTGCGCAATCCCATGGCCTCGCAGCCGCAAGCACGTGCCACCAGGGCCACCAGCACGAACTTCCACCGGGACGCGAACCCCTCCGCCCCCATCGACAGCTCGAATATCTTGCCGCTCATCTCGGAATCCAGCACCTCCTGCTCGGCGATGCCATGCTCCTCCATGAGCTTGCGCGCCTTGGAACGGGCGACTGCGGCCTCGTTGGCATTGGGGGATGCCGTCAGCGCCAGCAGCTTGCGGATGCGTTCGAGCAGCTTGTCCTTCGTCATGCCGTGCTGGCCTCTTTCCTCTTCATGCCTCGCGAGATGGCGACGGCGTCGATGTGGACCGCCAACTGCTCCAGCGACTTGGAAGAATAGACAATCTCCCCTCCCTCGATCAAGACGTAGTCGATGTCTTCCTCGTCGGCCTCCTGCACGGCGATCAGGCACCGGATAGGCAGCCCCCAGCGCCGAGCCCAACCGTCCACGTCCAGAGTCGTCTTATTCATGTAAAACGTGCAGACAGCATTCTCCCCATGCTTTTTCCAATCCTCGGGGATCTTGACAGGAAAACTAATCATCGCGTAATTCCAGGTACAATGATTCCAGAGCTGTATTGCTCTGGTTGACCAGTTTATTGAACCGAGTGGAGCAAGCACTTGCCCTGGCGTCCACGTCCTGGAGCAAGCCATCAAGCTCGGCCAACTTCTGGGCTAAGACCTGCATGTCCTGCCCAAGGGGAATGTCGTCGATGACGAGATCTGGCCCGACCTGCAGCGACTGAGCACAAGCCTTGGCCTGCGGAATCGCACAGCTGGTCATCCGCAAGATCTCCCGGAACGTGAACGTGATCCTTCCGGCCCTCTCGCGCCATCGAACCTGTTCGTACAGCATCGTCAAGCTCCTCTCAGTCGTCGTCCCAGCAGTCACAGTACGCGATCGTGCCGCTCGGACGCTTCAGATCGAACCCACAATCCGGACAGTAGCCAGCATCGTACATGGCATGCACTACCTGCTCCGGCCGCAATCCCGTCAGCGCCTCCCGGATCTTGTCTGCCGCCGACCTGACATGATCCGGGCCGGCCTGGATGGCCAACGCCCCTTCCGTCCCGAGGCTCCCTCCATCCCTGGATCCTCATCCCCCCTGGAGCCAGGTATGTCCGTCCCCCGGACAGTCCCTTGCGCATGTCCTCCGGGGCGACATCCACGGGACTGACGGAAGCCTCGTCCGGGAGGAAACCGCACCTCGGGCACTCCCCGTCCATGTCCAGGAACTCCCCACAACCATCATCGTGGATCAATACTCGCATCGGCATGTCGTCATCCTTTCCCCAACCTTCCCCCAGCTTCCTTCATCTTGGACTGCTGCTTGGGTGGTGCGCATGGGGACCAGACATGGCCAAAGCAATAGGCGCACAGGATTCCCCAATCCGTGAGATGCCGCTGGCCGCCCAGTTCCAATGCCGATCCACAGTAAACGCATTTCTGCGACGCCTTCGTTCCCATGTCCCTCAATCCTTCCCGAATCCTCCACGGAGACTGAGCCAGGTGTTGAAATACAGCAACGAATGGGCGGCCCCCGCCTCGGAGATCTCGTCCATGCAAGAACGAGCAAGCTTTTCTATTCCGGCCTTGACGGCTTGGCGCTTCTCCACCACCTCCCGCATGTCGGGAGGGCACGAGGGAGCCACCAGCATCTCCTCGATCTGTTGGGTCAGCCTGTCGTACTCCCGGCACAGGCTGGGCATGCGATCGTCGACGGCTTGGTTGACTGTCATCGGGACCTCCTGGATGCACGTCCTATGCTGGCCTCCAGGGCCAATAATGCGGCTGTCTCCAACCCGAGCAGGCGGACGGGACGGCCTTCGCCCTGGCGATGCCACTCGCCGTCGTTCCCGAGATATTGCCCGGCATGAGGGCCAGCCGGCTTCGGCAAATCCTCGGGCCAGGGCTTGCCCGCCGCCTTCGCCAATCGTCGTTGCCTTGCTTGTCCCATGTGGACTCGATCTGGACGGCCGGAACTATCCGTACCTGAGCTTGTTGGTTAGCGACTCCATGAAAGCCTTCCTGGCGGTCTCCATGATGGTGGACGTGATCATCGCCGGGAACTCATCCACGTAGCTGTCCACCGAGGCATGGAGGCCACTGCCGTCCTCGCATGCGCAAGGCTGCCCCACGGATCGTCGCCGAGCGAAACCCACTGGCCATCGATCCACTCTTCCCTCAAGTAACTCCCCTTCTCCACTTGACGACTAGGCTCAGCAAAGAGGGCCAGCATGTTGAGTCCCAGCTCAAACGCGAACCAAGGATCCGAATGGACAGCCTCGTCAGGCAGGCCCATCCCTTCACTGCCGTCCCTGCATTGCCCGTGCTCGTCCCCTGCGATCTTTCCGTCGTCCATGATCTCTTCACTCTCCCATCTTGTCCCGCATCCTCGCCACGATCTGGCGGAGATGGTGGATGCGTTCATGAGCCCCGCCCGCCTCGCCCGTATCGTCGATCTGGCTTTCCAGCGAATCAAGCTCTCCCACGATCTCCTTCAGCCCCTTCCGCATGGACTCCCTGAACGACGGCTTCTTCTCCAGCTTCACGGGCAGCCGGTCGGTGATGTCCCATAAATCGCACTGGTGCTCGCCTGTGTTGTCCTGCCCCACCACCGTGAGGACCCCCATGCGCTCCATCTCGACCAGCCGGCGCGAGGGCCAGGGATTGGCCTTCCCGGGACACAGGGCCATGTCCAGCTTGTTCCTGGTCGTGGCGCCATGCTCGTAGATGTGCGAGTAGATCTTGATGTAGCCCCGCGACAGCAGCCCGTTGGCCACGATCGCATGGTATGTCCTGCGCGAATTCTCGCTCCTGCCTTCCATCTTCTCTCCTTCGAGACAAAATCGTCAGTCCCCGCAGATCCTTTCCATCAAGCCAGGACCGACATTGTACTCGGACCCACAGCCGGCGCACTTGTAGTTGGTGCAGAGGCCACCAGATGGTCCCTTGAGGAAGCTGTCGCCATCACAGTCCAGGCACCGGAACACCATGACGGTGGCCGAAGCTGGAGGAAGCGGGATCTGTCAAGCCTCGCAGTCTTGATTGGCGATCTCGTTCGATTCTTCATCAGATCCTCACAACAGATCGTCCAGCTTGACGTCTTCGGGTGGATGTCCCCTGTCCCGGATCCCCCACAGCCACCCCGCCATGAAAGCTATGGCCGCCAGCGTCCCGAAGGCATAGTGGATGGCCAGCATGCCGAGCCCCAGCCTCACCGCGAACCAGGCATCCGCGCTGGCCGCCTCGCTGGCTTCCTTCTTGATCTTGGAAATCTCTTTCATGTCTTCGCCAGCTTCCGCATCTTCCGCAAGGCACCGTCGACCTCCCCCAGGGCAGTCGACCCTCCCAGCAGATTATCCAACCTCTGGCCCACGAGCAGATCTTCTACGAAGTGCATCCGCTCCACGGGATCGGGTATGTGCATGGCGATCTCAAGCTGGCTCTCGGGCACCCGGGAGGCGTCGAGGACCGCCTGCCACAGCCGGGATGCCAAGTACAGATTATCGTTGGTGAGCGCCATCGTTCACCCCGATGCCTGCCCGGCCGCCTGCTCGGTCGCCTGCCCCGACGCGGACACGGCCGCCTGCCCTGCCGCCGGCCCGGGGACAGGCGTTTTTTCCTCGGGGACGCTGGGAGGAACCTCCGCCTCCGGGTGTTGGTTGAGCCATGCCTTGAGGAGATTGTGGCGATCGAGGAACTCCTTCAGCCTCCGGATCTGGCCTCCCAGCCGGATAATCTCGTCTGACTTGGCTTTCAAACGGTTGCGCAATGGGCGGGCATCCATGTCGGCTCTCTGAAGCTCGGACATCTCCCTCACCAGCTTGCCCAGGGACTCCTGGGCCTGGTCCCGATCGTGCTCGGCCATATTGACCGTGACGCTCGCCGTCTCCAGCTCGACCTCCAGGCCTTCCCTCAGGGTCTTCTCCACCGCGAGATCTTGCCTGGCCTTCGCCAGGTCGGCCGTGACGATCCCCAGGGCGGAGCGGGCCTCCGCTGCTTCCGCCTCCAGCCTGGCGACCTTCTCGGCTGCCTCGACCACCTGTCGCTCGGCCGACCCCATCGTGTCGGTGGCTTTCTTGCCCTCTGCCATCAAGGACCTCTGCCGTTCCTTCCGGCGCTTGCGGGCCAACCTCTGTGATTCACTCGCCATGATCCATCTCCTTTCGTGGAACCAACGTCAGTCTCGGCCCCGGCCTGCCGGCCGGACCGGCCGCCTCCTGCTGGAGGCCAGGCACCTCGTCTTGCTGTGGGACCAGCCTCAACGACGACCGCCGCCTGGCCGTCACCTGGGCCATTCTCGGGATCGTCTCTCCTACCACGGGACCGAGGGTGACCACGGCTTCCCAGGGCACGAAGGTCCCGCATGGCACCCGGTCGAAGCTCAACGTGGCCCGGATGCCATTCTCGTCGACCAGCAGATCTGGTATCTGGATCGGCAGATCCAACCCATACTCGAAAGTGGCCGTCTGGCCAGCACGGGGACGGACGAAATCCGGCACCCCCAGGCACGGGTGGTTCGTGAAGACGACCTTCACGACGCCGTGGAAGCCCAGCAGTGCCATGAACGTCCGGCGCAGGAACCGATAGTGCAGATTCTCAGGCACCAGCCCCCTCCTTCCATCCCTTGGGACGCCCCATGGGCCTCCCCTTGGGAGTCCCTGCCTGGCTTCCCCTGTGGACCTGTGGCCTCGACTTCTCGAACTTCTTCATGGGCACCACGTGGCGCTCGCGCAGCTGGAACACGTACCGCAATCCCCGCCCCGAGGCTATCAGGGTAGTGCCGTCCGACTGCACGTCGAGCCCCAGGCGATCGAAGATGCAGGCACACATGGAGAAGGCCAGTTCCTTGCAAGCCTGGACGACGTCCTGATCGATATGAGGGTTGGCTTCCAGGGCATCCCAATCGTCGAGCATGATCATGTCTGCAATCTCCTCATGTCACCTGGTCCTGAACATCCTGCCCAGATCGTCCAGGTAGACCGCCACCATGCCCGGATGTTTCTGCGGACGACATACCATCACGTCGAACTTCCGCTGGAGCGCCTTGACGTAATGGAGCACCTTCTCCTCGTCGACCAGATCCTTCCACGGACGCCCATCGGGGCTGAAGAATCCCTCCTCCACGGACTTCAGATCGTCCGTGATGTGCTTGCCGACCCAGTGAGTGATGGTGACCATGTCAGATCGGCTTTCGCGATCTCTTGATGGCGGCCAACTGCCTGCCAGCCAATGAATCCTCGTCGACCATCTGGGACGCCCCTCCCTGGTCCTCGACTTGAGACTCCGGCACGTTCATCGCCTCCAAGATCTTGGAGGCCAGTCGAGGCCAGGTCGTGTGGACCTCCACGGACGGGACCTCGTCACCCAGCCCGAGACGGATGGCCATGAGCATGAGCCTATTCCGTAGCACCAAGATCTCTTTCACGTGGGACACGTACTCGACATAGATCTCCTCCAGGGGTCGATTCAGGTCATAGAGATTGGGCCTGAAATCTTTGCCCCGGACGCTCACCTTGCGTCGCGTGCCATCCCCGAGAGACATCGCGATATGCAGGCTGTCGATGGCCAGACGACCTTCGATCATCTCCTTGGGGACGACATCCGCGGGCAGGCTGACATACAGGTGCCTGCCAAGATCTTGAGACGGCGCTGCCTTGGCTCCCGTGGCCGTCCTCGCTCGATTGGTCTTCCGTGCCATAACTGTCATCCTACGCCCATCCTGAACAAAGTGTCAAGAAAAAAAGCTGCGGCAGGAAATGAGATCTTGTCCTCCACGAGAGATCCCACAGGGCCGTATCGATCGGTTACCATACTGTTCCGTTCTGGACCGATCCGTGGAGCCTTCCGATTGTTCCTGCCGCAGCACATAATGAATGCTACTGGCGCTTGCCCCGGCCGGACTTGCCTGGACGGCCGTAGATCGCCCTCTTGGAAAGCTTGGACTTCATCTCCCGGCGCTGCTTGAAGTACAGAGCAATCTCGGCACGAGGCACGTCCTTGTGGAGAGAGCAGACCATGCCGAAAACTGGCGCGGCCACCCCCTCGCAGCCTGGCACCGGGCAATGGACGACGGCCCTGGGCTTGCGGGGTTTCAGCCAGGAGTCGGGAATGAAGGGGATTGCCATCTCCTTGGGAGGCCGGCCAGGGCCTTGCCTGGCAGGCTCCTGGGAAAAGACGGCCGAGAGCACTGTCTTCGTCGCCAGCTCGCAGGCATCCTCTCTCCCCATCTCGTAAAGGGCGTCCGCCCATGTCTCGGCGGAGGCTGTCATCCGTCCTCGCAATTGCAGGTATCTTTCGCTATGCATTCTCGTCCTCCTTGTCGTGGTGGTTTCGGCAGCTCCGGCCAATATCGGCGCGGAATATGATTCTTCAGTGGATTCGGCGATGCCCTGATGGAGCATGGATTGCATGATGTTGAACATCTTATGGATGACTATCCAGAGAGCTTGCATGGTCGAGGCATTCTGCATGTCATGCTTGACCTGGGGCAGATCTCGCACAGACTCGACGAGCTTTCCCGTATACTGGTTCATCCGGATTCTCTCGCAGAAACATCCGGCCCGAGCCCCATCACGCAGTACCCATCCTTGAGTGCCGGGCATTCCTTGCCCGGCAACAATACGTAAGTCACGCGCTTGCGCAAGTCGCGGCCGGTGTACCCGGCCGATGGATTGTCTTCGTCCTTGGCAGCGACGTCCGGATCCCATTCCTGCAAGATCAGCACGTCGTCCACGTCGAACTTGCGATCGTCCAGGCGGATCTCGAAGGGCTTGCGCCCCGTCCGCACATCCTCGAAGAACACCGGCCAGGTCTTGAGATAATGGAACCTCATCTACTTCCTTCCGTGAAAGAATCGGACACCCCCGGCACCTCATGGATCTCGACGTCCAGATCCCAGCGAGGATTACCCGGCGCCGGATTGAGGTTCCCCTTGCAGAGCACCCCCACCTCAAGCGTGAATCCCTCCAACAAGCGAGGCACGTAGTCTTCCAAAAACTTCGTCTGTTTTCCGTACCTCAAGTTGACCACGGTGCCGGCTTCGACGACCTCGACGACGATGCTCGTGCCCCGGCTGACGTTGCACTCGCATGGCTCCATGAGTCGAATCTGGAAGAACCTGATCGCCCCGCTCTCGGTATGGAAATCGGCCCTCTCCTGCATGCCCACCAGGATGCCTTGCAAAGAATTGCCCTTCCGGAGACGGAACCACGGTTCCCTCTCCTCGTCGACCATCCGGCGATGCTCCACCATGGTGGTCGCTCGCCTCAAGGCACGCGCCTTCATGTAGATCTCGGCAGCGCAGTGGATGTTCTCCTGGCCCCTCGAAGAGAAGGCGAAGCCCTGCTTGATGAGCGCCAGCATATTCTTCTCGCCAGAAGTCAGATTGGTCCTGGACGACAAGGAAATTCGGACCCTCTCCACCGAATCGAACGACAACCGGGCATCGTCTTCGGACGGACGGCGCGACTCGTCGGCGTCCTGCTTCTCGGCCGAGCCCTGCTCGTCATCCAGATCGCTGTGCAGACAGCAGGCATTGTAAGCCCTGCGGGCGGTGGACAGATCTTCCTGTTTTCTGTCATCTCCCCGTGGCACCCACGTCCCGCCATTCCGCCGCACTTCCATGCACACGTACCCCAGGTACGTGAGGAGAGGATAAGCCGGGCCAGAGGGAGTCGGATATCTCTTGACTTCCGCCCCCTCGTAATCCTCCTTCTCGATCGTTTCCCCGACGACGTCGAACGCCATCAAGGACTCGGCGTATGCTATCCAGGCCGGGAGAGACAGTCCCTCGGCGTACTTCTCCAGGCACGCAGAACCCACGATCTTCGTCTCGTCGCCCTTCCTGAGCAGGTAGGTGGCCACCCGGCGACGGACTGTCTTGCACTCGTCGCACAGCATGCCCCTCTTGCGCAGGACCTCCAGATCCAATCCCTCGACATTGCCAAGCTGCGAGGTGTGCAAGACAATCTCGTCTGGATCCACCTTGTCATCAGGCGATCCCACCGGACGAGCAAGTACGAATGTAGCCACCATGGACCATCCGGCCTTGAGGGCAGTCCGGTGAGATATCGCCACCTCGGAAAACCAGTCCGTCTTGCCCACTTCCGCCTCGGGGGGATGAGCATAGAAGTAATGGTCCTTCTCGCCTAGTCGCTGTGCCTCGAAGGTCCTGATCGTGATCAGCGTCATGGGCTTGATCACGCTCCCGTGATGTCGGACGATCGCCGCCAGTCGTTCATTGTGCTCCGAGATCTTGTTATACAGGAAGCCAATCTGCGATCTGAGCAGTATGCGGCGGACGGTGATCGATTTACTCACGCCGATCATGAATCCTTGGTCGCTACAAAGTGCCCACGAGCCCTCATCCTATCGACATCGTTCAGATTGTCGCGGCCGGTCTCCAGGCAGAGCATCGAGAGATCGCATGCATCGGAAGCCACCTGCAATAGTTCGGCTATCCGCATCGCAGGTCCCTGGTCTTCCTCGCGGAAGAAACTCGTGCGATGCTTGCTCGCCAGATTCGCCAGCGAGTCGCGGTGACTTCGCAGCTTCTTGTGGCACTCGGCAATTTTCTTGGGGGCCTTGCACCCCTTGCAAATCAATGTCTCAGCCATCGAGATCCTCTGTCCGGGTCTTCCTGAATTTACGTTTTTGACACAGCGTTCGTCAAGGACCAAATTTTTTCTTTTCACGACCCTGTCGCCAACCAATTGCCCGCGACCTTCACAGATCATGGACACGCCTGGTAAGTCCCGATGCTCGTGCCCCGGCTGACGTTTCACTCGCATGGCTCCATGAGTCCCGTCCAGGTGATGTACGCCTCCGCGGATAACCCAGACGTGACATCGAACTGGTAGCTGCCGTCCAGGGCGGTCAGCGCCTCGCCGGCCGTGACCGTCTGCTCATTCACTATCACCGTCCTCCCACTATAATTCAAGAATCTCCAGCTGGTGATGATGTCATGGGTGATGAAGCAGAAGGGTCCCGTGGTCCCGAAATACCCCGTGGTGCCCCCAGTGATGCAACTGGGAGGATATGAACAAGAACCCACGGTATTCGTCCCCGTGGCCGTCGCCGACGACGTGGGAGTGCTCGTGGCGGTCGCCGACGCCGTGGTCGTGCTCGTGGCAGTCCCGGTACCCACCTGGCTGCCCGTTCCGATACCCACCTGGCTGTACGTTCCCGCATCCACCTGGCTGCCCGTCCCGGTGCCCACGGACGCTCCGGTCCCTCCGCCCCCGCCACCATCCGGCAACCCTCCCTGGAGGGAGCCGAAGTCAGGAGAGCAGGATGCCAGGGACGCCAAGATCATGATAAAGGAGATGAGAGATTTCATGTCAGTACCCCCAAGAGAGAGAGATGCCGGCCCCCTTGCCGCCGGCAAGATCCAGGTAGAACGACACCCCCGTCGCCACAGCCGAAGCCGCCGCCAGGCCCCACAGCACATTGGTCGTGGTGGCCTTGGACCTGTCCCCGCCGATCTGAGAATCCGTGCAAGATCTCGTCTTGCCGCAGGTGGACTGCAGCCCACTGAAGGTCGAGTCCGTCGATATCCCCTCCGCGATCGCCGCCGCCGCCAGCGCGACAGTGATGCCCGTGCCCGCCCAGGGTGCCCATCTCTTCCATGGGAACGTGGGAGATGCCTCGACCCTGGGGACCGTGGCCACGAGATTGGGCTTCGACTGGGAAGCAGCCAGATCCCATTCCAGGTCGTCGATCATCCTCTCGACAGATTCCCTATTCGGGACTCCTTCCGGGGCGGTCCGCAGGTACGATCGATAGGCTGTGAGGGCCTCGGCCGGCTCGTGGGCCAGGCGATGGCACTGCCCGATGTCATAAAGCAAGACAGGATCGGACACCCGCTTGTACGCCTGCTCGTAGAGCGAGGCCGCCTCGTCGTAGTGGCCGAGGTTGAAGGCCACGGCGGCCAGGCGGGCCTCCTCGCGGGCCGCCTCCCGATCGCCCCCGTCGCCAGGATTGGCCGATGCCTGGCCAAGCACGAGCGAAGAGAGCGACAGGACAGCCAGGAAGATGATCAGTCTCGGGGCACGCATGGGAGCCTCACCGGGCAGCTTCGCCGGCCTCGGGGACGGCATCGTGGACGAGGGAGCACCTCGGATCCGGGCAGCCACCCCCGAAAGTCAGGTTGCTCCCGCAAGACGGGCACAGGGTCTTGCCGAAGCGGGCACGGTTGATGGACCGTGCCACCTGCTCGGCAGCCTCCCTCGAATTGAGGGGCGTCTCGAACAATCCCGCCACGAAGTCGCTGCGGGACACCGTGGGGTTGGGGCCCGACGGCGACACGATCACGCTCAGGCACCACTCGCCGTGAGGGTGGTTGCCCTGGCAACTGGTGGCGTCTTCCTTGAGATAGTAGGGACGAATCTCGGACATGGCAATCTCCTTTTTCATGACTGAGTCTCAGTGCCAAGATCGCCCAGGTCCACGTTGCCAGGATCCCCGGCCTTGATCGACTTGACCAACGACTCCAGGAGGCAGACCATTATCCCCTGCCCGGCGGGCCAGTCCTTGCACACCGTGACTATGGTCAAGCCTATGACCAGCAGGGCTTCCTTGCCTGTGATCTCGTGCTTGTTGAAAAGCTCGCCAATCTTGGTGTGGACCATCTGCGAGCGAAGCTGATCGAGTCGATCTGTATCGACCGTCACCGGGGGCTTGTCTTCCTTCATGATTGGGCTTCCTCTCCTCAGAACGGGCAGGCCAACTGCTCGCCGGTCAACTCGCGGATCACCTTGCACCTGCTGAGCTGGGTGATCTTGCGTCCTTCGTAGATCTCATGCTTCTTCACCGTCGCCTTGATCTCGTAGGAACCTTTGTGCAGGCATCCTCCAGACGAGAACCACTTGGCCTTGCGGCCCTCGGCATCCAGGAAGATGTGCAGGCACGAGCTGCCGAAGGCGCCGTCGATGGTCTGGGTATAGACGAGGCGGAGCACGAACGTCTCGCGCTTGTCCACCTCACCGAAGAACTCATCCTTCTCCAGCTTGCGAGCCTCCTCCTTGGCACGGTCCCGACGGATGCGGTCGGCGGCGGCACAGATAGAAGCCGCGATGCCTATGTTCCGATCGAACGCGAAGCCCTGGTTGATGGTGCTCACCAGCTTCTCCTCGTAATCGTCCCGCGCCGTCTTCGCGACGAAAGCATCCAGCACGATCTCGATGTCCCCCGTCGCGCGGGCCACGTCGGCCGGCGTGGGCATCTTCGACTCCATCGCGGCGTCCAGCTTGGCGGCCTCGATGTTGGCATCGACCAAGACCGCCTCGCGGCAAGCCCGCTCCGTGGACTCGACGTCGCCAGGCGTGAGCCCCACCAGCTTGGACCTATCGATCACGCCATGTGTCGAGAAGGTATCCATCATCATCTGCGCCTTGGCCTTCAACTGCTCGCCCGTGACGCCTGCCAGGACCTGGGACTTCATCCAGCGCAGATGCACGACTTCCTGCAAGGACATCCAGGCCAGGTCTGCCGTGGCACGCTTGCCCGACGTCGATGCCTTGGTCCGCGACATCCACCCCTCCTCCCGGATCTGGCGGGCCACGTACCCCAGGTACTCGGCCAGGGACACCGCCTGGCGCTGCCTGAAGTACCCACCCCCGCCGCCCCCACCCTGCTCCTCGCCGTCTTCCTCCTCCAGATCGTCCATCTCGTCCGCGAAACGGACGAGGGAGTCGGCGTACATGGCCATGGCGGAGGGAGACAGGTGGCCCGTGAAGTCCTTCAGGCAAGTGCTGCCCACCAGCTTGATCTCGACAGGTGTCCCTGCCGGCGGACACACGCAATCGCCCTTCCCGTCCCACGCACAAGCTCCCCTTGCCTGGCGGAGGATGTACGTGACAGAACGCTGTCGGGCGGTCCCGCAGTGATCGCACTGGCCCCCGCGATCTTTGTAGCCCGACAGATCGACATCCTTGCCAATCGGGGAGAGCAGATAGCCAGCGTCAGTGCTGGTGAGCGAGCCCAAGATCTCCCAGCCGCCGATCCGGGCCTGCTGGCCCGACACCTCGACCTCGGCCAGCCAGTACCGGATCTCGGCACCATCCTTCGCATTCCGCACGCTCTCGAAGGTCCGGATCGTCTTCAGCGTGGCGGGAGCGATCGCGATCTGGCAGCGCTTGGCAAGCTTGGCCACCCGATGGTTGTGCTCGGCGACCAGCATCTCAAGCCGGGGCAGGGCCTCGACCGCGATGGTGTGACGGAAAATTTTGTTCTCGGGAGACGGTTCGTTTTCCACAAAGTAAATTTCGCACACACCGAACAAAGTGTCAAGAACAATCTTTGTACCAAGGGGGGCACTGTGTCAAAAGCAATCTTCCCCCTCCTCCTCTAGCTGGCTGCTCCGGATGCGGTCCGCGAAGACACAGATGAACGCCGCCTGGCCGATGTCCCGGCCCAAGACATGCCCCGAGGAGATGATCTGGAGCAAGCAATCTTGCCGGAAAGTTCGTTCAGGACAATCGACGAGTGCCTCCCTCACGATCGCGAGATCTTCTTTTGCCTTGGCAAAGTCGAAGCTCCTGGGAGACACCATGTCCGCCTTCCAGGGCAACTGCGAGGACCTCGTGTCTTTCCTCCAGATGCCGATCTGGTGCCAGGCCCTCCAGGCGGCCATCGCGGTCGACGGCTTCCCGGAAATCTTCGATTCTTTCCCCGTCGCCCATCCATGCTCCCGGATCTGCTGGACCACGTGCCCGAGGTACACGTCGATGGGGACGCCCGGCCGGGCCCGGAAGGCATCAGCCTCGATCTGGAGTGCCCACTGATTTCGTCCTGCCATCGAGGACCCCTGCCAGGATCACCTGGCTCTCTTGGACCTCGATCGCGATATCCCCGGATCCCGGCTCCTGATGTCGTGAGCCAAGTCCTGGAGCATTCCCAACGAGAACGGGCGATCCAGCACGGGGACCCCCGCCTCCAGCAACACGTCCAGCATCCTGGCCGCCCCGGTGATGTTCTGCGAATGCACGACCACGCAGCCGGGCCAGCGATCGGCCGGCGTCTCGCGGGCAATCCATCTCGCCACCACCAGACCGTCCCCGGGGTTGAGCACCCCGAACTGATCCAGATCGTAATCGAGGCAGGCGATGTCGTATCGCATTCGCATGAGCGACTCGATGGCCGCCCTGGCAGTCCAGGCATGATCCACCTGGCAGTCTCGCAGGACGACGTCGAAGGCCCTGTGCCTGACGGGATCGTCATCGAGAACCAGGATCTTGATCATGGGAGACATCATACACGAAAACGCCCGCCTCCTGGACGGGCGCTTCCCGCGTGAAAGGGCAGGATGCCTAGCGAAGCACGAGGTGGGATCGCGAGGCGCGGCCGTAGGGATGCCCGTCCTCGCCCAGCAACAGCACCCTGACCTGCTTGCCGGAGACCGTCACCTCGCCGGCCACCAGCTTCGTTGTCCCGTCATCCAGGCCCTTGATGTAATCGTACTCGACCTTGGCTTCCGGCCTGATGGCGATCTTGTCGCCCTTGGCGATCACGACCTGCGACGCCTTGGCCGGCGGGACCCAGTTGGAAGCCTTCAGGCCGAAGAACACCTCACGGTACTTCTCGGCCGTCGGGACGAAGTCCCGCGCGACCTGGGTGGTCTCCTCCGGCACTCCCTTCTGCACGCACATCTCGGCGATCTTGGCGGCCCTCTCGTGGATGCCGTCGGCCGCCGAGATCAGCCTCTCGATGAAGTTCGGGTGATGATGCGCCGCCCGCGACCGGGGCGGCGACGTATTCCCGGCCTGGCCGGACGCATTCTTGTTCTTTCCCATGATGCCCTCCTGTGATTGTGTCCAGATCCTTGCGATCTGAGGAAGGGGCATCTTCGCCCGCCTCGAACGAGGTGTCAAGCGAGAAGTGAAGATCTCAGGCCAAGTCACCCATCGCTGCCAGGCGTGCCCCCCGCCAGAGCACACCTCACGCACATGACCACCCGCACCCGCTCGTCGTGCTTGGTGCCCGCGTCGCAGTTGTGGCACCGGATCTCTTCCTTGGGCTCCTCGTACCTCACCAATCTCTTGCCAGCCAGGATGGCCAGCCTCCCGGCCAGGTTCTTGGTGGTCTCCCTCGGGGTGCCCGGCGGCACGTGGGAGAGCAAGATCAACTCGTACTCCCTGGCCAGCCGCTCGACCCGATCGTCATAGTCATAGTCGATCTTGATCTGTCCCTCGGGCTGGGGCGACCTCATGCCGAGGTCCTAGGCAGGAGGAACCCCATCTGCTCGGACAGTGCCGTCACGGCCGATGCCTCGTCGTCGAACGGGCCGATGATGTTCCGCAGGGAGATCTTGTGCTCGTCTGCTATGCCCACCGAACGCCTCAACTCCCTGTCGGCCCTGGTGTCGACCTCCAGCCTCCTCACCATCATGGCCCAGTGGTGTGCATGCCCGGTGGCCCTCAGGTCCACGTCCTTCCTCTTGCAGGACGGGCAGTACCTGACCGTCAGGACATACGAGTAGGGGACATTGAAGTCGCCACAGCGCGGACACACCAGCTGGAAACAGGGCTCGCAGGAAGCGATCACGGGGGGCCAGACGGACGATGACTTCGTCTTCAACGTCCCTCCCTCTCCCTGGCCCGACCCAAGGTGAATCCCAGCATCAAGCCCAGTCCCAGGCCGGCCAGGTACAGGAGCGCCCCGAAAATCCCGACAGCAGTGGGATTGCAGATCATGCGGCTTGCCCTCCCTGGCCCGCGAAGACTGGCTTGCGAGGCCCCGGACGCACCCTGGGCAAGGCAGCGGAGTCGATGCGGAGCGACCTCATCCGGCGCCACAGGCCACTGCGCGACAAGCCCAACGACACCGCAGCCCTCCGCCGGCAGAAGCCATTGAGCTGCAATGCCTGGATGATGATCACCCGTTCATAGTCCGACATGATCTCCGCCAGGGTCCTGGGCGACTTGGGAAGATCGACGATCTTGGCCATGTTCGGCCCCATCCTAATACTTGCGGACCTCCCACACAAGGGCATTGCGGCCCGGGATGTCGCCCAGGCAATGCCCGTAGACGGAGACCTCCAGCACGTGCCCCCCATGGCGATCAAGGAGCAGCCGCCAGTCCTCGTATGACGAGGGCGTCATCGCCTGCCTCAGCATCATGTCGGCCCGCAAGCCCCACGCCACTTCCGGGGCACGGCGCAGGGCATCCCTCATCTGGGCCCTCGCCCGGCTGTGCAGGAAGTATCCCCAGCTTGCCTCCCCATCGATCACGAAGATGTCCTCCAGGTACTCCCCCTGCAAGATCGCCTCCCCGCACGGTGCTTCCTCGTTGACCATGATCCGATCGCGGGGGATGCCATCCGCCAGCCAGGACGCCACCACCCCATCGACCTCCCCATGGCCGAGCCCGTACCGGCACGGCCCCCCACCCTGCATCAGCGTCCGCAGCACGACCTTCCCGGCGAAGCCACTTGCCCTCCACTCGTCGACCGTGCGCCAGGACCGGAGCTTGTTGCCGAACTCGCCCCCTTGCCACATGCGATAGTTCTGCTGCTTGGACGTGATCGGACGAAAAATAGGACACCCATCTGGCCTCACCATGCACGGCTCCCATCCTGCGAAGAAGCGTCAGGACCCCGAGGCCCAGGTATGATGGATTCGAGACCCAGCAACTTCCGGGACGTTTTACATTCCTCACATAGCCTGCTCAACAATGAAGTTGCTGAATCTATCATGGCAGAAGCAGGCTTCTTCGCCTAATGGGCTGGCAAAACGGCATGCTCAAGTGGATATTCTATTCCACGGAACATTATGCCGCCTGGCGACCATTTCACCATGGTAGCCAAGTGTGCCTTTGTTTCTCGCTCCAGTTTCACGCCCGTCCGGAACACAAGGCCATATGGAGTCCACCTCAACACAGACCTCAAATCCTTGGGAGTGACCTTGTCGTAGGCTTTCACCGTAAGATTCCACGGAGTCTCGATGGTCTTGAAAGCCGCGTGCTCAACATCTTCCAATCCATGCTTGATGGCATGGAACGGATTCCACCCGGCGCTGCGAGCGTCGATGTATTGGCTCAACAACTCTTGCTTGCGAGAACACATGGATACCTCCTCGCCAGTCAGACTGGCGAATGAAGAAGAAATGGCAACCTGCACCGACCCTGAAAACACAAGCGTCACAAGAACTCTATCAGCTTCTACGAATCGCAACAATTAAAACTGGCAAGTG
>Ga0187888_1002002_pt1 | contig 18311 bp, 18 predicted proteins | sample June2016WEW_7_40_FD_132987 | JGI IMG/M metagenome (GOLD analysis project Ga0187888, IMG submission 132987) | Peatland microbial communities from SPRUCE experiment site at the Marcell Experimental Forest, Minnesota, USA - June2016WEW_7_40 | ecosystem: Environmental > Terrestrial > Soil > Wetlands... | reverse complement strand
CAGGCCTCAAATAGGGTAATACAACAAGTGAACCGCAAGAGCGGTGACAAGTGGTGACTTTTCAGTAGGTTATCCGGAGGTGCGGGCTACGAATCTGGAGTTGGCAGTAAACTCCCGCTAGGATAGGTGGCGCCGGCTTTAGCCGGTGACTTCAGGCAAAGCCGGATGGCCAGAGACTCTCTAATCAATTCCCCTGGTCGATCGCCGGCGCCCGTTCCGCCAACACCGCCCGCGCCGCGCGCATCTGCGCCGCGTGCCGCCGGCCGTGCCCGGCAATCAAAATCGCCATTTCCACCCCGTTCAGCTCGCCAAAGATCGGATGCCTCAACAGCCGCGGATACAGATCGTGACTCTGTTCGCGGACAAGCTCGATGGTGAGGGCGCGTTGCGCCTGGAACACTTCGAGCGCTTCCGCCAGACTCGCGAATCGGCCCTTTGGCGTAATGGCTTCCGGCGCTTGAATCGTCACCGACCGGTCCAGCGCCTGCTCGGTCAGCCTGGCTTCTTTCTCCTTATCGATACCCGGCGCGCCGTCCTTCGGCGCCGTTTCCAAACGCGTTCGGCCTCGCTCTTCCGTAATCGCCACGTGCTCCAGGCATTCCAGAATCGACCATTGCCCTGGCCCGGGCTTGGCTTTCGCCAGCTCCTCGTTCACCCCGCTTACGGCGTCGGCAACCTCGCGTCCGCCTTCCTCAAGAAGCTGAACAAGTTCCGCGCTGCCGTCCTCGATCGCCTCCGTGTCGTGCTCGATCGCCTCCGTCTCTCCCTCGCTCACCTCCGGCTCTGTCTCGATCGCCGCTGTCACCGCTCCAGCTTCCGCCGTCTGATTCCTGGCTTCTGCTTCGTGAGCTCTGTTTCCCGCTGGAATCTCCAATGCATAACCGTGACCCTGCGCGTGTTCTTCCAAAACCACTTCGCAGTCGCAACAATCGCTGCAGCGATGGCACTTATCGCACACGTGATTGTGGCAGGTGTCTTTGGTGCAGCGGACGCAGATGAGCGTGGATTCCTCGCCGCAGATATTACAGTGAAACGCCATGACTATCCTATTTCTTCTTTCCCGCCGTATGGGGAGCGGTCATAATCGCCCGGCACCGCTGGGCTTCTTCGTCCATGACCCGTAGCCGCTGCTCCTGGTCGGCAGCCAATTGCATCAGATAGCGCTCGAATCTGTCGCGGCTGGCCCAACCCTGTGCCTGTACGCTGGCCAATGCTTCGGCGGCTCGGGGACTCTGGTATTTCCGTATTCCCTGCTCCAGCGACAAAAGCATCGCGTCCAACCCCTCCATCCGAATCAGCAGCGCCATCCCGCTGGACAGGCGCTCGGGATTGCTTGCCAGGTTCTGAGATTCCTGCTGGACCGCGCGCGCCTGCTCGCGGCACGATTCAAGCTGTTCCAGGTATGTCTCCGATGCGCCCTGGTCGATCCAGGAACGAACGTCGACATGTTCCAGGGCTGGCAGCAGGCGGCCGGCCTCGGCGCCGATCTCCTGAATTACCGGCGCAATGTCCCAGCTTGTCTCCACCCCCGCCGTCCGCTGCGCCGGAGTTTGGGTCTGTCCGCCGAGGGTCGCAGCCCCACAAAGAACTGTTATCCCTACGAGGCCGTGGCGGAAGGCGAGGACTGTCCCGAGCCGCCCCAATAACCATTTCGATTTCAGAAGCTGCGGCGGACTGTCCCCACTTCTGCCACAGGCCGGTAGGGCGATGCCTTTCATTCTTCGACTCTAGCATGCTGGGAGCGAGGCTCCGGCGCGCCCAGGTGTCGAAACGCTCGATGGCACGGGAACCCGCGCAAGCGGGGGCCCATCAGTGGCCGGTAGTAGGAGCTGAAGGAGGAGCTGGAGCCGTAGGTGCTGTAGGCGGTGTTGGCGCTCCGGTGCCGCCGCCGGTGCCGCCCTTACCCTTGTCCCCCTGAGCGCCGCCGCCACCGCCGCCGATCGGCCCGGGATTGCCGCCCTTGTTATAGACCGCTTGATAGAGGGCTTGCTCGGCCGCTTTCAAAACCCTGCGCAGAATCGCGGCATGATCGATTCCCGCCGGCGATAGCGGCTGGTCGCGGTAAATGCGAATGGAATCGCCGGCTTTCAAAAGCGGCTGCGTGCCGGGTGCGGTGGTATTGCGCACTTGAACAATGCCTTCGTCCACCGTCACGAAGGTGGTGCCGTCGCGGTCCTCCACCACCACGTCAAACGTCGTGCCACGCACCGAAATTACCGCCGTGGGCGTGGTAACATTCCTCGGGTTGGGGCCCTTTGAATGATCGATAAACACCTTCACCCGGCCGATCATCACGTTGAGCAGATCGCTCCAACTCGACCAATTGTCGCGGAACGTGACCTCGGCATTATCAAAGACCTCGAACGTGCTGCCGTCGGGAAGCTGAAACTTCGCATAGCTGTCCGGCCCGGTAACGATGATCTGCTTCCGCAGCACGGATTGGCCTACATAGAGTGCCTGAGGAATTCCGTCTTTGAGCCAGGAAACCTGTCCCGTCTCGATCAGGACCTTGGCAGCATAATCCTGCTGTGCCTGGAGCGGCGCCAGACACGCTGCTGCTGCGGCCGCCACCACCAGCCTGCCCCCAAACCGCATTCGCCGCGAACCCCGGAACATATATGTGCTCTTCAGTTTCTACACACCACGCCGCGCACACTACTCCGCTCGACTGTTCAAGACATTCCAGTCTAGCACCAAACATGCGTAGCAACCAGGGGACCGTACTTACCTTTAGTAAGCAAACCGTGAAATATCATCAAGTTATTAAGGCGATCCGCCGATGATCTGGGGTAGAATGAAGACGGCCGTGTGTCATAAAGGAACACATACCGTACCAGTACTGTTACTCGGTGCCCTCTTTTGGTACGGCGGTGCTGCCCAGGCGCAGCAGACAGTCGAATGGCGCAAGGTGGGCGGCGCCAGCGTGGCGCTCGAGTTGTCGAGCCCTGCCACGGGTGCGGTCGCGCGCGTGTGGTACGGGCCGAATGGCGCCGCGCTCTATGCTAAGACTCGCGACGGCAAGGTTTTCCGCTCTATAGACTTGGAGGCTTGGTCCCCGGTTGCCGCGGCTGCCGAACCTCCGGCGCCCGCTGCCGCGGCGGTGGTGCGGCTGCCCGAATCCGGTGCGCGCGCGGTCTTTCTAGCCTCCGATCCCGGCACTGCCTTCGCCTTGGGCCAACAGCTTTATCGCTCCGACGACGGCGGCCTTTCCTGGGCCAACCTGACCGGCTTCAAGAGCTCTTCGGTGGTAGGCGCCGGGCCCAACGATATCGCGGTTGCGCCTGGCCTTCACCAGCAGATCGTAGTCGCGAACGATTACGGCGTGTGGCGCTCGGCCGATGGCGGCCTTTCCTGGTCGGGCCTCAACGATGGATTGCCCAACCTGGCGGTGCGCCGGATTCTAGCTACGCCCACCGGCGCCTCGGGTACGCGCGTCGAAGCCGAAGGTTTTGGAAGCCTGGAATTAACTCCCGGCACGACCGTGTGGCGTCCGCTGGAATCTGCCGCGCCGAATTCGCCCGAGGTCTTGAATTCCCGATACTCCCGCCAATTGCAGGCCGACGTCACCGCCGTCGAAATTTCCGGCGACACGGTCTACGCGGGGACGTCGGACGGGCGCATCTGGGTTTCGCTCGACGGCGGCCGGACGTTCCCCAACGCCCCGGCACAAAACGGCGGTGGCCGCGTGGAACGGATTTGGGTGGATCGCGCCGAACCGCGAGTGGCGCTGGCGGCGCTCGGCGGCGCCTCGTCGCGCGTGTTGCGCACCACCAATAGCGGGGGGTTCTGGGACGCCCTGGATGCCAGTTTGCCAGCCGGAGCGGCGCGTGGCATTACCGCCGACCGCGCGGCCGGCGCCGTGTACGTAGCCGCCGACGCGGGCGTTTTTTACGGCCAGGCGGATTTGGAAAACGCCAGCACTAACGCCGTTCAATGGCAGAAACTCACCGGCGAGTTGCCCTCGGCGCCGGCTACCGACGTGCGCCTCGATCCCGCAGGCGTGCAGCTCTACATCGCGCTCGACGGCTACGGAGTTTACGCCGCGGCCGCCCCGCACCGCGCCCGCAATCTGCGCATCGTCAATGCCGCCGATTTCAGTGTTCGCGCCGCCGCTCCCGGATCGCTGCTGAGCGTGGTGGGCGCGCGCGTGGGCTCGGCCCGCGGCGGGGAAATGGAGTTCCCGGTCCTGGCCGCATCCGACAGCGAGTCACAGATCCAGGTGCCGTTTGAAGCCAGCGGTCCCACCGTGGCGCTGGCTCTCGATACCAACCGTGGCCTCGTCACCATGGGACTGCCGGTGGAGGCGGTATCGCCGGCTATTTTGCTTTCGCGCGAGGGTGCGCCCGCGGTCTTCGATGCAGACACGGAAATGCCGCTCGATGCCGGCAATCCCATTCACTCGCAGGGCCGTATTCTGATTATGGCGACCGGACTGGGCCGCGTGCAGCCGAACTGGCCGACCGGCGTACCCGCCCCGCAGCAGGATCCACCCGCCGTGGTTGCCCCCGTTACGGCTTACCTGGACGGCGCGCCTCTGGCTGTCACTCGCGCCACCCTGGCCCCCGGCTACGTCGGCTTCTATCAGATTGAGGTGCAGATGCCCGCCGTGACCAACGCCGGCACTTCCGAACTGTGGATCAGCGCCGACGGCACCGAAAGCAACCGCATCCAAATCGTAGTCGCCCCGTAAGGCACTCCTGCCTGGAGCGCCCGGCCCAATTTGTAGGGCGGGACGCCCTGATCGCGCATCGGCCCGTCCGGGACGCTAATTCAGAGCAGAAAGAGCGGGACGAGGGCGTCCCACGCGGGCCAGGGGGCCCGCCCCACGCGGTTGCCTTTGGGAAACTCAGTGGCGCGGGCATTCGTGCCAGGCATTCGTGCCTGCAGCGTCCCGACTCATCGGGACGCGCTTTCTGGTGGGCGAGAACCCTGGCGGCGCGAAAACGTGTCGGGATGAGTCCCGACACGGCAGACAGGAGTGCCCGCGCCACGTTGCCATGGAGGCTGCCGCCCTATCGGAACAGCTTCAAATCGATCGCTTCCCCCATGGCCTTATATCCGGCATCGCCGGGATGAAGATGGTCGCCGCCGTCGTAAGCCGGCAGCATGCGGTCGGGATGGCCGGGGTCGCGTACGGCTTTGTCGAAATCGATCACGCCGTCAAACGTCTTGCCGTTGCGGATCCACTCGTTGATGGCCTTGCGCTGGCTTTCTTTTTCCGGTGTGAAGTAGCCTTTGGCGACCGTTCCCTCGAACGGCGTGAGCGTGGCGCCAAAAACCCGAATCCCTTTTTCGTGGGCCCGTTCGACCAGTTGTTTCAAGCCGGCTATGATGTCTTCGGCGGTAACCGCTTCCGATGCTGGCGCGGAACTGCCGGCGTGGCCCAGATCGTTGATGCCCTCCATCACGATCACGAATTTCACGTCCGGCTGTGCCAGCACGTCGCGGTCGAAGCGCGCCAGCGCGTTCACGCCAAAGCGAACGTTGGTGGCCGCGTCGTGTAGCACGCGGTTGCCGCCGATGCCGGCGTTGAGCACCCCGATTTTCATTCCGGCCGCTTCCAGGCGCGCGGCGAGGATGTCCGGCCAGCGGTGGTTTAGGTCCGCGGTCGAGCGCGCACCGTCGGTGATGGAATCGCCGAAAGCCACCAGGGTGGCCGCGCCGGCCGGCTCCTCGGCATCTATCGCGGCGAGAAATACCCACGCGCCGATTTTGCGAGCGTCGGCCATGGCCGCCGCGCCCGTGCCGTCGCCCGGACCGACGTAAGAGGTCTGCGACGCGCTATAGTGAATCCCCGCGCCGACGGTTGCCTTGGGCAGATAAAGACTGATCGCCAGATCGGTCCCGGCGGGCAAGGTCAGCTTGACGGGGTCGCTGATCGCTTCGGCATCCGGCGGAATGGAAATTGTATCGCGGCCGCCAAAGGTCAACTTCCGGCTGGCGCCGGCGTCGACGTTCGCGCCTTCCGTACGCCGCGCCAGGCCGGCACCGCCGATCTCGACCGTCGTTCTGCCAAACGCGTTCGAAAGCCGCACGCGAACCGTATCGGCCGCGATGCTGGTGTGTACGATTTCCCGCAAGGTTTGGTTCTCGAACACGAGCCCCGCGGTGCGCATCTGGGCCTCGTCGGCCAATAGCGGCGCCGCGCTGGTGCCCCACGTAACCACCCACTGCCGCTGCGCCAGCGCCGCCGAGGCAAGCAGCACGCACAATGCAACCAATCTCAGATTTCGCATAAGTCTCACCCGCATATCCTATCGCGCCGCACCGGGTCGAGGCGGGGGCGCAAAGACGATCTTAGCCACGGATGAACGCGGATGAACACGGATAAAACCGAGAATTCAGAAGTCGAGGAAGCCGAGGGAGTCGGAATTTCGGCGCCGCCAGTGCTCCATCCCCCTTCTGACTTTTGGGTTTTATCTGTGCTTATCTGTGTTCATCCGTGGCCATATTCTTAGGCTGCTATCGCCCACGCGCTTGCAACCATTGTAAAATCTTACGCGGGTAATTATGACACGACGATCCATGCTTCGCTCCTTCGCTGGCTTCGCGCCGGCGGCCTGGGCCCTCCGCGCCCAATCCGGCCGCGAGCCGAGACGCATTGCGGCAGGCATTTTCCAACCCACGTGGGAATCCCTGGCCCAATACAAAGCCCCGGACTGGTTTCGCGACGCCAAGTTCGGCATCTGGGCGCATTGGACCGCACAGTGCGTCCCCGAGCAGGGCGATTGGTACGCGCGCCAGATGTACATTCAGGGCCATCCCCAGTACAAGTATCACGTGGAACACTACGGCCACCCTTCCCAGTTCGGCTTTATGCAGCTCGACAACCTATGGAAGGCCGAAAGCTGGGAGCCCGAGCGGCTGATGGAGCTTTACGTCAAAGCCGGGGCGCGCTATTTCGTTGCCCTGGCGAACCACCACGATAACTTCGACTGCTACGACTCGACTCACCACAAGTGGAACTCGGTCCGGGTGGGGCCGAAGAAGGACATCGTGGGAATCTGGGCGAAGACGGCGCGCAGCCGCGGCCTGCGTTTGGGCGTGACCAACCACTCGGCGCACTCCTGGCACTGGTTTCAAACCGCCTATGGCTACGACCAGGAAGGCCCGCTGGCCGGCGTTCGCTATGACGCATTCACCACCACCAAAGAGCAAGGTCATGGCAAATGGTGGGATGGCCTCGACCCGCAGGATCTCTATACCGGCCGCAACATGGTGATGCCCGACGGAATCACCGCCATCCAAGCCGCCGACCGGTGGCATCGCGAGCACGACCGGAAATGGACCGAGGAGCCGCCCCCGAACAACCCCGAGTTTGTCGATGAATGGTTTCTGCGCTGTCAGGAGTTGATCGACAAATATCGGCCCGACTTGCTGTATTTCGACGATACCGAGCTTCCCCTGGGCCAGGCCGGGCTGGACATTGCGGCCCACTACTACAACGCCGATATGAAGAATCACGGCGGCCGGCTGGAAGCCGTGCTGAACTCGAAAGGCCTGGCGCCGGAGCATGCCGGCGCCATGGTGCTCGATATCGAACGCGGCCGCGCCGGCAAGATCCTTCCCGCCGCGTGGCAGACCGACACCTGCATTGGAGAGTGGCACTACAAGCGCTCCCTATTCGAGAACCACAACTACAAAACCCCTGCCACGGTGATCCAGATGCTGGTCGACATCGTGAGCAAAAACGGCAACCTGCTGTTGAACATTCCGCTCCGCGGCAGCGGCGCGATCGATGAGGATGAACATAAGGTGCTCGATGGCATTGCCTCGTGGATGCCGGCCAACGGCGAAGCCATCTTCGGCACGCGGCCCTTTACGGTGTTCGGCGAAGGCGCGCCGGACGTCAAAGGCTCCGGCAACTTCAACGAGAGAAACACGCGGCCCTACACCGCCGAGGATATTCGATTCACCACCAAAGGCGAGGTTCTCTATGCCATCGCATTAGGATGGCCCGCCGATGGGAAGCTCACCATCAAAAGTCTCGCCGCCGGAAGCGCGCACTATCCGCAAGAAGTGGGCCAAGTGGAACTGCTCGGCGGCCAGGCAGCGCTCCCCTTCACCCGCGACGCGGCCGGGCTGGTAGTGACCGTGCCCGCGCGAAAGCCGAATGAGTACGCATTCGCGTTAAAGATCCGGGCGGAGGCCTGAGGGAGTTACCTGCCAGCCGTCAGCCGGCGAGCCCGCGGGCCAGTTCCGCTATGTAGGCGGCGTAGTCCGGAGTGGTTTCCGGCATCCGGGGCGCCTCAAAATGGTAGCGGCCGGCGGTAACGCGGGCAACGGCTTCCAAAGTTTCAGGGCGGTCGTCGCCATGGGTATCGATACTCAAGGTGCAATGGTAGAGGCGCGCGACGGCGGCCAGAGACCGCAGTTGTTCGGGCTGGCGCGCCAGTTCGGCGGACAGGGCCGGCGCGGCCAGATGCGCCGGCCGCCCCGCGCACTTCAGCCATTCCAGACAGAAGAGGAGTTCGGCCGGCTGGGTGGGCGCCGGGCTCGAGGCCAGCGAAAATTCGAAGTCGAAGGCGCGGCTGCCCGGGCCGGTAGCGCGCGCTTGGATGGTTTCGTGGAGCCGCTCAGCCATGCCCAAGGCCGGTCCGAAGCGTGCGGCCAAGCGAGCCAGATCGGCCGGAGAGAATTCGAAGACGGTTTCGCCGGTGTCGAATGGCCGGGCAAAGGCGCCGGCCGGAAAAGTGGCAGCGCCGGACGGGGCTTCGGCGGCCGCGGTGACCGCGCCAACGTCAATAGCAAAGCGGGTGAAGCGTGACGCCGCGCGGATTCGCTCGCGGGCGGCCTCGATATCCTCGGGCCGGCTTACGCGGAGCGTGACGCCCACGCTGTAGCCTTCCCGCCAGCCGGAGCGAATAGCGCCCCACAGAGCGGCGTAATAAAAAGGCGCGGGAGCGGAATCGCCGGCCAAGCCCAGCGCTGCCAGATTCTTCCCGCGGGTTTTCCAAATGGTTTGAAAAGCGGCGAAGGCCGCGGGCGCGGCGGCGCGGATTTCGCTGCGCGCCTTGCCCGGTTTGGGCAGAAACGCCGTATCGACCGCGCTCACGAACTTGGAGATATTCCGGTGGTCGCCGGGGCTGAACGGTACGCTGTTGACCACGATTTCCGGGCCGCCCTCGGGATGTGAGCGGCCGACCAGGAGCGGGGTGGGAAACACGCTGCTAGTGGGCGCGGAAGCCGGGGCGACGTGCAGCAGTTGCGGCGAGCCGGTGTCGCCATCGACAGCCATGTAGTAGCTGGAATGATGCACCGGATCGCGTGCCAGCGACCCGAAGTATGGGCGGATGCGTTCGAGCCGCAAAGCCCCGGCACGCGCCGCGATGCGAGCGCGCACATCGGCATCCAGCTTTCGCCGCTCGGCTTGGGCGAAAATCAAGCGGGCGAGTTGGGCGGCCTCGGCGGGCGCGAGCGGTGGCGAGAGCGGTACGGGAGTCAAGTGGTAGCAAGCAGGGAATCGATTGCCTGGGTCAGTTTGGTATCGGTAAAATCGACGGGTTCGACGATCTTAAGAACTACTTTACCTTTGGCGTCGATAATATAGGTTTCAGGATACATGAACGTTCCGTACTGTTCGTGCAGGGAAACTTCGCGGGCGGTGAGGAAGGCGGGCTTGAACCTGTTCAGAAAGGCGCGGTAGGCGTTGGGGTCGTGATCGACGCTCACCGCTAGCACCACCACGCCGCGGCTGGCATACTCATTGGCGAATCGGCTAAGCGAAGGGGTTTCCTCCACGCACGGAGGGCACCAGGACGCCCAGAAATTCAAGACCAGCAATTTGCCGCCGAAATCGGGAACGGTGACGGTGCGGCCGTTATCGGCGGTGATATGGAACGCCGGGGCCTGGTCTCCCTGAGCGACCACGCGCTCATGGATGCCGGCATAAATGCTGTAAACAAATGCGCCCAGAAGGAGGGCAATTCCGACCTGCAGGGACCGGTCGATACGCGTCTTCGTCATACGGAGTTTCTTCCGTCCTAATTGTATCGTGGCCCGCGAGTGGAGCGAGCGCCAGCCAAAGACCCATAGGCGGGGAGCGGCCGGCCAATTTGCGGGGAAGCCGGTTTGGGAGCAAGGAAATTGCGGCTGAGGTTTGAGCCGGACAGCCAGCCGTCGAGTTTTTTGCTAATATTTGAGAGGCAACGTATTCCCGCCCCGGCGCTATCGTCTAACGGTTAGGACGGAGCCCTCTCAAGGCTTAAATACGGGTTCGATTCCCGTTAGCGCTACCATCTACCATATTGAATTAAAATCACTTATTAATTTTTCGAGCGGTCTCCATGTCCCACCATGTCCCACTAGCGCAGCTAAAACGCTAGTGAACAGGTCCGCTGACGACGGCGTCCCATGCGTCGGCCGCACGCTGGTCGTCGGCAGGCAAAGCATGCAAATAGATCCGTGCCGTGACGTTCGGATTGGCGTGGCCCAAGCGGGCCGATACCGCTGCCAGAGAAACGCCGTTTGACAACAAGTGTGATGCGTGTGTGTGGCGCAGCGTATGGAGACTCCCGTGCTTTATTCCGGCTTTCCGGATCCTCCGGATAATGACCTGTGAGATTAGGTCCGGCTCGTGGTTGTCACCGTTCGGTTGGCAGAAGATCAGGCCGTTGTCGCGGTATTCACCGGCGAACAGGCGCCGGTTTTCAGTTTGCTGGTCGCGGAGAAACCGGAGCGCGACGAGCGCAGATTGCGGTAACTGGCACGGGCGCTGTTTTCCATTCTTTGGTTTCTTCACCCGAAGTCCGGCCTTGGTCTGCTCTAGGGACTTGCTGATCGTCAGCAGGCCGGAAGTCCAGTCAATATCTGACCATTGCAGCGCCAGCAGTTCTCCGCGCCTAGCGGCGGTCGCCAGGGCCACCTCGATAAGCGCGAATGTCCAGTCGCCGCGGCACGAGTCGCGCAACGCATGGATTTGTTCGGGCGTGAGTGATTCGGCTTGCTTTTGCTCAACGGAGGGCAGTTTGACCTTGAGCATGGGGTTTACGGTAATCAGGTCCAAGCGGAAGGCTTCATTGAGAGCAACCTGAAGCACGCCTGCTACGTGGCGAACTGTACGGGCGGAGATGTGCTCGTGCCGCACGGCTTTCTGTTTGAGCAGAGCGCGGAGCGCCGCCTCTAGTTGAACGTGCTTAAGGCTGGAGATCGGCGCTCCTGCTACAGTGCTGATCTCGTCCGCAGTCGCATCCGTTATGTACCTAGCGAGCTGGCGGTAGCGCTCCAACGTTTTCGGCTGGCACGTGTGGACCGCGTAATTTTCAATCCAGCGAGTGAGCCATTCGCCGAGAGTCGGGTCGGGTGGTGTCAGCGCTTTCGGCGTTTCTGGAGGTGCGTTCCGCTGAGCGCGTATTTCGTCAATCCGAATGCGCATCGCCTCGCACGCGTCGCCTTCTTTTGCGAAACCGCCGCGGCCTTCCCGTAGGTACACCTTGTTTTCGTCTCGACCAAGGCGAATACGATATCGCCACTTCGGACGGCTGGAACCGGTGACAACGTACTTCGTGACCGAGCCCTTCATAATTCTTCCTCTCCTTGGCATGATTCGTCCTCTCCCAAGCGCGATGGCAAGTGCTTGTGCGGAGCGGGAATTCCTAATTTCGATGGTTCCTTCCGAACGATCTGAACCATGGAAATCGGGAGACGAAAGCGGGTGGCTAACGCACGGTCACAGTTGCCAGCGTACTCATCCCGCGCGCCGCCTACGGGCAATGCGAAAAAGAATCGACGTAACTGTACCTTGCTCTCGCCTTCAGGCAATACTCTCAAGATCTCTCGCGAGACCTTGAGCGAGAGTTCCACATTTGTGGTCGGTAATGACAACCGAGCCGCAATTTCTTCGGTTGATAGCCCCTTCTTGTCCAGTTCACTGATCTCGAAAAACTGGGCCAAGGCTTGCTCGATCCCCTCCTCATACTGACGCCTCTTCAGACGACAGCAATTCAATTGGTGCTCGAGAAGGCTTATGGAATCTGCTGGGTTTATCGAGCCCTTAACAGCCCACAGGAGATCTAGCACGAGATCCACTCCGCGCTGGGTCCCCCGAAAAACATAGGGCGATAGATCTAGTTCGAACGCCTCCACGTCGCGCCCAGTCGCAGGTAAAACAAAGCCCGCCTCCCCGGCTGATCCTGGCAGAACGCTCATCGATGCGGCACCTTCTTCGAGGCTGGTTTCCCAGTCCGCCGACGTCAGGCCCATGTCTTTATAAAGTGACTTCAAGAATACTCCAGCTTCTTCCTTGAATTCGTGCTGTAACGCGAGGCGCGCAAATTTTGTCAGAGCGCTTCCTCGCGGTGGACGAGTCAGTTCATATCGGACCACGGTAGAGATCGCCATCCCCAGCCGGTTGGCGAACTGTTGCTGAGTGTCCCCAAGCCGCTTCCGCAGCGTGCGGACTGCCTTTGTGACCTCAGTCTGCGGCATCAATATTCTCCATATTGACTACTCCATTCGGATAATCTATACTAGATATGCTCAATTGGCATGGTACATCACGGACCAGTGGTAACGCAAGAGCATGTGACACCTGGGAGAACTGAATGTCGGAGAAGAAGAAAACCGTTCGTCGGCCAATAAACCGCACGATCTACGGTTCAGTGGATGAACTGGCGCGCGAGTTGGGGATCAGCAGGCAATCCGCGTACACGGCGCTGCGGCAGGGCAAGATACCCTCAATCCGATTGGGGAAGCGATTCATCATTCCCCGAAGTGCGATCGCTGAGTGGCTGAGAAAGCCTGGAGAAGCCCAGGCCTAAATCGTGTGCAATCGAGAGGGTCACTATTATGCTGAGTGCCTCAAGTTAGCGGGACCGGTTGATCTGATGGTACGTAAGGACTCCGGTGCCGGCGCGTGAGTGTTGCGAACGAGCTCTGGATCATACAGCTATGAGGGCCAAGCGCAAGATCCCGTACCGGCGGTCGAAAAAGCCGTCGGACAGCCGGGCGGTCGATGAAGGCGCGCACCTTGAGAAGCTAACGGCCACCCGATCCGCCACTTCCCCGGAAGACGGCGCCAATCTCCCGAGCAACTCCGAGAGAAAACGGGTGGCCGAAGATTCCAATGCAAAGCGCGCCGGCGAACACCGCCATCGCCTCGAAACTTTCCCGCCCCTCCCGCTCCCAATAGACGTCTCGCAGATTTAGCCACAGCGCGAATTCATCCAGGGTCAGCGCCGCACCCACTCCGTAGCCCATGCACATCGCCCGCGCCGCCCACACGTTCGACCGGGCCGCGCCCGTTCCGGCCTGGAGCAGCCAACCGTAGCCGACCACCAGAAGCACCAAAATCCCCCAGACCAGATGATGAATGTGCCTGCCGTGCATCGATACGTCATGGAACGGGCCGATATTGAAGTGAATGGCCAGGGTGATCCCGCGGACTACCAAGGCCGCCGTGAAATATCCCGTCGATGCCAGAAAGAGCCGCTCCCGGCGCGATTCCGCCAGCTTACGATGATAAACGCGGCGGAGCAATCCACGGGAGACCGCGACCGAAAACAGCAGAAGCAGGACTCCGATGGCGAGCGGCGTGATCCAGAATGCTTTATGCGTCCAGGGCATGGGTGAAGAAATATTAGCACTTCACCAGGAGGTCCTTTCCCAGCGTGCGCAAGCGGCGAGGAGCTTCCCCACCGTAGCTTCCGCCGCGGCTCGACGGCGGGTCGTCAACCGCCTGCGCGCTCGCCGGGAACTCTGGTGCCAGTGCGTCCACCCGTGCCGCCTGCTCGCGTGAAACTGGCGGCATCGTGCGGCGCCGCCGGCAGGCCGGCTCGGGCGCGCTTGGGCGCCTGCGTCCGGGAAGTGCGCAGCCGGCGCGCGCTTGAACGCGGCGCGCCATCGACGGGGCGGACGTGGCCCGCAGTGCGCCTGCCAAGGTGATATCGTTACAGCGAAAGCGAGGTTATGATGAAGAATCTCTCGATCTTGTTGACAGGGATCCTTGCGATTCTGCTGTCCGTCGTAGCAGTGGCTGCGGACGTCAGCGGGAAGTGGAAGGCCGAATTCAACACGCCGGATGGTACGCAACGCGTGAACACGTTCACTTTCAAAGTCGATGGCGAAAAACTGACAGGTACGGTGGCGGGAACGCAGGATGAAACTCCAATTCAAAACGCCAAGATCAACGGCGACGAAATCTCGTTTACGGCGGAGCGCCCATTCGGAACGTTCACCTACAGTGGTAAGGTCAGTGGGAATGAGATCAAATTCAAGGTAACGTTTAACGATCAGAATTTCGAGATGACGGCAAAGCGAGTGTCGAACTGAACTGCGGCCCCGTCAGCCTGCTCACCCGGCGTCGGATACCGCCCACCCGCACATGGTCAGTCTCGGGGGACTACTTTCACGCTCTTCGGAGTGCGCGCGCTCGCGAAATCGGCCGGCCCCCTCCGAAATGCTGCTGCCACGGCCGGGGGGCGCGCCGAGCCACAGCGCGCCGGGCTCCTCGGCCGCCGTCCGCCGCGTTTCGCCGGCGAACGATCGACTCCCGCCGCGCTCGCCGAGAACTTCGTCCATCCGTGCCGCCTGCTCTCGTGGAACGCGCGGCATGTGCGGCGCCGAGGGAAGGCCGCGGTAGCGCTCAGGCGCTACGTCCGAGAAGCGCGCGTGGGCTCCAGCGTCTAGGAACGTACGGCGTTCCGGCTCTGGACCGGATTCGGTATTTGGTTTTCGCTCCGCGCGGATTTACTCGGCGTAAATGCTCCGGACGAAGCCAGCCACGTTCATGTTGGGCCAGTCGGAATACTTCGTCTTGAATTCTGCGCTCAGTTGTTTTCCCGCGTCGTCAGCCGAAACGCCCTGCTGTTTCAGTGCCCGAGCGCGCGTCCGGAGGTCGTCGATAAAGGCCCGCTCTTTCGAGACCAGAGACCCATCACCGGGCGCGCTGTGGTCGGGGAGAACGTGTCGCACAGGAAGAGCCGCAATCTTGTCGAGAACGGCGATCCAACTCGAAGGCGTCCCTCCATCGCCGAAGATGTTGGGAACCACTTTGTTCTGTACGACATCGCCTGAAACAAGCGTGCCATCGGGCTCGACAAAGGTCAGTTCATCCCCCTTCGTGTGCGCTCCCCCGAACCACAAGAGCCGCACGGTCACACCTCCCAGATCGATCTTCACGTCCGTGTCGAAGACGATGTCCGGAGAACGGAGCTTGACCTCCGCAAGCAACTCCTTGTTCTGCGCCGACCGGCTACTGAACATCTCAATCATCTCCATTCCGTGCTGTTCCATTTCCTGCTGCTGGACCGTGTTGCGGATCAGAATCGTATTCGGCGGAAACCCCCCTTCGCCGGCCGCGTGCTCGGGATGGAAGTGCGTGGTGGTGAGGAAGAGCTTCTGATTTCCTGATAGCTTAGCCGCGATGCGCGCGACGGTGGCACCGTTGCGGACCGAGACCCGTGTCCACGACCAGCGTGGCGCGGTCGCCAATCACGATCGCGACATTCGGGAAGCCCATGATGGCCCATACGTGATCAGAGATCTTCGTGGCATTTTCCCCTAATAGGGGCTGTGCCATTTGAGCGGAGGCGTTCAGGTAGGTCAGACCGACCAGGGCAACCAGCGCTTGGAGGAGCACCTTAATTCGCGAGTGCATAGTGTCACCTTTGTACTACGATTTGCTGCGGTCGAACAACGGCAACAGCGCGCTACTGCTCGCCCAGTTCCCACAGCCGCGTCCTTCGCGTTTCGACGGCGCACGGTCAACTGCCGCCGCGCTCGCCGAGAACTGCGGCGCCGCCGCGTCCATCCGTGCCGCGAGCTCGCTCGGCATCGTGCGGCGCCGTGGGAAGGCCGACGCGGTCGCGCTTGAACGCGGCGCGCCATCGACGCGGCGGGCACGGCGTCAAAACGTCGAGCCACAGCGCGCCGGCCGCTTCCGCCGCGGTTCGACGGCGAACGGTCAACTACCGCCACGCTCGCCGAGAACTCCGGCGCCGCCGCATCCGAGAGGTGCGCGCACTTGAGCCCCGCACGTCATCGACGCGGCGGGCAGCTGTGGTTTCAAAAAATGTGCCCACGTGGCAGCCAACGCGAAGTCTTAAATTCGTTTCTCTCGCTAAAATGGTTCTGAGGAGCGAAAAACGGCGCGGTGACCGGGGTTTCTCGAGGAGACCTAGACGACCTCGTCCTGGCCCTTGCGCCGGACCGGAAGCAAGGAGGATTCATTGCCAGCTCGCTTGTCGTCGGAAGGCCTTCTCCGCGATTACGAGGTCCCCGACTATCGCTATTACCCAACCAATCGCTTGCCCAATGGAACGCGCGACTGGGCGGGCGTTCGACTCCTTCAGGCCTGCGAACGGTTGGGAATGCAGTGTACACTCCATTTCGTCATCTGGCGGATCGCAAATGTGCGGTTCAGGATGCACATGTTCGCGTGAACGCCTGCCACGAAAAGTGTTTTGATGCCATGGAATCGGAGAGCGCTATAGACTTCACGCCCGCTATCTGAGATCAGGTCGGCCGGCGCGATAGGAATTGCTGCATTTTCTCGGGTCCAGTTCCGATGATTGACGGGGAGCGGGTTGTTCGGGGTATCGCACCCCCCATCGGAATCATCGATGGGCAACGGAGAGTCAGACAGCACCAGAACAGGCGGAGGTTGGGTTGGCGGGATCGCGAGCATGTTCAGCCGTTGCGGTGCGTCCCTGTAATATTCCATTGTCTCCGAAGGCGCATGGATAATCAGGAAGCCGTGCGAACGCGCCACATTGACTACCGGGGCGATCTTCCGAGCCAGTGTCCCGACCCGTGTGGCAGCGCCCTGGCACCAGTGGTTGTCCCACACATCGCAGAGAATCAAGGCGCTCGACGAGGGGGAGAATGGTTCGTCGATAACGACCTCACGCCAATCTGCGCTTCCCTTATAGATTTCCAGGCGGCTGCGGAGCTTGACATGCAACTCCGGCCCGGTGGCCGTGTAAGCCGACGAGAACGGCCAGGCCAGACGCAAGGAGACTGATAAAGGCACCTCCCGATCGGCTCCAAGGGCGCATTAGTCTATCATATGCCGGCGAGCTCCCGCGCGCCGCAGCGTCCGTCGGCGCTCGACGGCGAATCGCGCCCGCCGAGAACTCCGGCGCGGGCGCGTCCGTCCGTGCAGCGAGCTTGCGCGGCATCGAGTGGCTTTGCCCGCAAGGCCGACGCGGGCGCGCACGGGAGCTGCGCACGCGAAGTGCGCGTGCCATCGGCGCAGCGGACGCAGCGAAGGCTGTCGAACTGCATCGCGCTCGCAGCGTCCATCGGTGCCCGACGGCGAACGATCAAAGTCTGCGCGCCCGCCGAAAACTCCGCCGCCGCCGCGTTCCACCCGTGCCGCGCACGCGCTCGACCTCGTACGGCGCTGCGGGAAGGCCAAATGCGGTCGCGCTCGGGCGCCTCGCCCGCGAAACGCGCGTGCGGCTTCTAAACGCGGCGCGCCATCGACGTCGCGGGCCCTGCGAAGCTCGTCGAGCCACAGCGCACCGCAGCGTCCGTCGGCGCTCGACGGCGAATCGCGCTCGCCGAACTCCGGCGCCGGCGCATCCATCCGTGCCGCGAACCCGCGCGGCATCGGGCGGCGCCGCTCGAAGGCCGGCGCGGGCATCCGCGGGCGCCGCGGCCGAGAGGTGCACTTGCGCCGCAGCGTCCTTGGAGCCAGAGGGCTATGATCTCTAAATCACTGATTTTATTTGACATACCATAACCGTCCTTATGTGCTGTTGGCAGCGTCAGGTCATGGATACCTCAGATCGGCGAGGAAAAGGTGGCCAAGGATAGGCGGCGCGGCCGAGCGGATTGCCACTGTGGTGGTCGGACCGGAAGTGCCGATTGGGATTATGGTACAGCAGCTACGGCGCGCAGTTGAGTATTCGCGATTCAGTCAAATGCCGGCGCCTGATCGAGTCGCAGTGGTATCAGGCGCGCTGGGGTGATCGCTTCGCCCTCACCAGCGACCAGAACACCAAGGGCCGGTTCGACAACGACCGGTCTGGGTAGCCCGGAGTTAAGGCACTGGAGCTGATTGGTGCAGACCGGTGGACGGCGAGATGCTTGGCCTCCGTACTGCGGAGCCGAGGCTGGTGGTCCGCACCATCGAAAGAGGGCAGCGATTCTCGGCATCTCTGCACAGTACCGCCTGAAACCGGTCGCGGTTGAAACCGCTATCATAGTGGCTTCAATATCGACCCGTGCTTTAGTAGACTATTCCGAAGGGCTCGTCCGGGGAATCTGTGGGTAACTTGCGGGTTTCAGCGCTGGGATTGAATGAGGAAGCTGTGGAACTTGCGGCAGGTGGAGTCGAAGGAGCGTTGCTCGTCTTCCCAGCCGTTGTG
>Ga0187888_1001994_pt1 | contig 18355 bp, 13 predicted proteins | sample June2016WEW_7_40_FD_132987 | JGI IMG/M metagenome (GOLD analysis project Ga0187888, IMG submission 132987) | Peatland microbial communities from SPRUCE experiment site at the Marcell Experimental Forest, Minnesota, USA - June2016WEW_7_40 | ecosystem: Environmental > Terrestrial > Soil > Wetlands... | reverse complement strand
ACGCAATGAAACCGGGGTTGCTTCTAAATCGCTGGGCCAGGGAAGGGGAACTGCCCCCTTCCCCGGCACCCCATCCCCAAAAACAAAACCTGGCCGTTTACACAAAAGAATTGACACACCTTTGGCGCTGGCCCGCCCTTCGGTTTTGGTTTCCTCTCCGATAACACGACTGTGGGTGCCCCGTCGTTGCGTCCTTTGCAAGGGCGGGACGCGATGCTGTCGATACGACATGTGTTCGTCCATTGTGTGAATATTCCAATTCCCACCCTTCGCAAAGTGCGCGAAGGATGGGGCACCCCGAATCTTCGTCAACAACTGCGCGAGCGGGCGTCACCGCCGATAACCGCCGGCTTGCGCTACAATCCGCTTAGACTCTGAATCGCGAATTGTCTGGAGGCATGTATGGGGTTCCCCGTGGGCACCGTTGCTATCGTTATCGTCGTTATCTACCTGCTGAGTTCGATCAAGATTCTGGCTGAATATGAGCGCGGCGTCATCTTCCGGCTTGGCCGCCTGTTAGGTACGGCCAAGGGCCCGGGCATCATTCTGGTCTTCAGCCCGGTCGACCGCATGGTGCGCATTTCGCTGCGGCAGGAAGCGCTTGAAGTGCCGCCGCAGGACATCATCACGCGCGACAACGTCACGCTGAAAGTCAATGCGGTTATTTTCCTGCGCGTGGTCGACCCGAACAAAGCGGTGGTCGAGGTTTCAAACTACGTGTACCAGACTTCGCAGTTTGCGCAGACCACGCTGCGCTCGGTGCTCGGCGAACAGGAACTCGACGAATTGCTGGCTCACCGCGACAAAATTAACCTGCGCCTGCAGAGCATCCTCGATACGCACACCGCGCCCTGGGGCGTGAAGGTCGCGAACGTCGAAGTCAAGCAGGTGGATATGCCCGAGTCGATGTTGCGGGCCATGGCCAAGCAGGCGGAGGCGGAACGCGAAAAGCGCTCGAAGATCATCCACGCCGAAGGCGAGTTCTCCGCCGCCCAGCGACTGGTGGATGCTGCGCACCTGTTGTCCAGCGAACCGATCAGCATCCAGTTGCGGTATTTGCAGACGCTCACTGAAATCGGGGTCGAGAAAAACACGACCGTGGTGTTCCCCGTGCCGATCGATTTCTTCTCCGGCATGCAGAAGTTGCTCGCGAACGTGCCCACACCTGGCGCGCCAGCAGGAAAGTAGAGGTCAACGCTATTTCCCATGCCCACGGCGCAGCAGGATACGGAGATCACCCTTGGCACCGGCCGCATGCTGGCCATCTTTTTCAGCTTTGTCCTGGTCTGCGCCTTCTTCTTTTCGATCGGCTTTTCGCTGGGCAGAAGAACCGCCATCGCAGGCGCGGGCAGCTCGCTGAGCGCTCCCACTGCGACTCCGGCGACCATCGTCCGGCCCTCGGCGGCAAAAAACGACGCTACCCAGGCAACGCCGCCGTCTTCGTCTTCGTCCAACGATTTTAGCTTTTACAAGGCCGTAGGCGAGAAGAACGCTAACGCCGCGCTCACGCCTCCGGATTCGAAGGCGCAACCGGCGGCCTCAATCGCAGCGACCGCAACCGCGGAAGCGCCGTCAACGGCCGCCACAGACGCTGCAACCGCTGCGCCCGCGGGCGGCGGTTACTACGTGCAGGTCGCCGCGGTTAGCCGGCAGGAAGACGCCGAATCGCTAGTCGAGGCGCTGAAGAAGAAGCAGTATCCAGCCTTCACCGCGAACAATCCTTCCGCCGACAAGTTCTATCACGTTCAGGTCGGACCTTACGCCGACCTGAAGGACGCCGAGGCCATGCGCGCACGCCTCATCAGCGATGGCTACAATCCGATTGTGAAAAAATGAGCTACGAGCTTCGAGCAGACCGCTTGCCCGCAGCTCGTTGCTCGTAGCTCGAAGCGCTCGCCGCCTTTCTGTTACCCTTCCTGATCATGGCTCACGCCGCTCCCAATCTTGATCGCTTCCTGCACGCCATTGCCGACCCCACTCGCCGCCGAATTCTCGGCGCGCTCAAAGAAAAAGGCGGATGCTCGCTCGACAAGGAAACCGGGCTCTGTGCCGCCGATATCGAGCAGCGCGTGAAGCTGGCGCAGCCTACGGTTTCTTATCACATGCGAATACTGGAAAAAGCCGGCGTGGTTGAAGCCAAGAGAGAAGGGCACTGGCGCTGGTACCGGCGCAACGAAACATTGATTGCAGAAATGATGCGGGGATTGAAGGGACAACTTTAAAGTGGTTTTCAGTTATCAGTTATCAGTTTTCGGCCGTCAGTGCACAAAACTGATAATTGAGAGCTGACAGCTATTTGCGGCTATGCGCCCGCGCTGGCGACGGAGGATTTTTCTTCGTTCTTCTCCTCCGTCTTCATGGCAGGCTTCCCTTCCCTCTGGATCAGCCCACGCACCTGTGAAATCAGGTCTGCTACTTCAAACGGCTTCGCCAGCGACGGCACGCCATGTTCCTGGAGGAAACTTCGAGTCTGCTGGTCAGTCGCAGTGGAAAACGTCAACAGCAGCCCTTTCTCCAGACCGGGGCAGTTTTTCGCAATCCACTCATACATTTCCTGTGCGCTGCAACCGCCCGGCATGCGACCGTTCATCACGATCACGTCGAAAGAGCCATTACGGAGCCGCCGCTGCGTGTCCTCAACGCTCATGGAGGCAGTGACTTCGGCACCCGCACCGACCAACACGTCTCGTTCAAATTCCAGCACCGCTTCTTCGTCTTCGACCAGCAGCACGTGCCCTCGCAGCACCGACTCTCGCCGCGTGGACGCCACCGTGTCCGGCAACGCTGGTTTCTCGCTCGCGAGCAAACGGACTTCAATCGTCGCTCCGCCCTCTTCCCGGTTGCGCGCCACGATTTCCCCGCCATGTTCCTTGACGATCCCGTAGCAGATGCTCAAGCCAAGGCCGGTTCCTTTGCCCACTGATTTGGTGGTATAGAAGGGATCGAAAATCCGGCTTGGGTCCTTGATGCCCGGACCACTGTCATCGAACTCCACGCACACGTAAGCATCCTTCCTGAACACGCGCACTTTCAAGACACCGCTGCCGCTGCCTTCTACCATGGCATCGAGCGCGTTGTTGATAACGTTCAGGAAGACCTGCTCCAACTGGTGCGGATCGGCCACGACCGAGGGCAAGTCATCGGGAATGTCGCGTTCCAGCGAAACGTTGTTGACCTTCAAATCGTATTCGCGCAGCGTGAGGGATTCTTCCAGCACCTTGCGCAAGTCCACTTCCTGCTTCTGCGGCTTGCGCTGGCGGGCAAAAGAAAGCAGATTCTGTACCACGCGGTGCGTTCGCTGGGCCTGCTTGAACAGCTTGCGCACATAGTCGGCCGACTGATGATCAAGGCCCGCGCCTTCCAGCAGTTGCGCGTAACCGAGGATTGCGGTCAGCGGATTGTTCAACTCATGCGCGACACCGGAAATCAATTGGCCGACCGCCGACATCTTCTCGCTCTGCAGCAGTTGCTCCTGCGTCCGCCGCAAGTCTTCGTACGCCCGGCAAGTCTCCTCGTAGAGCTGGACTTTCTCTATCGTGGTGGCCAGTTGACGGCTGATGGCGACCAGCAGATTTTCATCGTTACTCGAATAGTGCCGGTCTTCCTTGCTGGCAATACCCATGATGCCGATGGGTTTGTCCTTGCTCCAGAGCACAACCCAGATCCAGAAGGGCAACCGGTCCGCACACACAAACTCGACCACCGCCGGGGGCAGGTGGGGCAGAAAATCCTGGGTCACCACTTCCGCTCGCGAGCGCATTACCAGATCGCCCAAGCCTTCCGGAAAGACGACTTCAGCCATGCGGACGCGCGCCTCGCTGCGCGGGCCCCAACCCGCGCGCCGCCGGTAGGTGCCATCGGGTTCCGCTGCCAGATAGACCGAGCCGGTCTCCGCGCCAAACAGCGAGATCACCTGGCGCAGCGTCAAGTTCAAAATTTCATCCAGATCGAACGACTGGGTCGCGATGACGGCCATCGCATTGAGCGCGTTCAACTCGCGATTGCGCCGCCGCATCTCATCTTCCGAGCGTTTCTTTTCGGTGATGTCGAGAACGAAGCCCTGATAGCGCTCAATGTTTCCGGCCGAATCGCGCGTGGCAAAGCAGCTCTGCGCCACCGCCAGCAGCGTGCCGTCCTTGCGCCGCACCGTGATTTCAAAGTTGCGCACGTAGTTGTGCGCCTCAATTTCCTTGCGAAAAGCCTCCCGCTCCTCGGGAACCGCGTGCAGGACGCTGCCCATGTCGAGCGCCATCAACTCGTCGCGGCTGCCGTAACCGAGCATGGTGACAAAGGCGTCGTTGCAGTCGAGCAACTCGCCATCCGGCGTGGCTACGAACACGCCTTCCTGCGCCTGCTCAAACAGCATGCGGTACTTTTCTTCCGCCACTTGACGCGCGGTCGTATCGTGCACTACGTGGATGGTGCCCTTTTGCTGGCCTCCCTGCTCGGCATACGATGAAGTCGAAACCACCGACTGGCCGCCGAAACACGGATCCATTCCTTCCGTCAGCCCCGAGCCGCGTTCGCAATACGGGCATCCGCTCCAGGCGCGCAATTGCGGCAGAACCTCTTCACAAAGATTGCCCAATACATCGGCCGGCGCCTGTTCCAGCCGCTGCAGCAGGGCCTGATTGGTCTTGAGGATGCGGAAGTCGGCGTCGTGCGCCAGAATCAGATCCTGGATGGAATCGAAGGTATTCATCCACTGCCGCTGCGAGCGCAGCACCTGCTCCAGCAAGCGCAGATTCTCTACCGCAATACCCAGCTTCTGGGAGGCCGTTTCCAGAAAATCCAGTTCTTCCCGAGTGTGGTGCGGGTTGCCCGAGCAGCCAAACGACAGCATGCCGATTACTGACTTCTTGCCCAGCACGGGCAGCAGCACCACGTGATGAATGCCGCGCTTCCGCAGTTGTTCCCGCTCCGGCTCCGGGATCTCCGAAAGTTTCATCACCGCCGCCCGGTTGTCCTGGAGGACGCGGGCCTCGGTTTCATCCGTCCCGGCTTGCCCCATCTCGGCTTGCCCGATAGCTCGCAGAAATTCGGGCGACAGGCCGGCATGCTGCGTTGGCACCAGATGGTCGTCTTCCATCAACTGGAACCACGCTGCCTTCGCGCCCACGACGGCTTTCAATTTCTCCAGCGCAGTCTGCATCATCGGGGCATGATTCTGGCCGCGCGCAATCGTGGCCGCCAACTCGTTCAGGACCGCGAGCCGGCGCGTGCGCAGCCACGAGTCATCCAGCACTACCAGCAAGATGCTCGAACCAAACAGCACTTCCGCCCACAGGTAACCCTCACTCGGAACGCGACTGGTAAATGGAGGCCAGTGCAGATTCAAGGTCAGCAGGCCGGCGCCGAACAGGAAAGGCCCCAACCCAATACGCCCGAACCGGTAGCGCAGCAGTTCGACAGCGGCCCCGGCCGCAATCAACCGGCATGATATTTCCAACCCCAGCCCGAGAGCCTTCGAATCCGGAAAATACAGCGGCCGCATGGCGGCGCAGACCATCAGCACCCAGGAGACAGCCACAAACACGGTCAGCGCTCGCCGCGCCTGCGCCGAGATCAGCGCCGCCGCCGCAAACAACCCTATCGCCAGCACAAAGTCGGCTTGCGCGAATGCCGCCATCGACTTCGACGCGCCGTGCAACTCGGCCGCTCCCGCCCAAAGAAACGCCCCATAGGCGAGCCAGCCCGCTCCCCACGCCAACAGACATCGTTCGCGAAAAACCCGGAAGAAAAGCAGACTGACCACCACCATGATCAAGGCGGCCGTTTCCCGCGCCGTCAACCAGTGAACGGTGAACCAGGGGACGGTCGCTAAACCAACCGATTTCCCAAATAGCAGGGCAGGAGCCATAAATGAACGCACGAACACCTAAGCTTTTTAAATATCACGCTTGCCGCCCCTCGTTACCGGATTTCCGTCTCCCGTTGGTTACTTTCGGAATGTGAAGTCGTAGCCTAAAATGAGCGATACATACGCTCAGCGCCATGCCAAATGACCGCATCCTCGTGGTGGACGATGAGGAAACAATCCGGGAGATTGTTTCCTCCATGCTTGGCGGGGCCCATTTTCAGACTCGCCAGGCCGCCAGTGGCGTCGAAGCCCTCGCGATTCTGGAATCGGGTGACGAATTCGATCTCGTCCTCTCCGACCTGATGATGGCCGAAATGGATGGGATGGGCCTTTTGGAACGTGCCAAGGAACGTTACCCTGACATGCCGATCGTCATGGTCACTGCGGTGCACGACATTCAGGTCGCTCTGCAGGCCCTGCGCCATGGGGCGTACGACTACGTGCTTAAGCCGTTCGAGCGAGAGCAATTGCTGCACACGGTCCGCCGTGCGCTGGAGAATCGGCGCCTCAAGCGCGAAAACGATGCCTATCGCACCAACCTCGAGTCGCTGGTTGCCGCCCGCACCCAGCAATGGAAAACGGCGCTTTCCGACCTGGAGCAGTCCTATGACATGATGCTCGAAGCCCTGGGCGGCGCGCTCGACGCCAAGGACGCCGAGACCGAGGACCACTCCAAGCGCGTTACCGCATTCACCATCGCCATTGCACGCAAAATGGGCCTGTCAAGAGAAGAAATCAGAGTGATCGCGCGCGGAGCTTTCCTGCACGATATCGGCAAGATGGCCATTCCGGACAAGATCCTGAACAAGCCAGGCAAGCTCACGGCCGAGGAAATGGAGGAGATGAAGGAGCACTGCTACCGCGGCTACAAGATCCTCTCCAAGATCCCTTTTCTGGGTGAGGCTGCGGAAATCGTTTACGCCCACCAGGAGCACTATGACGGATCAGGCTATCCCCGTCGCCTGAAGGGCGATGAGATCCCGCTTGGCGCGCGCATTTTCTCGATCGCCGACACGCTCGACGCCATGACTATGGATCGCCCCTACCGCCCCGCACAATCATTTCAGGCTGCCCGCGAGGAAATCAAACTCTGGTCCGGCCGCCAGTTCGATCCCAAGATCGTCAAGGTTTTCCTCGAAATGCCCGACAATATCTGGGAAGACCTGCGGAAAGACATCAATGAGAAGAACCCGAATGAGCCGAACCAGTCTTTCCCGAAGGTCTAATCACGGACAATGCTGGCTGAGCTTGCAACGCTAAGCGTCTCACTCAGACCGGCATTTCCCGCCAGATAGCCAGGCATCGTTTTGCCCCGGTCCGCTCATCCAACAGAGACAGTGAAGTCAAACCATACAGCCCCCACCACGGGCGTGTTCCGCCGTTCTGGGGTAAATAGCCCGTGCCCGCCAGAATGTGCCGGTTTCACATCTGGCGGGCAGGTTTTATATTGCTGCATCAGAAATTTTGCGAGGTCATCGTGAACAAACTTTCATCGTGGGTCGGAATACTCTTTTTGACCGCTACAACGTCACTGCTGGCCCAGGCACTGTTCGCCCAAGCAAGCGATCCGGCGGTTGCGCCCATGGCTCCGCCGAACGCTGTCCCGGAAGGTACGAGCTTCCTCGTCCGCCTGCAGGACAAACTCGACACCACCGAACTGCATGCGGGCCAACATTTCAGAGCTCAGCTGGACGAAGATCTCGTCTCCGCCAATGGCAACGTGATTCCCCGTGGCAAGAAAATTAAGGGTCACGTCAGTTCCCTGGAGCAGGGCCTGCACGCACGCCTGCTGCTCAGCTTCGACGAAATCGAAACCAACCACGGGTGGGTCGCGGTGATCGCGACCGTCACCGGAGTGCCCGGCGAACGCGGTCTCAAGGCGCCCGGCTCCGAGGGTGAAATCGAACGCGAGGGACCGAGTGTGAAGCACACGGTCGAAGACGCGGCCGTCGGCGCAGTCATCGGCTCCGGGGTTGGCGCAGCCGCGGGAGGTGAGAAAGGAGCCGGCGCCGGAGGAGGAGCCGGCGCTGCGGCCGGAGCCATGGCCAGCCTGCTAGCCAATCGCAACCTCCGGCTGGAAAAAGGAACCACCCTCGAGGTACGCCTCGATCGCGCGCTGCGGATTCCCTCGCATTGACGCTCGTTGCTGCTCAACTTTCCCGGTAGAGACGCGGCTTGCCGCGTCTCGGCGTCGTCCTTCTTGTCCCGCAATTTTCCTCGTTTTCACTCCTTTCGATTGCAATTCGGGAAGCTCGTCGCGTACTAATGACAGAGGTGTATAACCGAAGCTTTAGGAGTTTGCCGGAAAAAGGGATTCTGCCGCCCATAACCGCTAGTCGTGGAGCGACGGGCGCCTCGCCCGTCCAGCAGTGGGGCGGCCGGGCGGGACGCCCGGCTCTCCACATATAAGATTCAGGAGAAATCCGATGAAAACTATCTTTGTCACGCTTTGCGCCATTCTCGTTCTAAGTGTTCTCTCGATTGCGCAGGGTCCCACGCTCAATCCGCTGCCCAACACCATTTTCGTCGGCGCCGATGGCAAATTTGAAACCGCGCCGGATATCGCGCTCATCCAGTTCAACATCTCGGCCCAAGCCGACAGCGCCAAGGACGCATACGACCAAGCCGCTAAACAAGCCGAGGTTACGCGCCAGGTTCTGCGCGCCAACGGCATCGATCCCAAGTCTGCGGAAATCGGCTTCTTCTCGGTGAATCCCCAGTACGACTGGAAAAATCCGAAGCACAAAGTTATCGGCTACCAGGTCACGACCAGCGTCAGCTTGAAGCTCAAGGATTTTTCCAAGATCGGCCCGGTCACCCAGCAGCTTGCCGACACCAGCGTCGTCGGTGAAAGCCAGTCTTTATCTCTCAGCTACACGCTGGACTCGACCGAAGAGGCCAAGAGCAAAGCCGTCGCCGACGCCTACCGGCGCGCCCGCGCTTCCGCGCAGTCTCTCGCCACTGTCAGCGGACGCACGCTCGGCGAACTCTCCTATGCGTCCGTCGATACTTTCGAGAACATTCGCGTTTTCGCGCCCATGCCGCGAGTTGCGATGTCAATGAAGGCGGCTGGGCAAAGCCCCGCCCCGACCGAGGAATTCTCGCCCCACAACGTGACGGTCACCGCGCACGTGAACGCTATGTTTGTATTGAAATAGAAGATGGCCGGTGGAGAGCCGGGCGTCCCCGCCAGGCTGGACCCTTCGACTACGCTCAGGGCAGGCTCGCGAGACGCCCGTCCCCACACGAGCGGGATACAGCGACGCTGGATCTGCTCTAGTCGTTGCGGACAATGACCTCACGTCGTGAGGAAACACGGCTCGCATCCACCGTCACCTCGCGCTGGATCTCCATCTCGATCGAAGTCCCCGGCTCCAGCCTCACGTCGGCGCCGCGCGACAGCATTCCTACCGCCAGCCCAGCGACGCCTCCAACTCCCGCTCCGATTCCGGCTCCTTTTCCCCCGTTGGTTATCGCACCGATCACCGCTCCCGTGGTTGCCCCTTCGGCAGCTTCCTTAGCTTTTTTCCCGGCATCGCTATCCTGCCGAATCGTCCCTTCCGAATCTTTCATCGACGTCTTCTCGGCCCCGGGCGTATTCTCGACCGAGCCCCCCAGCATCACCGTATAGCCGTTGGGATAAATCATCGAGGTAAAGTGGATCAGCACCTCGGCGCGGCCCTTTACGTGCCCACCGCGCTGCGCGCGCTCGATCTTTCCCTGGATGTAAGTCCCCGCCGGAATCACGACCCGCTCGTTGACCACAAACGGAAAGGCAGTCTCGGCGTAAACCGGGTCTCCGTCCTTAGCCGTCTTCGTTGAAATCGCCTGCTTCAGCGATAGTGGAACCCTCGTTCCCGCCGGAATGGTCAGCGTAGCCTTTCCGGACTCCGCCGAGGGCGCAGCCGGATCCGGGGCCAAAGACGTCTGTGCCGACGCGATCCCCGCCAGCAGCAAAACGCAAAAACACGCAGCACGGATCTTCATTGAAAACCCACCTCTTCAGGACACTTAGCAATACGCTTGCGAACTCAGATGCGCCCGCCAGAGTGCCCGGTTAGCTGCTAACCTTCAACCAAGAACTGATAGATAGTTGTTCTTCCGCTAACCAGCCGAGAGCTGGTTTCATAAATGCCTTCCAGCTCGGAAGGCACGTCCCTCAGGGGCTAAAGCCCGCATTCTTCCAGACCGTGAACGGCACGGCTGAAGCCGTGCCCTGCCGAAAGGCAATTTATGAAACCAGCCCTAACCACTACTTCTACGCGTCCGGTTCTCGATTACATTCCCCATGAACTGCGACTGCAGTTTCTGCGCGCACCCCTCGCCGCAAACATGCATCGCGCCTTCCTGCAAAGCCAGTTTTTCGTCCCAGGGTGCCAGATGCATCACCGGCAATTCGTAATCGTCAAACGAGCTCCACATTATCCACCAGCGGTCGCTCCCGCCTTTTAACACCCCACAATTCGGACCGGCGCAACGATAAAACGGACTCGGAATGCGAAATAGATTTTCGGACATGGTCAACCTGCGTACCCCGGAGTCATTGTAGCTGAGGAGTCCGCGCGAGACCACGGGTTACAGCGCATGTCTTGGTACTTGCGTTGAAAGTTACGCGGCGTTACTTGTACAACAAATACTTTTCCCGGAGGCGCACAAATCCCTCCAGCCGCTCCTGCCAGTCTTCGGCAATCCGTCTCGGGTCCTCTCCCGCCTCGATCGCCTCAAACACCGCCTGACTCACCAGCAGATCCGCCATCCGCTCCATCTTGAACTCGTTCGGATACAGCTTATGCAGCGCCGACGCCAGCTCAATCCCAAGTTCTGGCGACTCCAGAGTATTGCGACCCAGGACAATCAGATTCACGCCTTCACACCGTTCTCCCGCAAAGTTACTCGATGACGGAGTGAAAACAATGGGAACGAAACGCACACTCTGAATGCCGCGGCCGTTCAAGTAAGCGGCCAATTCCCTGCTCTTGATCCAGGGTGCACCCACCACTTCGAACGGCGTGTCCGTCCCACGCCCCACCGAAACATTCGTGCCTTCAATCAGTGCCACCCCGGGATAAAGCGCCGCCTCGGTCAAATTTCGCAGATTGGGCGAAGGATTCACCCACGCGAGACCCGTCGAATCGAACCAGTCGCCCCGCTGCCAACCTTCGATCGCAACCACCTCAAGCCGCGCCCCAATGTGTCGCTCGGCATTAAACATTTTCGCGAGCTCACCCAGAGTCATTCCGTGGCGCACCGGCTCGGGAAAGTAATTCGTAAAACTTTCCCGCCCGTTATCGGAAACGGAAAACGGGGAATCGGAAACCGGCCCTTGCACAAACGAGCCCGTAATCGGATCCGGCCGATCCAGAATGACCACTTCAATTCCCGCCTTCGCGGCCGCTTCCAGAAAATATCCCGTGGTAGTCTCGAAGGTGTAAAAGCGCGCGCCCGCATCCGCCAGATCGATCACAACGGCATCCAGCCGCTTCAGCACGTCCATTGGCGGACGCCGCGCCGCCTCGCTCGCTCCGTACACGCTGTAGACCGCAACTCCGGTCGCCGCATCCTTCGCATTCTTGATGTCCGTCGTGTCCAGCGTTCCCGTCACTCCATGTTCCGGACTGAAAATCGCATCCAGCGAAATCCCCGGCAGGTTCGCCAGCACGTCAATCGTCCGGCGCCCTTCCGAGTCCACGCCGGTCTGATTCGTCAGCAGTCCAATGCTTCGCGGCGACCCGCCCCTGGCTGGATGCAGTGCCGCGAACTTCGTCTCCTCGAGCACGTCAATTCCCGTCTTCACCGTTCCATTCCGCACCGCCAGCTTGCGCGCCGCGCTCTGCATTTCGTTATAGCCGGTGATGGTTGCCACCCGCATCTTCTCCGCTTCGGCCGGATCGAGCGCCAACGCCGCCGCCAACGCCGTCGCCACCTTCGCCCGAAGCGCGACCGCGCTTCCCTTCTCCTTCGCCGGCAGCGTGTTCATGTGCACTGCGTTCGTCAACAGCACGATATAAGTCTTTGTCGCCGGATCAATCCACAGCGAAGTCCCCGTGAATCCCGTATGCCCGTAACCGCCCACGGGCAGCAGTTCTCCGCGGTTGGTAGAAAGAGGAGAATCAATGTCCCATCCAAATCCGCGAAGCGCAGTCCCATTCGCTGGCTGTTGTGGCGCCGTCATCTTCGCAATCGTCGCCGGAGTCAGTATGCCTCGCCCGCCATCCAGCAGCGCCTGCGCAAAAAGCGCCAGGTCATCGGCGGTAGAAAATACTCCCGCATGACCCGCCACGCCGCCCATCCGGCGAGCCGCGGGATCATGCACCACGCCGCGCAGCGGGTGATGCTTCTCGTCTTCGGTTGGGGCAATGCGGGTTGGAGCAATGCGGGTCAGAGCAATGCCCGGCTCCCGCGACGGCAGAGGAATGAACCGGGTCTCCTTCATGCCCAGCGGTGCAAAAATATGCTTCGCCGCATACTCATCGAGCGCCTCGCCTGAAAGCCGCTCCACCAGCGCTCCCAGCACCACGAAGTCGATATCGCTATAAACGAACGCCGCTCCCGGAGCCCGCTCCGGCGCCCCCTCAAACGCCATCCGATACGCCGTCTCCTTCCCTTCCCACGACTTCGTCAAATCCAAATCCGGACCGAGGCCCGAGTAGTGCACCAGCAATTGCCGGATCGTAATATCCTGCTTCCCGTTCTGCCCAAACTCGGGAAGGTACTTCGCCACAGGATCGTTCATCCAAAACTTTCCCTGCTCCCAAAGCTGCATCACAGCCGTAGTTGTTGCCAACACTTTCGTAAGCGACGCACAATCAAACACCGTATCGAGCGTCATCGGCTCCCGCCGAGGTTCGATCGCCCGGCTGCCATACGCCTTGCGATACACCACCCGACCATCATGGCCAACGATAAGAACAGCGCCCGGAATCTGTTGCTGGGCGATGGCGTCGTTGATGATGGGGTCGAGAATGGCAAGGCGCGCATCAAGCGAAGTCTCGGAGAACGCGGCGGCAGAAAACAGAAGAGCGGACACGAGAGCGAAGAACAGCAGATTGTTCGGTAAGTGTTTCACGTCTCCTGTGACTCTACATGACCCCCGAGACGCGGCTCAAGGCTGAAGGTTACAAACGATGCTCTCAAAGTAACTCCCCGTTTGCCTCTACTCGCCGCCTTTGCTATAACCCCATCAGTTCGCAAAACACCCTTGAACCTGACGCTGCCCAATCGAGATTCTGGCTTTTCCTTCCTGGTGCGCAATTTCGTTGCGCAGGATGATCGGTTTCGCGGCGCTTTCAGCATCCTGGAAAAGGCCATTGCTGAGCGCGCCTTCCCCGCCTGCTCGCTCGCCGTCACGGTTCGCGGAGAACTCATAGCCCACAAGGCCCTCGGGCGCTTCACCTACGATCCGGGGGCGCCCGAAGTTACCACCGCGAGCCTCTTCGATCTCGCGTCGCTCACCAAAGTCCTCGCCACAACCACCATGGCCATGATTCTCTACGAGCGCGGCCTGCTCGATCTCGAAACGCCGGTCACCGCCATCGTCCCCGAATTCGCCGGACAATTCGTCGACCGATTCGCCGACAATGACCCTCGCCGACGCGAAATCACCGTGCGCATGCTGCTCGCGCACACTTCCGGCCTGCCCGCCTACGAAAAGCTTTTCCTGCGCGCACAGTCTCGTGAAGGCCTTCTGCGAGCCGCTTTCACCACGCCGCTTGCCGCCGATCCCGGCGCACGCGCCGAGTATAGCGACATCGGCTTCATCGTTCTCGGCGTCGTCCTCGAGCGCCTCGCCGATGAATCCCTCGACGCATTCTGCCAGCGCGAAATCTTCGGTCCGCTCGGCATGACTCATACCACCTTCAATCCCGGGCACGCTTTGAAGAACTCTATCCCGCCAACAGCCGATGATCGCACCTTCCGCCACCGCATCATCCAGGGCGAGGTGCAGGACGAAAACGCGAGCGTCCTCGGCGGCATTGCCGGACACGCCGGCCTGTTCTCGACCGCCGAAGATCTAGCCATCTTCGCTCACGCCATGCTCAACGGCGGACACCCCATCCTCCGATCTTCGACCGTGACCATCGAACTCTTTTCGCGCCGGGAATCCGCCCCCGAAGGCACTTCCCGAGCGCTGGGCTGGGACACGCCCTCGGCACCCTCGCAATCCGGAAAATATTTTTCATCCCGTTCCTTCGGACACCTCGGCTACACCGGCACGTCCCTGTGGATCGACCCGGACCGCCAACTTTCGATAACTTTGCTCACCAACCGCACCTGGCCTGACTCCGAGAACCAGGCAATCAAACAAGTACGTCCAGCGTTTCACGACGCGGTGATTGAAGTCTTGGAGAAAACAGCTTGAAACGCAAAGCCTTGAGACGCAAAGCAAGGAGCATAAATCTCCGCCGCCTCGGTACCGAGAAAACAAACTCCGCCTCCGCCGATCTCGATCAGAAGTCCGCGTTTGAAATAGCGCGCATCATCAATGCTGAAGATGCGAAGGTCGCCGCCGCCGTGAAGGGCGCTCTCCGGCAGATTGCGCACGCGATCGATCTGATCGCCGCGGCGCTCCGCCAAGGCGGGCGCCTCATCTACATAGGCACCGGAACCAGTGGACGCATCGCCGCCCTCGACGCTGTCGAATGTCCACCCACGTTTGACGTCGACCCGCACATGGTCCAATTCATCATCGCCGGCGGCCCAAAAGCGCTGGGCACAGCCGTGGAAGCCGACGAAGATTCCCGCGAGCTAGGCCGCAGAGCGATCGCGAAGAAGAGACCAACAAAAAAAGATGTCGTCGTAGGCATCGCTGCCAGCGGACGCACTCCGTTCACCATCGCCGCCATTGAATATGCGCGAGCACACGGCGCAAAAACGGTTGCCGTCGTCTGCAACTCAAAATCCCCGCTCGGCACAGCCGCGCACGTAGCCATAGTCGCGGACGTCGGTGCGGAAGTTGTCGCTGGCTCGACTCGAATGAAAGCCGGCACCGCGCAGAAGATGATCCTGAACACGCTCACAACCGGGGCGATGACCCGTCTCGGATACGTCTACGGCAACCTGATGGTCAACGTCAGTCCGAAGAATGAGAAGCTGGTCGAACGCGGAGTGGGCATCCTGGAAAAAGCCGCCGGACTAGACCACCGAGCAGCGCGCAAACTCCTAGCCGCCGCAAAAGGTCGCGTCCCGGTAGCCCTGGTAATGGCCAAGGCCGACGTCAGTCGCGCCGATGCCGTCGTTGCCCTGAGAGAATCCCAAGGTCAAGTCCGCAGAGCGATAACGCTGGCAAAGCATGGATCGGAGTCTAGATTGTAACGGTGAAAAAGCGTAACCACAGGGGACAGGGGGGAAGCGCGCGGCGGGAGTTCAAATCGAACTTCTAGCAGCAGCCGCCCCGCAATCATAGTTAGAATGAAGGCGATCCTGATTTCCGAAAACGCACTGTATGGATAAGCTCGTAATCCGAGGTGGCAACCCGCTGCTCGGCACTGTCCGCATCAGTGGCGCGAAGAACGCGGCGCTGCCTTGCATGGCGGCAGCCTTGCTCACCGACGAACCGGTGATTCTTGAAAACATCCCGCAGGTGCGCGACATCGAGACCACGCGCAAGCTTCTTGCGGCAATGGGCGCTGAGGTCGAACTCGGCTACGGACGCGCCCATCATCGGACAACAATTTGCGCACGCACGCTCGCCGCGCCCGAAGCGTCGTATGAGCTGGTCAAGACGATGCGGGCCTCCACACTCGTTCTGGGAGCGCTCGTAGCCCGCTGTGGCCGCGCCCGCGTCTCGCTGCCCGGCGGATGCGCCATCGGCGCCCGCCCCATCGATCTCCACATCAAAGGATTGGAACGTCTGGGCGCCAAAATCACGCAGGAGCACGGCTACGTCGAGGCCGTCACTGATCCGCTAAAAGGCGACCGCCTTCGTGGCGCCGAAGTTGCGTTCGACAAAATTACCGTCACCGGCACAGAGGATGTGCTGATGGCCGCCACGCTTGCCGATGGTGAGACCATCATGCAGAACTGCGCCCGCGAACCTGAAGTCGCGGACCTTGCCGCACTGCTCAACGCTATGGGCGCGAAAATCCAAGGCGCCGGCACGTCCACGATCCGCGTGAAGGGGGTCAGCAAGCTGCACGGCGCTCGGCACCGCATCATTCCCGACCGCATCGAAGCCGGAACCTTCATCATCGCGGGAGCCCTCACCGGCGGGGACGTCAACGTTGCGGGCTGCGATCCCGCGCACCTTAGCGGCATCCTGCAGAAGCTCGCGGAAACCGGCGTGAAGACTTCGGTGAAGGCCGACTCCGTCCGCGTCATGGGAGATCAGCCGCTCGAAGCCGCCGACATGAACACCGAGGAATATCCCGGGTTCCCTACCGACATGCAGGCGCAATACATGGCGCTCACCACGCAGGCCGCAGGAACGTCGATCATCACGGAAAACATTTTCGAGAACCGCTTCATGCACGCGCAGGAACTGGTGCGCATGGGCGCCAACATCAAGATCGAAGGGCGCCGAGCCATCGTCCGCGGCGGAACTCCGCTCAGCGCCGCCGCCGTTCTCGCCTCGGACTTGCGCGCCTCAGCCTCGCTCGTGCTCGCTGCCCTGGTCGCCGATGGCGAGACCATCATCGACCGCGTCTATCACCTGGACCGCGGCTACGAGAACATCGAAGAAAAACTGAAAGCCGTGGGCGCCGAGATCCGCCGCGTTGGCAACATCTTCCCCAAACGAGCCGCAGCCCCCGCCCAATCATGACGGTAAGCCATCCCAAAGAAAAAGGGCCGCATCGCTACGGCCCACTCTTACGGCTGTGAAGTCGTGCCCTGCCCGAGGTGATCCTACCTTCGTCCGCGTCCGCCACCACCGCCAGAGTGGCCACCACCGTGACCTCCCTGACCGCCGGGACCACGGCCGCGACCGCGCCGCCGGCGATTACGATCACGATCACCACCGCCGCCGGGACGTCCCTCACGCGTGCCTTCTGGACGCGCGGCGCCCGCCTCAACCGAGGCAACGACTCCATCCACACGGTTGAAGTTCGGCTCATCATCCGCATCGAAATCCGCGCCGCCTTCGATTACTGCTGTGGGTACTCCTGTGGGTGCGCCCTGTGGCGTTAACGGCGCCGCGTCCGCTGCCTCGTCGGTTGTTCCCGGAGGCGGAGTTCCGCCGCCCATTTTGGCTCGCTGCTCTTTCAGAATTGCCTTCCGGGACAGTTTGATCCGGTTGCCTTCGACGGCCAGAACTTTCACCAGCACCTGGTCGCCTTCTTTCAGTTCATCGCGAACATCCTTGATTCTGTGCTCGGCGACTTCGCTGATGTGCAGCAACCCGTCCAGGCCCGGCAGAATCTCTACGAACGCGCCGAAATCGGCCAGCCTGCTGACCTTACCGAGATAAGTCTTCCCCACCTCGGCCGAAGCCGTCAGATCGCGGATAATCTGCAAAGCCTTGTTCGCCGAGACTTCATCGTTCGAAGCCACGTTGACCTTGCCGGAATCTTCCACGTCGATCTTTACGCCCGTCTGCTCGATGATGCTGCGAATCATTTTGCCACCGGGCCCAATCACGTCGCGAATCTTGTCGACCGGAATCTGGAGGGTGTAGATACGAGGCGCATACGCTGAAACCTTCACGCGCGGCTCGGTCAGAACTTCGTCCATCTTTCCGAGAATGAACAACCGCCCACGCTGCGCCTGCGCCAGCGCCTCGCGCATGATCTGCGGAGTGATGCCCGCAACTTTAATATCCATCTGCAGCGCGGTGATGCCGTCTTTGGTTCCGGCAACCTTGAAGTCCATGTCGCCGTAATGATCTTCGGCGCCGGCAATGTCGGTCAGGATGGCGTATTGCTCGCCTTCCTTCACCAATCCCATCGCAACCCCGGCCACCGGAGCCTTCAAGGGCACGCCCGCATCCATCAGCGAGAGCGAGGCGCCGCAAATCGTGGCCATCGACGACGATCCGTTCGACTCCAGAATGTCGGAGACGACACGCATGGCGTAAGGCCAGTTGTCTTCGGTCGGAAGGACGGAGGAAATAGCACGCTCGGCGAGTGCGCCATGGCCGATTTCGCGGCGTCCGGCGCCACGCATGAACCCGACTTCTCCCACGGAAAACGGGGGGAAGTTGTAGTGCAGCATGAAGCGCTTCTTAGCTTCGCCTTCAAAGCCCTCGAGACGCTGCATGTCGTCGCTGGTGCCGAGCGTGGTGGTGACTAAGGCCTGAGTCTCGCCGCGGGTGAAGACTGCGCTGCCGTGCGCGCGCGGTAGAACACCGACTTCGATCCAAATCTCGCGGATCTGGTCGAAGGCGCGACCGTCGGGACGATGCTTGTGATCGATTACCTGGTTGCGGAAAATGCGCTCGCGCAGCACTTCGTAATACTCTTTCAGCTTGGCCTTGGCGGCGGCATCGTCTTCCGGGATCGCAGCCAGCAGTTCCTTCTCCAAGGTGCGGACCAATTCGTGGCTCTCGGATTTCGGATGTTT
>Ga0187888_1001989_pt1 | contig 18393 bp, 16 predicted proteins | sample June2016WEW_7_40_FD_132987 | JGI IMG/M metagenome (GOLD analysis project Ga0187888, IMG submission 132987) | Peatland microbial communities from SPRUCE experiment site at the Marcell Experimental Forest, Minnesota, USA - June2016WEW_7_40 | ecosystem: Environmental > Terrestrial > Soil > Wetlands... | reverse complement strand
ATCGAAATCAAAGACCGGGGTCTGAGACCTCCGGGTAGTAGAAGGTACGTCTCATGATCGCACATATGAGATTCTGATATTTACTATAGTCGCGTAATATATTACGCTTGTTTTAGGACTAGTTGACGTTTGCTTCCCATTGTTTGTCCTTATGAATTAGTGTCCCTTCTGGCAACGATTGCTCGCCTCGTGAAAGCCAAGATACATAACCTAGCTCTTTCAAGGGTAAGTCACGGCAAACCCCCAGTTTTCACATGCCTCCGAGGGACTTCTCCCTCAAGACGTGCGCCCATCATGCGTGCAGTAGGGTAGCAATACACAGAGTTTCAACGAGAAGCTGGATGATGGCCCTTGATGCTTTTGGCCATCCGGGATACGCGTGGAGATATGAGCGCAATTTTGAGCGGCTCCCGGACCCGCGTCAGCAGCGACCTCGGGTTGTCGACCCTGCCTGGATTTGGCGAGTCCCCTTCGCTCCGTTGTCGATGGCTGAAACAGTCACAGCGATCGGGAACCTGATCGAGATGGGCCGGCCCACTTTTTTCATTACGGCCAACACCCACTATGTGATGCTGAGCCAGCAGAACCCTGACCTCCAAGTGATCAACACTCAAGCGGCCCTCATACTTGCCGACGGTGCCCCGTTGGTGTGGGCCTCGCGCTATATGGGATCGCCGCTACCGGAACGAGTCGCCGGTTCCGACTTGGTCTTCGAGTTAAGTGCGGAGGCGGCCAAGCAGGGATACCGTTTGTTCTTCGTGGGGGGCGCCCAGGGAGTAGCCGAGCAGGCGGCCGTCCGTCTGCGCGAGCTCTACCACGGACTCCAAGTCGTCGGCACGGAGTGTCCCTCGTTGCACGAACTGACCCGGGAGGAGGAGGCAGCCTTGATTGGGCGGATCCGCGCGGCCCGGCCCCAGATCCTCATGGTCGCGTTCGGACAACCCAAGGGCGAGCGGTGGATCTATCAGCACCTTGAGGAACTCGGAGTGCCGGTCAGCGTTCAGGTCGGAGCATCCCTCGACTTTGCCGCCGGGCGAATTCGCCGCGCCCCGCGCTGGATGCGGAACTCGGGCCTGGAATGGGCGTTCCGGCTCGGGCTCGAACCCCGGCGGCTGTTCGGGCGCTATGTCCGGAACGCCTGGTTTATCGCTCGCATGGTCGCCGGGGATCTGCGACAGGCGACGGGCCGGAGACGCATACCCCAATCGTCCTCGCACGCCTTACCCCACAAGCAAGACAGCGTAGAGGGTGACTCCCTGTCCTGATCAGTGCCTCGTCAACGTGATATTGATAAGTTTCTCGCACTTCTGTCCAATGACGGCAGATGCACATTCGCGGTTGCTTGGAGCCAATTCGGCGGCATGTTGCTTCACGCCTCTGATCGCAGGAACAGAAGGAGTTCATTCTTGGCCCCTCTCCCGTCCGTCAATGCGAATGAAGTGGCAAGCGGCCGGAACCCATCGACCAAGGAACCCGTTTCCGGTCGAGCTTCATCCATCTGGAAGCGGCTTCGAACACTCCCTCCCCGGCTGTTAGCCCTGGCCATTGGAATGGGAATCCTGGGGTGGGTTTACTGGCCGAATTTGCAGGATCTTTACACGGTCTGGTCCGAAGAGCCGAACTACTCTCACGGCTTCCTTGTGATCCCGATTGCCTTGGGGATCTTCTGGCTACGGCTGACTGACACACGTACCGACTGGCAGGCAAGCCGGGTTCCCTGGTGGAGTTGGATTCCGCTGGTCGCGGTTCTGGCGGCGAGGATGTTCGCCTATGAGCACAACATGCAATGGCGCGAAACCGCCACCCTCGTGCCAGCAGTTGCCTGCCTGATGCTGGCCATGGGCGGCTGGTCGTTGTTGCAGCGAGGCTGGCCCGCCGTGGTTTTCCTCGTGTTCATGCTGCCCCTGCCCCCGTCGGCGAATAACCTGATCGCGCTGCCTCTCCAGCGAATCGCGACCCTGGGCAGTGTTTTCGTGACGCAGTTGACGGGGTTGTGGGCGATCGACGAGGGGAACGTGATCACTCTTCGTGATCATTCGGGTGCCCTGAAGACCCTGGAGGTGGCCCAAGCCTGCAATGGTCTGTCAATGCTCATGACCTTGGCCGCCACGGTAACCGCGATCATCATACTGTTTCCCCTGGCAAACTGGAAGCGGATCGTGGTCCTGGCAAGTGCTATTCCGATTGCCCTGTTAAGCAATATCGTGCGGATCGTCGCTACGGGTTGGTGCTACTACCTCATCGACGGGGAGCGAGCCAAGAAAATTGCCCATGACTGGACAGGCATCCTGCTGATGATGCCGCTCGCCGTGATCCTGGTCTGGCTTGAGTTGCTACTTCTGTCATGGTTGGTCGATGATAGCCCATCCTCAGACGAGGACATCGACCGACCTATTTTTCCTGGTTTTCCCCAGAAGGCCAACGACAAGATCAAGCCCAGAATGCAAAGTGATGAGCTCTAAGACCAAGAATCTTACCATTGAGCCCGTTTGGGTCTGGGGACTGCCGTTTACGCCGATGACTCTGGCCGAGACGGTCTCGACCGTCTCGGCTCTGATCGAGAGAGGCCTGCCCAGCTTCTTCATCACGGCCAACATGCATTATGCGATGTTGACCGAGGAGAATCCCGACCTTCAACAGATCAACGCCCGCGCAGCGTTCCTGGTTGCCGACGGTGCTCCTCTGGTCTGGGCCGCTCGGCGTCGACCTGTACGTTTGCCAGAGCGAGTCGCCGGTTCGGATTTGATGTTCGCACTCTGTGACCTGGCCGCCCGCAAGCGTTACCGAATGTTCTTCGCAGGAGGGTCACCCGGTGTGGCCGAAGAGGCGGCGCACCAGCTTACTGCGCGTTATCCCGGACTCCAGGTGGTCGGCCTGGCAGCTCCTTCCTTCCGTGAACTTTCCGCCGAGGACTATGACAAGCTGAGAGCTCAGATCAGCACGGTGCAGCCGCACATCCTGATCCTGGCGGCCACGATGCCTCACGGGGAGCGGTGGCTCTCGGCCCACTTCGAGGATCTCGGGGTTCCGGTGGGGGTGAATCTCGGGGCATCCATTGACTTCGTAGCGGGCCGAATCAATCGGGCCCCGCGGTGGATGCAGAAAACGGGTCTGGAATGGGCATTTCGCTTGATGCTGGAACCGCGAAGGTTGTTTTCTCGCTATGCTCGCAATGCGCGTTTCCTCTTCGGTCGGGTCCTCCACGACCTGTGTCAGCATTCGACCGGACCTGAAGTGCTAGAACCGACGACGCCCCCGAACCTGTCCAGCTCCCAGAGGCAACCGCGATGATCATCTCCCAGACTCCGTACCGCGTCAGTTTCGCAGGCGGTGGGACCGACTTACCAGCCTTTTACCGAAGGGAGTACGGGGCCGTCCTGAGCACCACGATCGACCAGCACATGTACGTGACGATCCACCGGCGGTTTGAGCCGACAATCCGGGTCAGCTACTCCCGTACTGAAATATCCAGCACGCTCGACGGAGTCCAACACGAACTCGTCCGCGAGGCAATGCGACAAGCAGAAATTGACGAACCGCTGGAGATCACGACCATTGGCGACGTGCCGGCTGGCACCGGAATGGGCTCAAGCAGCAGTTTGACAGTCGGTTTGCTCAATGCCTTGTACGCCTACCAGCATCGGGTCGTCAGCCCTCAGCTCCTGGCCGAACAAGCTTGTCGTATCGAGATCGACGTTCTCAACAAGCCGATCGGCCGCCAGGACCAGTACGCAGCAGCTTTTGGCGGAATCAACTACATCCGCTTCAACAGCGATGACACCGTGGACATTGAGCCGCTCCCCTGTCGGGCCGAAACCCTGACCGAACTGGAACAGCGCACCTTGCTGCTTTACACCGGCCAGACGCGTGACGCCAACAGGATCCTGGAGCGGCAGTCAAGCGGAACGGCCGACCGCATGGAAGTACTCCGGCAGATGCGCGACCTGTCCGCGAAAATGCGGCTGACGTTAACCGGCGAAGGGGACCTCGACAAGTTCGCATCGCTGCTCCACGAAGGATGGGAGCTGAAGCGGTCGCTGGGCTTCGGGATCAGCAACGATCAGGTCGACGAGTGGTATGAGGCAGCCCGTAAAGCGGGCGCCGTCGGCGGCAAACTGCTCGGCGCCGGCGGTGGAGGCTTCTTGCTCTTGATCGCTCCTCCGTGGCGGCACCGGGCAATCCGCGAAGCGTTGAATCGCCCTCGAGAGCTTCCATTCCATATCGCTCGACATGGCAGCCGGAATATATTCATCCACAATTAAAGACATGTTTTGAGCAAGAAACCACAACATGCCCAGTATTCCGCGACGAGTGAAGGCACTGCTGCTGGCGGGGGGGTTGGGAACCCGGTTACGTCCCTTGACAGACACCGTACCCAAATGCCTGGTCCCGATCCTTGACCGCCCCCTCCTGGACTACTGGGTTGATCGCCTGGCGGAGGCGGGGATCGACGAGGCCCGGGTCAACACCCATGGCCTGGCTGAGCAGGTTCGAGCTTATATCGCGGGGGTTAATTCCGAAGGAAGGGTTCACCTGGTCGAATCGCACGAGCCAGTGCTTCTGGGCTCAGCCGGCACAATCGCCGCCAATGCCGACCTCGCCGACCTTGCCGACCAGGTCGTGATCATCTATGCCGATAATCTCAGCGACATCGATCTCCGTCCTCTGCTCGAATTCCATCGCTCCCACAAAGACCCGTTTACCATGGTTCTGTTCCGCGCGCCGAATCCCCGGAGCTGTGGAATCGCCCAACTCGATGCCGTAGGACGGATCGTCTCATTCATCGAGAAACCCGAACAACCCGCCACCGACCTGGCAAATGCGGGCCTGTACGTGATCGAAGCCAGCGCGTATCGCGAGATCGCCGCACTCAAGGCATTCGACCTGGGATTCGATGTGCTGCCCCGATTTGTGGGGCGAATGCGCGGATGGGTCTGGGGTGGTTATCACCTGGATATCGGCACTCACAGAGCGCTCGAGCGAGCCCGAGAGGATGCGGTTCGAATCTTTTCAGCTCACCGCGATCCCCGGACACAGCACCTTCGCCCGGCAGTTTTTCTTGACCGTGACGGCACTCTTGTCGAACACGTCCATTACCTCTCCGACCCGGCCCATGTCCGGCTCTTACCTGGTGCCGCCCTTGCGCTCATGCGACTCCGCCGTGCCGGTTTCGTCTGTGTATTGGTGACCAACCAGTCTGCGATTGGCCGGGGCATGATCACCGAGGCTAGACTGCACGAGATCCACGTCGAGATGAATCGGCAACTGGCCGAGCGCGGCACTGCCCTTGACGCCATCTACTTTTGCCCGGATGCTCCTGCCGGAGATGATCGAACCGTGATCGAAAACTCCAAACGAAAACCCGGCCCTGGTATGTTGCTCCAGGCGGCGACCGAGATCGGTCTGGAGCTAACAGATTCATGGATGGTCGGCGATCTGATAAGCGACGTTCTCGCCGGTCTTAATGCCGGCTGCAGAAGCATTCTGGTCGCGTCGGGGCAGACCATGCTTTCCGGACTCGAGGATCACTCTTCAACTGGCAGCTACTTGACGGCCTCGGACTTCGCGGCCGCAGTCGAAATGATTCTGGACCTGCAAGGAACTCATCAATGAAGATTCTCCTGACCGGGGGGGCTGGATACGTCGGGAGTGCTTGCCTCCGCTGGCTGCTGCATCACGGTCACGGTCCGATCGCTTATGACAGTCTTGGCGAGGGCAACGTGGCGGCCGTCCCCGACGCTTCCAATCGTCTGATCGTGGGTGACATTGCCGAGAGCGATCGCCTTGCCCAGGTGCTGCGAGAGCAGCGCATCGAAGCGGTGATGCACTTCGCAGCGCTCGCATCGGTCCCTGACTCGATCGCGGATCCGGAGTCGTACTACCGCGCGAACGTCCTGGGAACGAAGAGCGTGCTGGACGCGATGAGAACGGCCGGTGTGCGCAAAATCCTTTTCAGCAGCACTGCCGCGACCTATGGATTCCACACCGAGATGCCCCTGCGAGAGGATTCGCCCCAGCTTCCCGAGACGCCATACGGTACGACCAAGCTGGCAGCGGAGTGGCTGATCAAGGACTACACCCGAGCTTATGGCCTGGGCTATACCCTGCTGAGGTACTTCAACGCCTCCGGTGCTGACTTCGACGGCGAGCATGGCGAAGATCGCCGCCACGAGAGCCACTTGATCCCGCTGATCTTCCAGGTTGCCTTGGGCCGTCGCGAGCAGCTTCTCATCTTCGGAGGTGATTACCCCACCAGTGACGGAACCTGCGTGCGCGACTACGTTCATACCGAGGATCTCGCCCAGGCGCACCAGCTAGCCGTCGAATCCGTGGAGCCGGGTATGGGCAGAACCTACAATATGGGCTCTGGAACTGGCGTGACGGTACTCGAGGTACTCCGCGCCTGCGAGGAAGCTGTCGGCCGCCCAATCCCCCATGAAGTCGTTGGTCGTCGACCGGGCGACCCAGGGGTACTGATCGCAACGCCGGACAAGATCGTCCGGGAGCTGGGATGGTCGCCCCGCTATACTGATATCCGGGCGATCGTTCTTACCGCCTGGAAATGGCATCAGCGCCATCCCCATGGATACCGCCAGGGTGGCACCTGATTGCTGGTGCAGTCGCGCTGGCGGTGTGACATCACGATGGCCTCCTCGGGAAGCGGCATCCAGAGCGCGTCACGCCACTACGCTTTCGGCAGCTTCGCATAGAGTTGTTGATAGAATGTTGTGAAGTCATCCCAGGCTGCTGACTCATTCCAGCCCAGGGCATTGGCATCGGGAACGTCGGTGTTGATGCGAATCCGCGGCTCGGAAAAATCACTCTGCTGTTTCAGCTCCACCAGGCAGGGTAAGTTCAGTCGCGGCCGCATCTCCTGGGCCACCCGGAGAGTGAAAACCCCCTGGCTCTCGATGTATCCACTCGGATTGATCCTGCTGAATCCGGGGATCGCTTCCAGGCTTTGAGCGAACCGGGAATAAGCCTTCGCCAGCAGTGAGACATGAATGTTGTCCCGGACGTAGGCCGGGCTGGAGCATGACGGCGTTCCTCCGGCCAGCCAGGTTTTCATCAGGTAAGCGGTGTAGCGTGGTTCCTCGTACGGGCCAAAAGGATTGGGAATCACGAACTTGCCGAGACTCAGGTCGGCCTGGGCACAATAGTAGCGAAACACCCGCGCGGTCAGCGCTTTGGACAGCCCATAGGGAGAAAGGGCAGGGAGACCCTGGGAGCCTGCGCCTTCGCCGCCTTCGAAGACGCTGCCGGTGAGCAAGATTCTGGAGCAGCCTGCTGATTTGAGGAAATCGAGCACGGCGGGCAGGTTCTGTGTGTTATTTTGAACCGCGCCGATCGCATCGAAGCCAGGGCTCCTGAAGTTGGTCACGGCGGCGGCGTGGTGGCAAAGCAAGTCCCACTTTCCTTCTCCTACCAAGGTCAGAAACGAAGCATCGCCGAATGAGCAGCCATGAACGGGGCGGCAAAGCCGGGAGGCAATCGTGACCCTTTGGCACCGGATATCGTCGGAATAATCTTCGGCGCGCTTGCGAAAGATCGCCGTGACCTCGTGACCGGCGGCCGCGAGCTCCCGGATGAACCAGAATCCCGTGAACGAACTGCCACCTGTGAAGAGAATCTTCATGTTACGGTTCCGTGCTCAGGCAGGAAGGTGCCAGGTTGGGTCGAAGTCGCGTTGGTTGGCGTCCTTATCAGAGAGCACAACAGGAGCCAGGGGCCACGAAAGGCTGAACCTGGGATCGTTCCAGCGGACGCCCCGCTCGCATTCCGGGGCGTAGAACTCGTCGACGAAATAAAAGGCCTCGGTATCCTCGGCCAGCGTAATGAAGCCGTGCCCGAAGCCCTTGGGAACGTACATCATCCGGCGGTTGTCGGCGGACAGTTCGGCGCCGAAACTTTGTCCGAAAGTGGAAGCACCCGGTTGCAAATCGAGGATGAGATCGTAAAGTGCCCCACGGATGCAACGGACCAACTTGGTCTCGGCTCTGGGTGCGAGCTGATAGTGCATGCCGCGAAGCGTGCCCTTCTGAGCGCTCAGCGAGTTGTTGACCTGGACAAATCGTGTAACAAGCTGGTGTGCAGCGAACTCTTTTTCGCAAAAGGCCCGGGCGAAGAAACCCCGGGCGTCGCCTTGTTTTTCCAGGTCGATCAAGAACGCGCCCGGAATGGGTGTCTCGGTGAAGATCATGATGGCCTCGTGTTAGTCGAGCAGGTGAAACCGATTCTTGAGCGTGCGCAAACGGACGAACTGATTTCCCTCGAACTCCTGCTTGCCAAAACCATGCTCGACCATCCTTCGGTGCAGTTCCTCCATCCCAGTGGCGAGGTTGTACTGGAGCTTGAAGTCAGGCAGAAGCCGGTAGAGCAGATCGAAATTGACGCGGTAGTTGCGGGGGTCGGTGCCAACCTCGCCGGTGTGCGTGATCTTCGCCGAGGGAATCAGTCGCTGGACCTGGTTGCCTACATCGCGAACCTGATAGTTCTCGGTGTTCGCCCCAATGTTGATAGCCTTGTTGTGGACAGCGGCCCTGGGGGCGGCAGCCAGTGCGAGGAACGCGCGGGCAATGTCGCGACAGTGGATGAGCGGGCGCCAGGGAGAACCATCCGATTGAATGCGAATCTCGCCATAGGTCAGGGCCGAACCCAGCAGGTTGTTGACGACCAAATCAATGCGGAGCATCGGTGAGTGGCCATAGGCCGTGGAATTGCGGAGGAAGACCGGAGTGAACGAGGCATCGGCCAGCCTTGAGACGGCTGCTTCCGTCTCGATCTTGGACTGAGCATACGCGGTCAGCGGGTTGAGCGTGTCATTCTCGTCAAGGTCGAGCTTTTCTCCCTGGCCGTAAATGGAGCAGCTTCCTGCGAACAGGTAGCGTGGAACGCGTGCTTGCCTGGCAACCTGTGCGAGGCGGATCGAGGCATCACGATTGACCTCGAAGGTGATCTGGGCGTTCAGCGCCCCCATCGGGTCATTGGAAATCGCCGCCAGGTGCATCACGCAATCGCAGCCATCGAGGTCGTTGGCCTCGATCTTGCGAACATCCTTGACAAGCTGCCTGTCGGGTTTGACCATGGGCTCCCAGTTGCATCCCTCAAATAGATTGAGATCGCAGCCGACGACGGTGTGACCTTCTTGCTTGAGGAGATCGACCAGGTGAGTTCCGATGAAACCTTGATGGCCAGTGACGAAGACTTTCATGGGATGTCAAAATCCGAGGTTGTGAAGGAAGGAAGGAATTGACGGTTCAGACGGCCCAGGATGCCTGTCCAGATGCCCAGAGTTTGTTCAGGTATTCCAGATCGCGCTGAGTGTCCACGCAGGCCCAGAAGCCGCGGTGTTTGAACATGCTGAGCTGGCCGTCGCGCGCCAGTTGGACTAGTGGGTTGCGCTCGAGGACGCAGTTCTCGTCAGGGGAAAGATAGGACAGAAAGTCACGGTGGAAGAAGAAGTAGCCGCCATTGATCCAGTTGTCGGAAAACTCGGGTTTTTCGCTGAACTCTTCGACCTTGGTCGCCTTGACTTTGAGCTCACCGAACCGCGAGGGGGGGTTAACTCCCAGCACGGTGCCCTTTCGCCCTTGCTCGAGATGAAACCGGAATTCCTCGCCGAGGTTGACGTCGGTCACGCCGTCACCGTAAGTAACGGCGAAATAACGGGCATCGCCAAGATACTTGGCCGCCGCACGACTGACCCGGGCTCCGGTCATGGCCAGCTCGCCGGTGTAAGCCAGGGTTACCTCCCAGTCTTCCTCGTGGTCGATCGAGTGAACCGTCAAGTTGTTCGTCATCAACTCGACGGTGAAGTCACTGTTCATCGATGCATAATTGAGAAAGTAGGACTTGATAATCTCAGACTTGTAGCCGAGGCAGAGAATGAAGCGGTGAAACCCGTGATGGGAATAGGTTCGCATGATGTGCCAGAGGATGGGACGATTGCCTACCGGGACCATGGGCTTGGGGCGAACCTCGGTTTCCTCGCGCAGCCGCGTGCCCAAGCCACCGCAAAGAACAAATACGGGTATATCCGAAACGTCGTCTGGCACTGATCTGTCCCTGCGAATGAACTGAGCCGCCCGGCTTTCCTTGGCAGCGATGCTCTCAAGAACGCAGGGGCAAGTTCATACAACCCTCATGAGAATCACAAGACCCACGAATAACGTAGTATAGAACAACGCGGGCCGTCTTGACAAATGCGCTGACAGGTTATTTTCATGAAACTCTTCGTTGTGGTGCTGTGTTATCGCGTGCCCGATCTGACGATTGAATGCCTGCGATCCCTGAAGAAGGAAGTCGGTCGGGTCCCGGATACCAGGGTCGCTGTCTGCGAGAACGGGACAGGCGGCGATGCGGGCGAACGACTGAGCCGCGCTATTGACGAGCAGGGCTGGAACTCCCGGTGCGAACTCACCGCAGTCTATCCTAACCGCGGATTCTGCGAGGGCAACAATCTGGTGATCCGGCCGGTGCTTGAGTCGGACGATCCCCCCGAGTACGTGCTTCTTCTGAACGCCGACACGATTGTCCTGGACCACGCACTGGCGACTCTGGTGAACTTCATGGACAGCAATCCCAGCGCCGGCATCGCTGGCAGCCAGCTTCTCTCGCCGGAGGGGAAAGTCCAGGGCTCTCCGTTTCGTTTCCTGGGGATTTTCACTGAACTGGAGCGCGGGCTCCGATTGGGCATTGTCTCCAAGCTGTTTCCCCGATGGAGTGCGGTGCCGCCAACACCGGTTGCCGCCTGTCCTGTCGACTGGGTTTCGGGAGCGAGCATAATCCTCCGGGGGTCGATGCTCAAGCAGATCGGGCTCCTCGATGAAGGATTGTATACGTATTTTGATGACGTTGACATCTGTATGAGAGCTCGGCGGGCGGGATGGACGACCTGGTTCGTTCCTGAGAGCAAGATTATTCACCTCGAAGGAGCATCGACAGGCGTGGTCGCTCGGGTGGTGAAGCGTCGACCTGATTACTGGTTCCAGGCACGCCGGCGCTTCTTCCTGAAAAACTACGGCAGATTGTATGCTGCGCTCGTGGATGCCGCCTTTCTTGGTGGGTTTGCACTCTGGCGGCTCCGTCGGTGGCTTCAGCGCAAGCCCGATACTGACCCACCTTACATGCTGGTTGACTCGCTTCGCCATAGCGTTTTCTGCACGGGTTTCAAGCTCAGGAACGTGGAGAACCCGGCGATGCACGAATCTGTGACGGGGGCTGCCAAGATCCCGAATTGAGGACAAAAGCCCGTCGCCTGGTCGCATCATAGGGAATCTTTTTTGCTTGGATCATTCTCGACTCATGAATGAACTAGGTATTGTCATCATCGGTCGGAACGAGGGAGAGCGGCTTCACCGTTGCTTGAACTCGGTGATTGGCCGGGGTTTGACCCTAGTTTACGTTGATTCGGGCTCGACCGATGAAAGCATCAAACTGGCCCGCAATCTTGGCGTGGAGGTGGACGAATTGGATTTCTCCCGGCCATTCTCGGCTGCACGCGCTCGCAACGAGGGGTTTGAGCGGCTGCGTCAGATCAACCCCGAGATTCGCTTTGTCCAGTTCCTCGACGGTGATTGTGAAGTCGCGGACGGCTGGCTGGATCGGGCGATTCGTACGCTCGAGGACCATCTAGACGTGGCTGTCGTCTGCGGGCGTCGCCGGGAGCGGTTTCCTGAGCAGACGGTTTATAACCGCTTGGCCGATCTCGAATGGGATACAGCAGTTGGCGAGGCCAAAGCATGTGGTGGAGATGCCATGATGCGGGTTTCCGCCTTCCAAGCGGTTGAGGGCTTTGACCCAACGATCATCGCGGCGGAGGATGATGAACTATGCTTGCGCATGCGCAGACGGGGATGGAAGATCTTACGCATCGACGCCGAGATGGCACTGCACGACATTGCGATGACGCGCTTCCAACAATGGTGGAAACGTTCCGTGCGAACCGGCCACGCTTACGCCGAAGGTAGTGCCATGCATGGCCGAGCTCCAGAGCGACATTTTGTCCGGCAGACGCAGAGTGCCGTTTTCTGGGGGATTCTCATCCCGCTGGCAGCAGTCTTATTCGCCTGGCCGACCTGGGGATTGAGCCTTGGACTCTTGGCCGGCTATCTGCTCTTGTACCCTCGAACCCGTCGCTATTACGCAGTCCAGCGCGGCTGGTCACTGCCGGATGCCAGGCTGTACGCGGTGTGGATTGTTCTGGCCAAATTCCCGCAAGCCGTTGGTTTTGTTCGATACTGGCTCGGAAAACTCACCGGCAAGCGAAGCCTGGTGATCGAATACCGCGGTGCTGTCCCGAGCGGGGACCCGGCGGCGGGCCGAATTACACCGTGAGAATTCATCGTCTGGAAGAGGTCAAGAATCTTGGGAATCAAGAAAGCCGCCCAACCGCTTCGCGTCGGGTTCTTGGGAACGGGCTATATTGCCGACTGGCACGCCAAGGCATTAAGCACTATCCCCGGCGTCTCACTCGTCGCGGTCTGTGACAAGGACCTGTCGCGAGCCCAAGCCTTCGGGCATCGCTATGGTGTCGCCCGATCGTATGAGTCGCTCGATGCGATGCTCGGTGACGGGAAACTCGCTCTCGACGCAGTCCACGTTCTCCTGCCTCCCGACCTCCATGCACGCGCGGCATCTGCCCTGATCGAGAGCGGCATGCACGTCCTCTTAGAAAAGCCGATGGCGATCACGGCCCAGCAGTGCTCGGAGCTGATCGAGCAAGCAGCAGCCCGCGGAGTTATGATCGGGGTCAACCACAATTTCCTGTATGCGCCAACCTATGAAAACCTCAGGGATGATCTGAACTCCGGCAAGATAGGTCAGCCCGATCATGTGACGATCACTTGGAATCGAGGGCTCGACCAGCTCCAGGCGGGACCGTTCAACCTCTGGATGCTCCGCGATCCGCGCAACATCGTCCTGGAAATCGGGCCGCACTGCCTCGCTCCCATCCTCGACCTGGTTGGTCCGCTTGAGATTTCTGCGGTCCAGGCATCGAACCGGGTGATGTTGCAAGGGGATCAAGAGTTCTATCGCCGGTGGAGCATCGAGGCACGAGCAGGATCAGTTGCTGTTACCCTGCACCTCTCGTTCTCCCCTGGGTTCGCCGAGCAGATGATACACGTTCGGGGCAGCCTGGCCAGTGCCACGGTCGATTTCGAGCGGAATACCCACCTGCTCCACCAGCACACTCGCTATGGGCAAGACTTTGACCGATACCGAATGATTCGCCAGGAAGCGAGTTCTCTGGCTGCTCAGGCCCGGCGATCCTTGACCCAGTATGCCCTGTCCAAGCTCAAGCTTTCCACCAAGGGAAGTCCTTACGGTCTCAGCATCGCCAGGGCCCTGCAATCGTTCTATGCCGGGCTAGGGAGAACCATTAATCCCCGACTTTCACCTGAACTCGGCCGGGATCTTGCGAAGCTCTGCGCCACGATTGGCCAGATGGGGGCTGGTGAGCCAGCAGAGTCTCCGGCCGCGGTTCCGTCCCGTCCTGGGGAAGCGCTTGCGCCGGACGCAGATTCACCCGCTGAGATTCTCATCCTGGGCGCGACTGGCTTCATCGGCCAAGAACTGGCACGGCAGTTCGTCACCGATGGACATCGGATTCGGCTCATGGTGCGCAACCCAGGGAGGTTGCCCAAAGATCTTCAAAACCCTAGAGTTGAAATCATCAGGGGAGACCTGACCCGAGCAGTCGATCTCGAAAAGGCCATCGCAGGTAGCAGGGTGGTCTACCACCTGGCCCGGGCAAATGTCAAAACCTGGGACGAGTTCACTGCGCAGGATATCGAGGTCACCCGGCAGATTGCCGAGACATGCCTCAGGTCCCGTGTTCAACGCCTGATCTACACGGGAACGATCGACTCGTATTACGCGGGAGCCAAGGCCGGGACAATCACCGAGACAACGCTGCTGGATCCCTACATCGCCTGGCGGAATCTTTACGCCCGGGCAAAGGCTGCGTCCGAGGAACTTCTTATGGCAAGCCACCGCGAACGGGGTCTGCCTGTGATTGTCTTTCGACCGGGCATTGTTCTTGGACGCGGTGGCAGCCCATTCCACTGGGGCATCGGCATGTGGTCCTGGAACGCGGTCTGCCAGATCTGGGGCCAGGGCCGTAATACTCTCCCCTTCGTCTTGGTGGAGGATGTCGCCCGGGCATTGGTTGCCGCCGTTGATATCGCGGAAATCGAGGGGGAGTCGTTCAACCTGGTCGCAGAGACGGATCTCACGGCCTTTGACTATCTCAAGGCTCTCGAAGAACATGCCGGGGTTTCATTCCAGAAGTTCCCGACTCCGCCGTGGAAGTTCTATGCCGTGGACCTGGCGAAGTGGATTGTCAAGCAGATGGTACGTCACCCCGACCAGAGGAGGCCGAGCTATCGTGACTGGGAATCGCGAACCCAGCGTGCCCGTTATGATTGCACGAAAGCCAGAAGATTGCTGAACTGGAACCCGGTTTGTGACCGTGACGAGATCATTCGTCGAGGAATCCAACTGCCGGCTTCGGAATTCCTCGGCTAGAATATCGAATCCTGGCAATACTCCGTGAACCGGTGTGGCAATCGAGTTGAATCGCGCTTCCCCGGGTTGCACGAAAGAGGGGCCCTTCCTTGTACGAACTCGGCAAAACCTATGTGCTCCTCGGCGCCGTATCTTGCCTGATCGGAGTCGTTCTTTGCTTCGTAGGAAGAGGCCGCTTGATCTTCTCGTGGCTGGCTCTGCTCCTTCTGCCGCCGATGGCTTTCGTCATTATCTGGAACTGGTACTTCTCCCTGGTCATCAACCCGATCTATGCCTTCTTTAGCGCGAACCGTCTCGCCCCCTCAGTTGCCCTGACGTACGGCTACCAGCTGTATTACCCGGCGGATCGAGGGCCGGTAAATGGTTGGATCTATCCCCCCGTCGGGGCGTTGGCCTATCTCCCGGCAACTGCCGTTTCCAACCCACCGATGACCGTCCTCGCCGGCTGTTGCCTGAGCCTACTTTTTTATTTCGGGCCGGTGACTGGGTTGCTAGCATTTGAAGCGAGGCGGGGACGATTGAAGGCGGAGGTGGCCTGCCTGCTCTTCACGGCCTTCGCGGTGCTCTCGAACCGCTTGATCTCGCTGTACATGGTCTCCACAATGGCCCACACCGATGCGCCGGCCTTGGGCTTCGGCGCGCTCGCGCTCGGACTGGTTGGACGGATTCGGGGTGAACGGCTCGGGACGATCGGGGTCGGAGCCATCGTCGCGGCGATCTGCGCGAGCTACTCGAAGCAAGTCCAGGCACCGTTGTTGCTCATGCCTGCCCTCTGGGTCACCGCGACTGGGGGGATCTGGCCCGGCCTGCGATCTCTGGGGATCACGGCCGCGCTGGTCTTGAGCGTCCTGGTGCCCGTCGCGCTCGTCTTCGGGCCTGAGGAGTTCTTCTTCAACACCTGGATCGTCCCCAGTCATCACGGCCTGAAGTACCCGACAATAGGGGAGAACGCGACACTACTTTTCTGGAGCTTGTGGACCCAACTCCAGCGACCGCTGTTCGCCATCCTGCTCTGCACGCTGGCGAGCGTTGCCGTCGTGCGAGTACGAGGCATCGACAGGTGGGGCGCCCTGCGAGACGACCCGATCTGGCTATCCTTTCTGATTGGGGGATGCCTGGAAATCCCGCCGGCGATCCTGGGGTACGTCAAGCGCGGCGGTGACTTCAACGGTGAGGCGTACGCCTTGTATCCCCTGGCGATTGCCCTGATCCTGATTCTCGGCCGATGTGTGTGGTCGGTTCCCCGGTTGGCCGCCCTGCTGATCGTGCTCACCCTGTATCTCGGAGTTTCCGAGAGCCGCGGTATGATGAGGGAGCTCCCCCGGTTTGATCGGGCCCCCAGCGGCGGTACGAGCCCCCGCGCGAGGTAGATGGCTGAGCAGCGGTTGGTCCTTCGGTACCTCCGAGAACATCCAGGCGAGGCCTATTTTCCCTACAACATCTTGGACCATCTGGCGGTTGAAAAACGTCTCTACCACTACGAGTCCGGAGTCGATTTCCAAGCAATCGCCGGGTATCCACTGGGCCTCGAACATCTCCGCGAGTTCACCCCACCTCGAACACGGATCATCTGCTATCCGACCCTCGTGAGCGAGCTAATCACCGAGCCCACTACGCCTGGGTATCTGGGCGACTTCACCACGCCCGTCTCTGTCCCGGACTTGCCCGGATTCACTTGCTTCGCGCGATCCACTGTCGAGGGCCCGGTGTCGACGGAGCGCGATGCCGTTGGAAAGATTCCTTCAGGGCGGACGCCCGGATCCGGCCGGGAAGTACCAGCCCGACGGAGCGAAGCGACAACGCCAGCGGCTGGAGCGACTGCGCGCTGAGGGCAAGGGCAGACGAGGAAATTGCATATAGGCAGTAAGTGTCTGACTTGAAAGGAGTTCGCGTCCGTGGTCAGCTTTAAGTAGATCTCTAGGTGGCAAATATCTGCCAGGAGGCCCCCATGGAACGCGAACTCTGGCCCCGATTGTATCACCTATTGATGGAGGTGGGGCAAACCTTGCGTCTGACCGATGTTACCTACCAACCTCATATCATCGCCTTGGTCTTCCTGTGGGCTGCCCTCCACGACCGGCCGGTGTGTTGGGCCTGCAACGAGCGGAACTGGTCCACAACGACCTTGCGACCGGCGACCCCGCCTAGGACCGAGGTCGCCGACTCCCATGAACTGTGGGGGTGGCAAGCGCTGGAAGGAGGGAATGTCGACACCGCCCGCAAGCATGCCCGAAAATCGCTGATCGTCGCACCCTTTTCAATGAACGCATGGAAACTGTTTTATTGCGCTCTTCGTGCCCATTGACACCATGCTTCTGGTCTCGAGCAATCCCGCAGGCAACTTTCGAGAGTCCGCCCGATGAGCCCATTTGATCGCCTGTCTTCTCCCCTCTCGATCGGGTATTACAGTCCAAGGTGGCCGCTGGGAATGTACCCCAACGGCATCGTGACTTATGTCTCCATCCTCACGGAGCAGTTGAAGCTCCAGGGTCACAAGACGACGATCCTGGCTGACGCGGTTGCCGAGGGGTACCAGGATCCAACGGTTTATGATCTTCATGAAGTTCGGATGTCAATCTCTCGCAAACCTGTGAATCGGGCCATCTACGGGCTCTGGCGTCGTCTGGCGGCTCATCCCGCGAACAGTCACCTGTATCGCCGAGCCCTGGTGAGTACCTTGCGGCGGGCCATTGGCGCGCGGAAGATCGAGATCGTGGAGATGGAAGAGACATATGGCTGGGCCAGATGGCTGCAGGAAGCCACCTTGGTTCCTGTTTGCGTGCGGCTGCATGGCCCTTGGTTTCAGGTCGGCCCGGCGCTCGGGTTTGCCGTTGATGAAGGATTTCGAGAACGGGTCGAGCAGGAAAGACGGGCAATTCAGAATGCCGCTGCCGTTACAGCGCCTTCGCGTGATATCCTTGAAAAAACACGCGCGTTTTATGGACTCGAACTTGGAGACGCGGAGGTCATTCCCAACCCGACAGAGCCGGCCACGGAACACTGGCGGTTGGACCGAGCCGATCCCCGGCGAGTGCTCTTTATTGGACGATTCGACCGTCTCAAGGGGGGGGACCTCGTCATTGACGCCTTTGCGCGGGTACTGCAAGAAGTTCCCGAAGCACGTCTCTGGTTCGTTGGGCCCGACCGAGGTTGTGGAACCAATGGGCGGACCTGGACCATCGAGGAATATGTGCGCGATCGGCTCCCCGATGCCCTCGAGTCCAAGCGTGTCGAATGGCTCGGCCCCCAACCTTTCTCGGCCCTGGCCTCGCTTCGGCGGCAGGCCTTCGTCAGCGTTATTTGCTCGGTCTACGAGACCTTTCCCAACACGGTCATCGAGAGTCTCGCTCTGGGTTGCCCGATTGTCGCGGCCAACGTGGGTGGAATTCCCGAGATTGTGCGAGACGATGTCAACGGGTTGCTACACCGGGCCAGCGATCCGGTGGATCTGGCATCCAAGATCATCAGGCTCATGAAAGCACCGAAGATGGCTGCCGCCCTGGGACAGCAAGGGGCAATCGACTGTCAGCGTGCCTACTATCCTGAAGTCATCACCGCACGAACGGTCGATTTTTACCGTCGCGTGATCGAGCGCGCACAAGCGCGTCAAAAAAGTGACAAGGATCAGCCATCTAAGACCGGGAGAATCGACAGTTAGAATCGCAAACGGAATGAGTTCTCGGCAGGGCGAGGCTGGGCCGGTGAAAAGTTGGTGTTGACTGGGCTGGAGGGACGATTTCAAGACGCGTGTTTTTGTTGCGCGCGATGGAATGACGTCGCGAGCGAGCGATCCCTTTCCCCCCCTTGCAAAGGGGGGGCAGGGGGGGTGATGCGGGAGCCTTGGAAAGCGAAAACGATTCTTCT
>Ga0187888_1001971_pt1 | contig 18528 bp, 15 predicted proteins | sample June2016WEW_7_40_FD_132987 | JGI IMG/M metagenome (GOLD analysis project Ga0187888, IMG submission 132987) | Peatland microbial communities from SPRUCE experiment site at the Marcell Experimental Forest, Minnesota, USA - June2016WEW_7_40 | ecosystem: Environmental > Terrestrial > Soil > Wetlands... | reverse complement strand
TTTCCTTGTGGTCGTAGCCGGTGTCGAGCATGTCCACCGAAATGGCTATGACAGGCAGCGGGTCAAACTTGAAACGGTCAATGACGGGCTTGGGATTGCCGTTGTTCGAGTAGCAGGTGATTTTCTGCGCGAAACTTTGGCGGACTTCAGCGGGCGAACGGTTCGTTTGCTGTGCGATGCGCAAACACGCAGAATCGGGAAGAAGCAAGTTGAAGAGACGCTCCAGCATCACGGCCTGTTTTTCGCTGACGGCAAACAAAATGGTTTTGCGCGGATGCGGCTGCGGGCGTTCTTCCTCGACGCGGAAGTATTCATCGACGATCAGTTTGAGGCGGTCTTCGCTTTCGGCGGTGCGCCCCCAATCGCCAAATCCGATTTCGTCACCCTCCCATTCCGTTCCATCGAATGTAAGGACGGATTCAGCGGAATAAATTTTGTAGTCGGCAAGAAAATTTTCATTGATGCCTTCGCGGATGGTGTAGGCAAATGTTGGATGTCCTTCCTGCGTGGCGCTGTCCCAACAGTCGAAGAACATGTAGGTGCTGCGCACAAGCTGGCGTTCGTGCTCGCTTACCCAATGCAGTTCGCCCGGATTCGGCGTGGCGGTTAGGCCTATGTGGATAGCGTCGAAATGCGCGAGCGTTGCTCGGTGCGTGTTGTAAATGGAGCGATGACACTCGTCGGTGATGACCAAATCAAAATAGGCGTGACCAAAACCGCCCGGCCCAAGCTGTCCCGCTATCGTGTCGAGGGTGCCAACGACAATTTGGCCTTCAAGTGATTTCTTGCCGCCGAATAGCAGCGTGGCTGGATACTCGCGAAGATAGTCATCAAACGTGTCCTGTTTGGCTTGCCGCGCCAATTCGATACGGTCGGCGAGAAACAGAACTCGGGAAATCGCGGCAGACTGCATCCAACGCTTAATGAGCATGGCGATGGTAAGCGTCTTGCCCGTGCCGGTCGCCATCTCGAACAGCATCCGACGGCGGCCTGAAATGAGCGCGTCATCGGCTGCTTTGAGGCAACGGAGTTGATAAGGTCGCGCTTTAACATTCTCACCCCTGAATCGGAAGTGATCCGGCATGGGAACTGCCCGGATGGATGTTGCCAGATCGCCATGCCGGTGCTGGCGGAGATTCGCCCGGCTTTCGAGGTCGGCTTGCGTAGGAAAGCCGATGATTGGCCGTGCGTCGCCGTTCTCATAATCCCAGAAGTAATGCTCACGCCCATTGCTCAAAATGATAAACGGAGCACCGAGACTGACGGCATATTCCTTGGTCTGTGTCTTTGCGGAGTAGGGATCGATTGAGAATCGTTTCGCTTCGACGACGCAGAGAGGTCGGGTGCGAGAACTTTTCAGGAGGTAATCCGCACGTCCGTCCGCTGCGGCTTCTTCCGTGGAAACGACCGATTTGTTTTCAATATTCCAATCCGCCGCCCGCAAAAGACGATCAACCACGATTCTGGCATCTGCTTCAGTGGGCATGGTTAGTTGACTTAGACTGATGTTTCGAATACTAGCTCATCCTATCCGTGTCGTCAGCAATTTGTTTGCTTGCACGTTCATACTGGTCGCCCGCTCGGAAGCAGGAGATGGAGCGGGTTATTTTGGAAGCCCTCTCCATGGCAAAACAGCACTAGAAGACCTCATCCAAGCTGGTCGCTTTCTTCAATTTTTCGATGGTCGTATAACGCAGCCCTTGCAAATGGCTGACCTTGCCATTTTTGATCGCCTTCAATGGGCCAATCTCTTTTGCAGGATCGGCGAAATTGATGACCATCTTGCCAGTGTTCTCCCACGGCTCAATCGAGCGGATCGGTGCGTAATGAGTGATTGCTTGCACAGGGGCGGTCACGTAAGCGGCGATATATTTAAGCTGCGCCGCCATGGTCGGATGAATTCGGACTGCATACCAGCGGTTTTCTCCGATGAACGTCTCTTCGAATCCGTCTTCATGAGCAGGAACAACAACAGTGTCCAACCCGGACGGGTCTCCTGTCGCCTTTTTCTCACCAACCGGAGTCACTTCCACCAGCCCTGCTTCCACGTCCGCCAAGAACGGCTCAAAGCGGTGGATTAGTTCGCGCTTCTCGTTCGAGTACGTGCTGAACTCGATGATTTCGACGGGGAACCCCAGATTGCGGATAACGGCGTGGAGATCGTCCGTTTCCTCATCAATGATCACGAGTGCTTGAAACTTCTTGTCGAGAACCAATGCGTCTAAGAAGTGATCGAGGTTCCTGAACCCGCCTTCAGCCGCGTACTTCTCACAGCGTTCCTTCGCCGAAGGCTGTTGGCAGATTTCGTCGAACAGAATTTGCTTGATCCTGCGTCCAGCTTGCGCAAATGACACGGAAAACTGAAGCAACTGGACTCCAATGTGTCGAAAGAGGTCATGCGCGCAGAGTTCGTTCTCCACAACGTACAACTGAGGCTCACGAGGACGGCTGAGGTCGATCAGATAAGCGTCAGGAACGCTCTGCTTACCATCCTTAGCTCCGATCCGTCGTTTGCAGTCCAAGTAAATGCGGCGCTGACCAAAGATGTCGGGGATGTGCGACACGATAGCCCGTTCAAACTCTTGCTCAGTGTCGAATTGAAGCAATGTGAACTTGCCGTAAGGGGTGATGAGTTGGCTCATTATTCCAAGGCGAATTGACCGCCGCCCTCCCTAATTTGCAGGTTGCTCGTTGGCATTGTGCGTCATGTATGGAACTCTCGCAAGCCCTAATCGCCTCCCTTCGGGGCAGGTTCGAAGCCCACTTTCTGTCGATCCTCGCCATAATCCCCTCGGCGATCCCAATCGTATCGGCAAAGGCAGGTTCGAATGCTGGCGAGGGACGACAGTCCCACTTGGCGAGCTTTTCGGGCAGTAACCGAGGCAATCTCGGCCGTGACATGGGAAAATGATTCCCACCCATGAATGCTGCGACCCCTGAACGCCAACCCACAACGGAACAAGTCTCCGGGCTGATCGAGCGCGTCACGTTCCACAGCGACGAGAGCGGGTTTTGCGTACTGCGCGTAAAAGTCAAAAGCCAGCGGGAAGAAGTCACGGTCGTCGGGTCGCTCCCATCCGTGAGCGCTGGGGAATGGCTGGTTGCGGACGGCTGGTGGGTCAGGGACAAAGAACACGGACTGCAATTCAAGGCCAGTACCCTCAAAACCGTGCCGCCAACCACGGTCGAAGGGATCGAGCGATACCTCGGCAGCGGCTTGGTCAAGGGCATCGGGCCGATTCTGGCGAGCAAACTGGTTGAAAAGTTCGGAACGGATGTGCTGAGCGTCATTGAATATCGAAGCCCCGAGTTGCAAAAGGTTGACGGTATCGGCCCCAAGCGCCGGGAACGGATCAAACGGGCGTGGCAGGAGGCGAAGCAAATCCGCGAGATCATGCTGTTCCTCCACAGCCACGGGGTCAGCACCAGTCGAGCGGTACGAATCTTCAAAGCCTACGGGGACGAGGCGATTGAAAAGGTGCGGAGTAATCCGTATATGCTGGCGAAGGACATCTACGGCATCGGCTTCGCGACCGCCGACCAAATTGCCCAGAAGCTTGGGATTCCGAAAGATTCCATCAACCGCGCCACAGCGGGTATCGACCATGTATTGCTGGAGGCGACCTCGGACGGACACTGTGCCCTGCCGATGGAAAAGCTCAAAGCAGCGGCAGTGAAGTTGCTGGAGGTACAGGAATCCACGGTTGAACAGGCGCTTTCGCAGATGCTCACAGGCGGCTCCCTGCTGCTGGAAGAAATCGACGGCGAGCCGCTGGTCTTTCTTCCCCATCTCCGGAAAGCGGAAGAGGGGATTGCAGCAAGAATCAAGCGGTTGGCGGAAGGGCAACCGCTCTATCCACCGATTGACTTCGATAAAGCCGTCGCATGGTGCGAGCAGAAGACAGGGAAAACGCTTGCCCCCAGCCAGCGAGAGGCATTGAAAACGGTTCTGACGAACCGGGTCGTGATCATCACCGGAGGGCCGGGCGTGGGCAAGACCACCCTCGTGAACTCCATCCTGATGATCCTGAATGCTAAAAAGGTGAAATGCCTTCTCTGTGCCCCAACCGGGCGAGCAGCGAAGAGGCTGGCAGAGACGACTAGCGTGGAAGCCAAAACTATTCATCGCCTGTTGGAAGTTGATCCCGGAACGGGGCGGTTCAGCAGGAACGAAGCCCATGTGCTTTCTTGTGGTCTGTTGGTCGTGGATGAGACTTCCATGGTGGATGTGCCGCTGATGCACTCTCTACTGAAGGCGATGCCGAACCACGCTGGACTGATTCTGGTCGGCGACATAGATCAGCTTCCCTCAGTCGGGCCGGGTACGGTGCTGAACGACTTGATCGAAAGCGGTTTGGTACCGACCGTCCGGCTCACGGAAGTGTTCAGGCAGGCGGCGGACAGCCAGATCATCACCGCAGCGCACCGGATTCGCCGGGGGCAGATGCCGGACACGCACGCAACAGAGCGGAATTCGGATTTCTACTTCGCCGAACGGGATGAGCCAGAGAATATTGTCGCCACACTCGTCAAGCTGGTGAAGGAACGAATCCCGCAGCGCTTCGGGTACGATCCCATCCGTGATGTTCAGGTGCTTTGCCCGATGAACCGAGGATCGCTCGGGGTGCGTGAACTCAATACGGCTCTTCAGCAGGCGTTGAACCCATCGCGGGCGGGAGAGCTTGTGGTCGAGCGGTTCGGGTGGCGGTTCCAGATGCGCGACAGGGTCATCCAAACCGAAAATGATTATGACAAGGACGTTTTCAACGGCGACATCGGAACCATTGAGCGCATCGACGCCGTCGAGCATGAGGTCACGATCTGTTTCGATGAGCGACGGGTGAAGTACGACTTTGGCGAACTGGACGAGGTCTCGCTTGCCTACGCGGTCACCATCCACAAATCGCAAGGATCGGAGTTTCCCGCTGTCGTGATCCCGTTAGCCACGCAGCACTACATGCTGCTGCAACGGAACCTTATTTATACGGGGATCACACGGGGCAAGAAGTTGGTCATGCTGATAGGGCAGAAGAAGGCGCTGGGAATCGCTGTGCACAACGACCGACCGCAGAGGCGGTACTCGGGGTTGCTGGCGAGTTTGGGAAGCCACGAGCAAAGAGGAGTATCGTAGACGAAATCAAGATTGCCCTGCGTGAACTAGGGCTGTCGGATGACATTTCGACTGAGTAGATCAGGTGAGCAGACTGCTCGTTCTGGAGGGATTCAATGGTCGAGTACGGCCCTTACGAGTTCGCCGAACCGGAGATTGTCACATTAACCGAGTTCCTCAGGGATTGTGCACGTCACGAACGCATTGTCCATTATGACGATGCATACAATGCCGTCCGCCAATTCGGCGGCTACCACGGCCCACATGATCAGCGACTTTGGTACTTGCTCGGTCTGGTGTCGGAGTCCGAAGTCGCAGCCGGGAGGCACACCTTGTCCGCTATTGTGGTTGTCAAAAGCGGCGAGGGCGCGAACCGTCCGGGAACTGGATTCTTCGAGCTTGAGAAGACACTTGGCAGGTACCAGTCTGACGACGACACAACATGGCTCTCCGAAATCGACGGGCTGTTCAGATATTGGCGGCAGCACTGATCTCTTTATAGCTCAGCATTTCACCATTCCTTGGAGGATGCAGTTCTTGAGCAGCTTATCCGAACGCGAATTAAGGGCAGGCATCGCGATATTTGTAGACATGTGCTCAAAGCTTGGACTTGTATGCACGCCAACAACCTCGTTTGGCATGGGAAGTCCAGTTCGATTCGATTTGTCGAATGGCAGCAAGGAATTGCGGGTCAGGATTGGATACGATTTTGTAACCGATCTTCCGGGCACCAAAGAGTTCCAGACTGCACTGTGGTCGTACTTGAGCGCCAAAGCTCTGAGATTTTCCGAACCGGACTCTTCGGAATACATTACGTTGTCTGGCGTTCCACTACGATTTCGGATTGAGTTCCCGTTTGGAAGGAGTCCGGAAGGTGGTTCTTTTGACTTTGTGCATGTCTTGACAAGGAGCGGTCACGACATGCCTGTCGAGGCTAATTTCACCGTTCATTTGTCACGCACCATAGCGGCTGAGATAGTGTCCCTCGAATCTGTTATCACCGAGGCACTCGTCGTGAACTCCGTAAGGAGGTTCATTGACGGAGAAGAGGCTGTTTTCTATCCGCAGGGCGAACATCCCGCCGATCTTCAAGTTGTCACGATTGGCAGTTCCAACTACGACTACAAGACGAAGAGATTCGTATACCACAAGACTTCCAATGAAGATGCCTCCAATTTCCTGAGACGAAAAGTTTATTGGCTCGGTTTCAGGCGTGGAAATCAAGCAACCCGCGTGTGCATAGCTGACCCGTATGATGCTGCATACCTCGGTGTATCTACCGAGCGTTTGCAGCAGGCGGGTGCAATTCTGGCGGCTGATGGATTCGTACAGACGGATTCGTCGGGGTTGTATGCGAGTGCGGGAACCAAGCTCTTGCAGGAGGCTCGCCGTTTAGACAGCGAACTGGCGGTTTTCTTCGGCACGAAATCTCCAATGGGTAGAGTCGTTCAAATGCCTTCAATAACGAGGACGCCGGAAGACAGCTTTCTCTTCGACGTATTCGTGTCACATGCGACTGAAGACAAAGCTTATGTCGGGCCGCTGGTTCAAGCACTTGAAGAAGCCGGAATACGAGTATGGTTCGACAAAGCGACTCTGGAGTGGGGAGATGATCTTCGCCCGGCAATTGACCGAGGTCTAACAAACTGCCGCTACGGTATCGTCGTGTTCTCCCAAGCATTTTTACGTAAAAAGAAGTGGACTGAATACGAGTTGAATTCTTTGTTTGCACGCGAACAGTCTGGGAAAAAACTCATATTGCCGATTTGGCACGGCATCACCCATGATGACTTGATTCAATATAGCCCCGCATTCGCTGATCGCTTTGCGAAGTTGTCATCAACCGACAGCTACGCAGATATTGTTGCGAGTCTCCTTTCGATGCTCGGCCGACCGGGTACGCAGGAGCAGGTTAAGGTGAACGTCGCTCAGTTGGCACCCAAACCAGACGCGGTAGCGTATGCACACTACGAGACGAAGGGGGAAAACGCTGCCAGAGCGGAATCGTACGTCCGCCCCTCCACGCAGAAGGAGGGGTGGTTTACGTTCGAAAACTCTTTCGGGGAAGAAGAACACGGAACCAAGGAGGAAATTGCGCAGCGTTTTGCGGCCTTCGACAAGAGTCTGACACTGAAGCATTATGTTCGGATGCGACATGGAAGCTCTGACCCTGCCTTTAACCTTTAGCTACAATGCCCCGCCAGCTTGGTCGCATAATCGATCCGCAATCCGTGGCGCGATTGGCTCCCCACATGTTCAGGTGTGAAGGACTCTTGTTCGTTTCTCGCCGCGTGCGATGCTGGGAATCCCCTGAAGATGACAAACCAACTGATTAACCCCGACTTGATACAAGTCTCGGTCGGTCGCACCGGGATGCGGCACCATGTAAAATTCTCTATGCCACCGCAGTCCTTTGCACCAGTCACCGATCCTTTGGTCTGAGAAATCGGCGTGGAGGTCATGTGCGAACTGATTGCGAATCCTACCGACGAGGCGTAAGTCTGCTTTCACGATCTCGCCAATAAGCCCGAGACAATAACATGCCGTCACTCGGCTCCCGTAGGTGCCAAGTGGCCTATCTGGTTCCAACAATCTGTCTACTTCCTTCTCATCGTCAATTAAGAACTCGATCAGAATATTGCGCAACAACATGTCCAGAAACGCATGACCAACTATTACAACTGCACGGTCACTCGGTTCCTCGTAACCAAACTGTTTCGCAAACTCAATTAGAGTTTCGTTTTGGCGAAACCGTCGTTCGGATTCCTTCTCGTTCAGAGGTCGAAACATTCAGGGCATCCTTTATTTATCTTGAACCGCTTGTCTCGCATGGCCTACGTTGGCGAGGGGCTTGCCTTTGTGCGGGGCTGGCTGATGTTCGTGGTGGACGGCGCATGCCAGCCCAAGCGACTGAAGTGCCAAAGCAAAACCTTGAATCAAGCGTGATGCATTCTCGACTGCCATGAGCGATCACAGAATTTAAGGAATCCCGCAACGAGATTGCGAAAACGAACACTCACTTCATCACCTTCAAAAGTTCAGCAACGACGTTCTCCAGACCATTCCCCGTAAGGACAGCAAGCCTGTCCGCAAGAGTCGGCGAATATTGGCGAACCTCTTCAAACCCGACCCCGTGCCAGACCGGAAGGATCACCTTCTTCCCGCCGACTTCACGGGTCGCTAAACCATTCAATTCTTGCTCCGGCCAATGTTTCTCAAAGAAATGTTTGCTGAGGATAACGACTCCGAATCGTGAACGAGCCAATCCCTGATCGATTGATTTCCGGAGGCTATCGCCGACCGTCAACGAGAATTCGTCATACCACACCCGCAATCCCTTGGCTCGAAGTGCCTCGGCAAGAGGACGCGCAATAGCGTCCTTGTCGTCGCTCGCATGCGAAACGAAGACATCCCATTCCTCGTGTTTGCGCTCACTCTTGCTCGATTGCTTAGGGGCAGGCGTCTGGGGCGCATTCTCAATTGCCCTCGGTTGGGCTTGCCTGATGGGAATACCGAGACCGCCGACAATCTGGGCGTGCGTATTCGCCTGCTGCTTCCGTTGAGAAAGGAGTGACTGCGCAAGCAGTGTCAACTCACGTTTCATCTGCTCAGCGGATGGACGAAGCCAATCCACGTACTGCCTGACCTGAGCGATGCTTCTGTCAAGCTCCGCGTTGATGTTCACGTCCGGGTTGGTGACCCTGAACACCAGCCTAAGCTCGTGATCTTCGACTAATCCAAACGGCGGGTTCAGGTTGTAGCTTGTCGGCTGTATCTCGAATGCTCGGGGATCGCCTTTGAAGGGAATGACGACGGTTATTTCCGTGCCTTTGATGTAGAAGGGCCGAGAGCGGTCGAAAATCATCCGCATCGGGTCACCGCTCACATCTACATCGATCTCACGGCTCTCCGCATATTTCGCAGCTTCGTCCAGAACAGGAATTTCAACCAACAGCGGACGGACAATGTTTTCGGGAAGGGATTCGTCTTCGAGTTGGGATGCTGGAACTTGTCGGACTAGCTCTTTCACTTCAGCCTTGTGCTGTTCGATGACCTCGAATATCCCAACAGAATTGAACAACAATGGCGGTCTTGACATGCCTGATCTCCGGTGCATGTTTATCCCGATTGTACTCTGGGCGTCGAAGGACACCTGCCATCGATCCGTACCATGATCCGCTCCGCGACTTGCAATCGCATCGGCAATGCCAGACTCGAATGCAGGCGAGCGACGACCGTCCCAGTTGGCGAGCCATTGGGCAGCAAGAATAGCCGCCATCAAGCCGAGGCGAAACCGCCGCTCTTCAATTACTTTTTCGCCTCTTCAACCTCTCGCATTTGGGCGACGGGAACTCGTACCGTCCGTCCCACCACTGGGCGCACCCACGCCCACTTGCGATCAGCCTTCACCAAATAGCCGAACCTCCAGAACCCTTTACTTTCATCGAAGTAATTCACAGCGACAACAGCATTCATAATGCGGCTCCTGATCCGGCAGCGCCGAACTGTGGAACTGTCTCCCACGGTATAGCCCATTTCACGCCGAGAGAAGTGTTTAGAAGGTGTATCCCCGCGCTGCGAGGCTGCGAACTTCCAGAACCCAATCCCGGAGTTTCATTTTTCATTCCCTCGATTGCTGACCGATGTCGGCCACTGTGCGTCAATCTTCTGCATGATCCGCTCTGCCCACTGAACCGCAGCGGCGACCATGGCGTCTGTTCGGGGACTGCCCTGCGGGCCGCCAAATAAATCCTCTGCCGTCTTCAGGTGACGCGCTACGAGGATTCCAGCAACGATTGCCAGCGCTCGTTTTCTGCCTTCGTCCATGAATTCGCCCATTCCCAAGGCTCGCCGGGAATCTTACGCAACGGGAAGTCTATCACTTTCGCTTTTTATTCGCCGTAAAGAAATCGACTGGCGCAAGCGGCAAATGGGGGCTCTGGGTGGTTGCGACCGCCGCCCAGAATCGACGGCAGGGTGGTGCAAAAGGCTCTGCGCACACTGCGGAACGGTTGGGTGGCACCTAGTCCAGTACTCCGTTTAGCTCGAATTTAGCTCGAAAAATTCGGCGAACAGGCGGAAATACGGAGAACAGGGAGACGTTAGCCAGACACGACGAAGCCCTCAAGTCATTGAGGGCTATGGATTTTGCTATAACACTGGAAGAATTAACTTGACATGGCGGAGAGAGTGGGATTCTTCGCACAGCCGATAAATACAGGTCACTTCGCTGATTCTTCAACGAGTTCCAGTCGGGCAGTGCCGTTTTGCCATCAAAACTGGCACACTTAACTACTAGGATTTTGCCAGAAATGGTAGCCAAATGGTAGCCACAATATGCCCGAGAGACCCTGCCGAGCCCCAATAGCTTCCTTTGTATCAACCCCTGCTCTGTGAGGCTGCGACCTCGTACGCCCAAGTTCACCGCACCGCACTTGCTCGGGGACTGAAGCATCAATAGCAAAATCGCTCTCGCTGTTGCGCGCTCCGACTTTGCGCTCAGACCGAACTCGCGCATGCCCTTGCACGAGTTCGGCGCAAACATCCCCAGAAAGCGGGAAAAAACGGGAAAAACGAGGGCTGCGCGCTCACTGCCCGTTCCTCCGAACCTGTGCCAAACTGTAAGTTCTAGTGTTCCTGCCCGGAGGTTCCGCTATATGGCGCTGTTTGATCGCTACGTGGGCATCGACTATTCCGGCGCAGGGAAGGCGCATTCAAGCCTTCCCGGTCTTCGAGTCTACGTCACCACAGCATCGGGATTGCCCTTAGAACTGATGCCGCCGTCCCGTCCGGATAGGGACTGGACAAGACACGAGGTCGCCGAGTGGCTCTGTGCCGAATTATCGAAGGAAATTCCGACGATTGTCGGCATCGATCACGGCTTCTCGTTTCCCCTTGCCTTTTTCGATAGATACTTTCTGAAACACAATTGGTCGGAATTTTTAGACGACTTCCAGCGGCATTGGCCGACTGACGAGGCATCTGTCGATGCCATTCGAAAGGGGATTTGTGGCAGGAGCAAGGAGCGGGAGGGTGATCCTGAATGGTTAAGACTGACAGAGCAATGGACGGCAGCCGCGAAATCCGTGTTCCGATTCGGGGTTCCGGGTTCAGTCGCTTCGTCCACACACGCAGGGCTTCCATGGCTGCGGAACCTGCGGCAGGAATGCCAGCGCAAGATTCACTTTTGGCCGTTCGATGGTTGGGACGTTCCACAGGGCTCTTCAGTCGTCGCAGAGGTTTACCCGTCACTGTGGACGAAGCGGTTTCCCCGAGCGAACCGGGACGGCGACCAGCAAGCCGCCTATGCCGTGGCTGCTTGGCTGAGGCGTGCCGACCTGAATAGCTCGCTGGCGCAGTTCTTCAACCCACCGCTGGAACCGGAAGAGCGGGGGGTAGCAGACATCGAAGGCTGGATATTGGGCGTTGTCTAGCCCGCGAAAGGTTTTCCTGCGGGTCGAATCTTCCCGTATCCCCAAGAGTCGGAGCGGCTGGTGTCCAGCCGAAACACAACGAATCGCCGCAGAAGCGATCTTGGGGGCGGCAGGCCGGGTCGAGGCATTCGCATAGAACTCCGATTCAGCCGCCCCGCCGACCGCCGATGAACATGTCCCCGCTCAGGTGGCCAATATAGTTGAAAACAGGCTTGTAACCATCGGCAAGCCCCTTTCCGGGGTTCGGTCGCACCCCGCACAATCCCCAAAACTTCACACTTACTGCCGAAAAGACGCTCGCCTGCCACAACCAAGCGTCAGAGTCTAACCTCTCAAGAAGCTGATCCAACTGACCACAAGGAGTCCAGCATGCGAGATTTCAGCGAACAGAATATTACTGCGGCGGTGGTTGAAGCATTTCAGGGCACACCCGATCCCCGCCTCAAAAAGATCATGGCAGCCCTCGTCCGGCACCTGCACGACTTCGTCCGCGAAGTTGAATTAACTCAGGAAGAATGGGGTTTTGCCATCGACTACCTGACGAAGACAGGCCAGACCTGCACTGAAAAGCGGCAGGAATTCATACTCCTGTCTGACACGCTCGGGATGTCCATGCTGGTCGATGCCATCAATCACCGAATACCGACTGGGGCAACCGAGACGACAGTGCTGGGGCCGTTTTACGTTCAGAATCCACCTGAACTGCCGCTCGGCTTCGACTTGGGGAGTGGCCTGAAAGGCGAGCCTCTGTATGTCGAGGGTTTCGTCTCTTCGACAACAGGGGCACCAGTGCCCAACGCGATTGTTGATATATGGCAATCGGATGCCGAGGGGTACTACGATGTTCAGCGGGACGACGTTTCCGGCTCAAGGCTCAGGGGTCGCTTCCGCACCGACCCCCAAGGGCGCTTCTATTTCTGGTCGATCATGCCCATCTCATATGGTATTCCGGAAGATGGCACAACAGGAGAAATGCTGCGTGCGACAGGCAGGCACCCATACCGTCCAGCGCACGTGCATTTCATGATCGCCGCCGATGACCACGAGACATTGATCACCCACATTTTTCCTGAAGGCGATGCCTATCTCGATAGCGATGCCGTTTTCGCGGTGAAGAAGTCGCTCATTCGGGAGTTCACGAAAGAACTGCCGGGGGCTGCGCCGGATGGCACCCAGATAGACCGCCCGTGGCGCAAGCTCACCTACAATTTTGGGCTGGAACCACTAGCGATGGAACGGGTAGCCTGATTAGGAACCCTTACAATAGGAGAACAAAAGAAGAAGGCCGACATCCTCCCCCAAGTATGTCGGCCTCTCTAGCCTGAAGCACAGCAGATTCTCTGTGCAGCATGGAACATATCCCTGCCTATTCTTCCTTGCAAGTTACGTCGGGTACCACCGGAAAGAACAGGGGGGATTACTCTTGTTACTTGCGCAATTCCAGCAGGAGGAGCAAGAATGCGGCTGGTTCCATTTGTTTAGACCCTCTCACCCGATTACACTCTGCAACCTTCCTCGGGCCTAACTTACCTATCGACCCCAGCTTTCGGGCTGGGGCTTTTCATTCATAGGTGATTGCACCGCGCAGTCCACAAATCCAATTTCTTGCCCGGAAAACGGTTTTCACGAATTGGGTTGGGCAAAGGCGCAGGGTACTTCGGCAGCAAACTCCTCGTTACTAGCCCTTTGATTGCCGAGTCGTTGTACTGGTCTGTGTTGTCTCAGGCTTACTCCCCTTGCCTTGGTTAGCAAGATAGATGCCTCCGAGAACCACCATGCCACCGAGAATTTGATGGCGGCTGAGAGTCTCTCCTAGCAGCGGGATTGACAACAGTGCGGTAACGATCACCTGCCCCAATAACGTAACAGACACAGGCGCAGCACGAAGATGGCCGAGAGCGTAATTGATTGCCAACCACCCACCCATGTGCGAGACCAAACCGAGTCCAATCAGCGCCAACCAAGTCTTCGCCGGGTAGCCCGTCAGGGCAGTGCCCATTGCCAAATTCAGTATCAAGAGCACAGGAATCGTTGATACAAGCGAGATCGTCATGAACGTTAACGTATCGACATGCACTCGGGCTCGCTGGGTAGTGAGGATGTAGGCGGCATAGAAGCCGCTCGCAGCAATCGCCAGCAAGTCTCCAACATTCAGCTGAAGCCCGCTCCAAGATGTTGCCCCGACCAGTATCGCCATCCCGACAATGGAAAGCATGAGGCCACACCAATAGCGAAGAGTCAATTGTTCCCGAAATAACAAAAGCGCTCCCAGCCCAACCCACAAGGGCGCATTGTTCGCGAGCAGCGTAGCCGTTGCGGCGGAAGTAAGCAGGAGGCTTGTGTGCCATAACGCCAAGTCCAATGCAAAGAAGATACCCCCAGTTGCGATTAAAATGGTCTCTTTGGATGCGGGACGCTTCACTTGCCGCAAAATACCCCACGGCACGATTCCAATCCCGGCAATGAGCACACGGTAGAAAGCGGAGACAACGCCCGGAGCCCCGGCGATTTTCACAAAAATTCCAGAAAAGCCTATGCACACGACGCCGATACCCAGCGCAACATACGCGAGAAGAACACTCTTTTCATTGGAGTCAGCCATTAGGTTTCTCAAATTGTAACGCTGGAGGGCAGTTTTATGCGGCCAAAGCTGCTTCTCAGGCTGCTTTTGGAGCATAGCCGTGGAACATTACTGCCAAGAAACCAGCCAAAATTGCGATTACCGCCCTACCCCTTCTCGTGAGAATGCTAGATTTCAAGGAAGAATCAGTCCCAAGGAGAGTATGTCAATGGCAACGATGACAAAGACGCAGTTGGTAAAGTTGAAAGTTATCGGACTTTGCGGTTTCTGGGTACTTTGACAGCTATGTTATCATCTACACCATGCTGGGGTGAATCCCTCCGTTGAGACAGTTTGCGTTGCTACACCCGCCGTTGTTCTCATAGTCGAACCCTTCACGTGAGATAATCTGGCCCTTATACACATTGCTACACGATTTCGCTGCAGCAGTTGGGGCGAACCCCTCCTCTGAGACAATCTGCGCTGCTACACCCCATGATGATTCGATCCAGATTTTAATAGGTCTGCCACGGTTCTAATATTTTCGCACCAACAGGCACGTTGTGGTGCTAAGGATGATTGTCAACGAAAAGTCCTCTCCTCAGGGCGAACTCCTCTTCTCACGCAGCCGGGCATTGCAACAGGTACGGTTTAAGACGCCATAACAACACCTATTTAGCGACCGCCATAGATCGCGCTTTTTCAGCCCATAGCGTGAATTTACGTGACAGCTCTTGATAGTCGTTCTCACACGCGCCAACTGTGTAACGCCTCCTGTCGAAGCCAAGAAGCGCTTTCATAATACTTGCCGACTTTTCAGTTAAAACGACCGTCCCGTCACCTTCGATGGATTCAATTCCATCAAATCGATTCCCTCCCTCGTTTATTTGTACTGCCTTTTCTAATGACAATCCTTCAGGCAGAAAGACCTCGACACCATCAGCACCTATTTTTATTGGATATCCACCCGGCAGCCCGTTAGGGCCGGGAGCGTGACCGATCTCTTTAGTGTCAAACAATATGCCCTTGGCGATCTTGCACACTGAGGACGCTACGACCGGATGAGCCTTTGGCCCACCAGGCCTCTTCCCTATAGTTGTTAAATTGTTCAGAAACTGTTCGATATTCAGTTCGGGAGTCACGTCTTTGTCATCAACCATCACTTTAAGATAAAACGGTGAGCCGTCGGAGTTGCCAAACCGACTAGTGTAGTAGCTGGTGAAGTGCGCGCATACTAGATATACGGCTACAGAGCGAACCGAAACATTAAATGTTTTGGCAGTAACTAAGCGCAAAGCACCCACTACATTGTCAACATTTCCTATTCCAACCGTGGGAGCCAAGCCTATCTTTGCAAGAGCGGCGTTGACTGTATCCGGAAAGGCACAATTAATCACTTTGGTGTGGACGCCGGACTTCTTTACAGCTTGCATCAATCTGTACGCCGGGAGAAAATGCATTGGAAACCAAGGGCCGAATCTAGCTTCGTCAATTTGTTTGTAAGCGTCTACAGGCAGCTGACCTATTACCCACCATGACTGAAGTGTCATGCCGTTGATGATGACAGACGGCTGCACCTCGCCAATCAACTCTGCGGTCTTGTCAATATTCGTCGCATCCAGCTGAACAAATTCAATATCTGGATATCTCCCAAAATGGGACGCTCCAATGACTGCACTATTAGTCCGACGATGCCCGAGATCTTCATTCACATCCGCTGTTACTATTCGAGGTATCCCTGCTTCTCTTGCTAGGAATTCTAAAGCCCATGCAGTCAGATCTCCGAGGCCGATAATCATTAACGGTGCTTTCCGCATTTTCTCTCCTTTTTCGTTGATAAAATCTTACATCAGTTGTGCTCTGAATGCCCACAAGTACTCAAAGCTTGTCTCGTAAACCAATCTCAAAGGTGAGCCCAGCCCTGAGGCCAAAGCCCACACTATTTCTCACGCTGGATGGCATGGCTAAGCCCATGCTCCTACAGAGCATTTTCAAGCTCCTAGAGCTTGTTTCATAAACCGATATTAGAGGGATCGGCGAATCCCCTCTGGGCCTAAAGCCCGCATTCTTGTTGGCTCTGGACGGCGCGGCTAAAGCCGCGCCCCTTCAAGGAACTATTTATGAAATAGACTCTAACATCTTCATGAATGCAAAGACTTCTTATACGTTTCCGGCAACATACAAGTTGCAATCACTGACACGATCGCCGCAGGAATGATATAAAATGAGGGCAGCGGCGTTGTTTGTTATTTTGATCAGGTAAGTCGCAATAAATGGCGCCATGCCGCCGGTCAACGCGACACCCGTGTTATACCCCAGAGACAGCGCGGAGACGCGGATATTCGTAGGGAATATCTCTGCGGAGAAAGCCGGCCCTGGCCCCGAATACATCGCCATAAAGAGGCCCAACACTAGTTGGGCGAGTATCAGCTTAGCAAAATTACCGTCTCTGATAAATATGAATAGCGGATAAGTACAGATGGCAAAACCAAAGAAGCAGGTGAGCAGGACAGGCTTTCTGCCGATCTTATCCGAAATGTGTCCCATAATTGGGATGGCAATAAGCACGAGAATGAAACAGAAGAAATTGGAAAGGAGCGCGCGATTGAGTGGAAGTTTCAGTATTTTGTTGATATAGGTGCCCATAAAAATGAAGAGGATGTAATAAGCAACACCCGGCAAAGTAATGAACGCCATCATCTTGACCATAACGGCAAGATGACCTTTGAACGCAGTTTTAATTGGATTCGCCACCACTTGGTTGGATAGTTTGACGGCTTTGTAGACTGGAGTATCTTCAAGCTGGCGCCTCATATACCAGCCGACCAAGCCCAATGAGACACCGCAGATGAAAGGTATCCGCCATCCCCATGAGTAAAGAGCTTCGTGGCTTAGGTTGTACGTCAAGATCACCCCGAGCAGCGATCCCAGCATTACGCCCCCGATATTACTCATTTGCTGAAAGCTTCCGTAAAGACCTCTGCGATTTTCCGGGGCGTACTCGACGAGAAAGGTAGTAGAGCCACCCCATTCGCCGCCCGTCGATAGGCCCTGCAACATGCGGCACAATGCGAGAATTATCGGTGCGGCTATACCAATCGAAGCATAGGGTGGTGTCAGCCCCATGATAAAGGTGGATCCAGCCATGAGGATGATCGTCCAAGACAGAGCGATCTTGCGTCCGTGTTTATCGGCAATATACCCAAAGACAACTGCGCCCAGGGGCCGCATGACAAAGCCAACCCCGAACACGACAAAGGTCAGAAGTAGGCTGGTGATGGGGTCCTTACTCGGGAAGAAAACGCTCGAAATCACCGCGGCCAGAGTTCCATAGATGCCGTAATCAAACCATTCTAAAACGTTGCCGACGACACCTGCGCCTACCGCGAAAGCCCGATTCTGCGTTATAGCCTGCGTCGCTGTAACTCCCGGGAAAGATACCGGCATTTGATCCTCTGCGACCTTTTGAGATTTTGTGTCCTTCACTCTGCACCTCCTCGGTTCTGCATGTCGTTGCTTGCATCAACACTGGCTGTATCGCATTTGGCTACGCGATGCGCGTGAATTAACTGTCAACTGTCGGTTCCCCACTCGAACCAGCAGAAGCGTTGTGGTGGCGCCGACCGGAGCACTTGCCGTTGGCAATGTCCTGTCGTCTGAGTTCGGGGGAACGCTTCGCTGGATCGCCCCAGCCGCCGCCACCCGGTGTCTCGACAATGAGCCGGTCGCCGCGGCGGAGTTCGGCCACGACCTTCGACGGAATCTCCTCGATAGAGCCGTCATGTCGTATGATCCGGCCTCGAGCCATGGCACCGGGGGAACCCCCGAACGCTCCGGCGGCCGCATAATAATGGCCGTCCCCTCGGTGTGTGACCGTTACGCGTTCGCTCAACAACTCGAATTCTTTAACGATGCCGAGCCCACCGCGAAACTGGCCATCGCCGCCAGAATCCTGGCGCAGCGACATTCGATTTACGCGCACCGGCGCCGCCATTTCAATTGCTTCAGCAGGATAATTCATGCAATTGGTCGCATCGGTCTCAAGCACATCGACACCATCGCCGAATTGGCTCGCCCCACCGCCACCAGCAATAGTTTCGCCGACGACATAAGTCTTACCTTTGTCCGTCCTACCACCGAACGCAAGCACTAACAGAGTGCTAGCAGAATCCGCACCAACCCGATCAGGCAGCACGTTCTTAAATGCCGCCAAAATGCAAGCTGTAATCCGTTTGATGGTTGAGGTTCGGGAGCACACAGGAGCAGGGCATTCGGGATTCACGAGAGAACCTTTTGGTAAGTTAAGTGTCACCGGTCGAAAGCAGCCGCCATTAGATGGGATATTCGGATCGGTCAGCGCACGCACTGCAAAGTATGCCGCAGCTTGTGAACTCGACGGGACGCAATTAAATGGTCCGCGCAGC
>Ga0187888_1001957_pt1 | contig 18619 bp, 17 predicted proteins | sample June2016WEW_7_40_FD_132987 | JGI IMG/M metagenome (GOLD analysis project Ga0187888, IMG submission 132987) | Peatland microbial communities from SPRUCE experiment site at the Marcell Experimental Forest, Minnesota, USA - June2016WEW_7_40 | ecosystem: Environmental > Terrestrial > Soil > Wetlands... | reverse complement strand
CTCAGTGGTGGCGCCGATCAGCACTAGGTCGCCGCGCTCGACGTAGGGGAGAAAGGCGTCCTGTTACGCTTTGTTGAACCGATGGATTTCGTCAATAAAAAGCACCGTGCGCCGGCCGTACTGCCGCATCTTCTCCGCCGTAGCCATCACTTCCTTGATCTCTTTTATGCCCGAGAGCACGGCACTGAAGCGAACGAACTCGCTACGGGTCTTGCGCGCGATGATGGTTGCAAGCGTGGTCTTGCCGGAGCCCGGCGGGCCCCAGAGGATCATGGAGGCAAGCTCGTCACGCTCGATCTGCTTGCGTAACGGCTTGCCGGGCCCGAGGATGTGGACCTGGCCGACGTATTCCTCAATGGTCTCCGGCCGCATGCGGTCGGCAAGCGGCGAAGGGGCGGAGGGTTGCTGGGATGACTTCCGAGCGAGGTCTGCAGCCGGTGGTTCAAATAAGCTCATAAGAATTGGCTCATTAAAACTGATTGTCCGTGGTCCGTTGTCCGTGGCCTCCGTCCATCTGCCTGTCTGCACGTGTCGGTCTGCCGGTCCAACCAAACAACCCAAACCACCCAGCGGCAACGGACAACTGACTACGGACCACGGACGTCGTTTCAATACTTGAATCCCCGCTGCCGGGCCGCTTCGTAAAGGAACACACTTCCCGCTGTTGCCGCGTTGACGGAATCCATTCCGGGGCGAATGGGAATGCTCAAGCACAGCGTGGCCTCGCGGGCAATCTCCGGCTGCAGGCCGGAAGCCTCTCTGCCCACCATGATGGCGACCGAGCCTCGCAGATTTGCCTGGCACAGCGGCGAGGGGCTATGGCGGTCGGCGGCGACCATGCAAACTCCATCCGCGCGCAGGCGATACACAAGGTCATGGACGGACAGGTCGTGAAGCACCGGAAGGTGGAAGATCGCGCCGGCGGAAGACCGGACAGTTTTGGGATTGAATGGGCTGACGGTTTCCGGCAGCGTGCAAAGGGCCGAGGCGCCAAAAGCCGCCGCGCTGCGCATCAGAGTGCCCAGGTTGCCAGGATCTTGGAGCCCGCAGGCCACCAGCAGAAGCACATTCTGGCCCGCCAGAATAGTCTCCAGATTGTAATCCGGCAACTCCACCAGCGCGGCGATGCCCTGGGGGTTCTGGGTCTGCGCCAACTGCTCGAACAAGCGGTCAGGAACCTGCACGGCCTCGGTTTCTGCGGGCAACCCTTCCAGAAGCCCGGAAAATTTCGCGCTGCCGCTCTCGGTGATCAGCACGCTGTGCGTGCGAACTGTCGGGGCCGCCGCAAGGGCTTCCTTCACCAGGAAAGGGCCTTCGACGGCTAGCCAACCCTCGCGTGTTGTGCCTTTCGCCAAAGCCCGGCGATAGACCTTCACGATCGAGTTGGTGGGACTGCCGATCTGCCGTATTCGCGCGTGAGACATATAACTTCTGGCAAGCTTAACGCGCCTTGGGATGGAAGTCGAGGACCTTGGGTTGCGCAAGCTTTGGAGTGCGGCAGCTTGCTGCCGCTTTCGCGAAGGCCAGCTTGCTGGCCGTGCACTGGAGGGTCGCCCCTCGTCGGCCGCGCGCGAGCAAGCTCGCGGAAAAAAGCGGCAGCAAGCTGCCGCACTCCAAAGCTTGCGCATGATACAATGACGCGGCTCGCAGCAGCATACTGATTCGAACATTCCGGAGGTCAAAATGCGCAAGCTCACGCTTCTCTTAGCCGCTCTTACCCTTGCCGTACCCGCCGTTGCCCAGAACCTCAGCGGGTTGTTTCCCGATCTTACTCAGCAGCAGAACTACGTACTGAAGCGGGTCTCCAGTTACGATCGGACCGGCGCCAACGAGGACTCCTGGAAAGTGAAAGCCGGTGAGACGGTCACAGTGTTTGAACAGGCCGGACCGGGAGTCATCACGCATATCTGGTTTACGATTGCGAGCGGCGAGCAATTCCACCTGAAGAAGCTTGTGCTCCGCATGTATTGGGACAACGAAACCACTCCCAGTGTGGAAGCTCCCATCGGCGATTTCTACGGCTTGGGCTTGGGTGACTATTTCACTTACCAGTCGTTTCCGCTGGCCGTGGGCTCGGCTCAGGCGTTGAACTGCTACTTTCCCATGCCATTTCGCAAGATGGGAAAAATCACCTTGACCGATGAAGGAAACCGAGGCGTGGATGCCCTCTATTTCAATATTGATTACCGCGCTTACAAGGCTCCCCTCCCTGCGGACACAATCTATTTCCACGCCCAGTATCGCCAGTGCGCTCCCTGCCAGGGCTGGACGAACCAATGGAAGTCCAACGGCGACCCGCTGGTAGATAAGAAAACCAACCTCGACGGAGAGGGCAACTACGTGTGGATGGAAGCCACCGGCCGTGGCCACTACGTGGGCGTGACCATGTCCGTGCTGCAAAACCAGGACGAATGGTGGGGCGAGGGCGACGATATGTTCTTCATTGACGGTGAGAAGTTGCCCTCCATCAACGGCACCGGCTCCGAAGACTATTTCCAGGGAGCCTGGGATTTTGGCGACCAGCCGTTTTCATACTTGATGTTTGGCGCTCCCGTAAAGGGTGTGGAGCGAGTCGGGGGGCGATACTCCGTCTACCGCTTCCACCTTGATTCGCCCATCACCTTCACCCAATCGCTGCGCGCGACCATCGAGCACGGCCACGCCAACCACCGTTCCGACGATTACTTCTCCGTCGCCTATTGGTATCAAACCGAGCCGCATGCAGCCTTCCCCGCACTGCCGCCAGTCGAGCAGCGGGTGCCCAGGATTTATCCGGTGGGTGGGCCCGGGAACGCAGGAAAATGAAGGGTAGGAGTCAGAATTCAGCGGTCAGGAATCAGAAGGCTGTGAGATAATCGGTGACCGGCGACTCTTTCGCCCTTCAATGTGTGGAATAACCGTGTGCCCCATGGCGCTCTTCGCAATCACTTCAGACCTTTAAAGCGGCATATAAGCGCCACACGGGAGGGCAAACTCCGGGAGGAAAAATGCGCAACAGTCTCAAACCGAGGACACTTCTTTGGATGTGTCCGCTCGTTCTCTTGGCAGGGCTCGCTGCGGCCGTGGCTCAGACCACCCCACAAGCTGCTCTGCCCTCTGTGGACCAGGTTCTCGATAAGTACGTCAAAGCCATAGGAGGCAAGGCCGCCCTCGAGAAGCTGACCAGCCGGGTTTCCAAAGGTACGTTCGAGATGGATCAGTTGCCCGGACCGGCGGCCGAGGAAATCTATGCGAAGGCCCCCAACAAGCAGTATCTGGTCACCGACCTCCCCGGTTTTGGTCAGGCCAGGCGAGGTTTCAATGGCGCCGTGGGCTGGGAGGACAACCCGCAAAACGGGATGCGAGATATTACCGGGACTGAGCTGGCGGCGATGAAGCGCGACGCCGACTTCTACGCTGCGATCAAGCTCAGAGAGCTTTACCCCAAAATGACGGTTAAAGGGAAGGAAAGCGTTAATGGCCACGACGCTTACGTGGTTGAAGCGACCCCCCCGGATGGGGCCGTGGAAACGATGTGGTTCGACGCCGACTCGGGATTGCTGGCGCGTACAGAAAGGGAAGCCGAAGGGCCCAACGGCAAAGTCACATTGGACATAACCTTCGACGACTACCGCGAAGTTGATGGTATCAAACTACCCTTCGCCATGCACTTTTCGCTGGGCGAATTCGCCTTCGTCATCAAGCTGAGCGAGGTGAAACATAACGTGCCCATCGATGACGCGAAGTTTGACAAGCCCGCAGCGCCCTAGCGTCATTCCAACTACTCTGGGCCTTTCATCCCGGCCGTATGGCGCATCCATCCTTGATCCCGGGGGCATTTTCGCGTCCGCTCGTAAGTAAGGGGTCTATGGTCTGTCTTTGATCCTGTACACAAACTTCAGGCCGGACCAGACCTCATCGACGGCACAGACCTTAACGTCCACCAAGCCATTCGCCAGCCCTATTTCACGAACCACGTTTTCGGTAAGGTCAGTCGGCACCCCCGATGACGCCTTGGGCCAGGACACCCAGAGCATCCCGCTGGGTGAGAGCGCCGCCTTCAACCTCGGGAATTGCTCGTTCAAACGAGAACGTCTTGAAGAAAAGAATTGGATGAAATCGAGAGGACCTTTGAGCTTATTGGCCTGTTTCACGCCGGAAGGGAGCTGTCCCAGCGTCGCAGCATAATTCTCTGGAGCGCCCAGGATGGCGATGGCGAATCCATCTTTGATGCCGAGCTTTTCGATCAGCGACTTCTTGGAATATCCAACAGGCATAGTCAATCTTGTGTCTCTTTGCGTCTTTGCGCCTTGGCGTGAGCTGTTTTGATTCCTCCACACCTTCGGCAGCCTTCCCACAAGATAAAGCGCAACCCCCGCTCCGGCTGCCGACTGCCCACTGCCGACTGCCCACTCACCCCGAAGCTCTTTTTGCCCCGGCGGCCTGGGCTTCGAGTTCGGCCATGTCGAGCACGATGACTTTGCGGCGCTCCAGGCGAATGAGGCCGCGATCTACAAAACGCCGGAGATTGCGCGATACCAAGTCGCGCACCGTGCCGATCTCCGCGCCGATCTGTTGGTTGGTTTCATCCAAGGGAAACTCCACGCCGCGTCGCGTGCGCGCTCCCAACCGCAGCGCGCGGTCACGCAGGAACCGCGCCAGGCGATGGCTGACCTCTTTCAAGGATAGTTCTTCGACCAGATCGGCAAGGTACCGGAACCTCCACGCCAGGGTCCGGATAACCGCCAGTGCCACTTCCGAATTCCGGCGGCACAAATCCAAAAACTCCTTCTTGGGAAAGAAGAGCAAGGTGGAGTCTTCCACAGCCGCCGCCGAGGCGGGAAAAGTGCCGCCGTCGAAAATCGAGAGTTCGCCGACCGTAGATCCGGCGCGCTCGATCACCAACACCTGCTCGCGGCCGTTTTCGGCCATCTTGAAAATCTTGATGGCCCCGGACTGGATGACGAAGAGGCCGTCGCACGCGTCACCCTCCGCAGCCAGCATCTCCGCCTTGCCTAGCCGCCGGGCAACGCAGTGGCAGGCCAGGGCTCTAAGCTCATCAACGGGCAGGACCGCGAAAAACGCCACCCGGCGCAGAGTCTCAACTGGATCGAGAACCGTCATGAGGTGTTTTGTAGGGGCAGCCCTTGTGGCTGCCCGGACGCAAGCCTATGGGCAGTCAGGCGCGCCCACCCGGGCCGCGCCTACTTCTCTAGAATAGCTTACCAGACACTTCATCCCTGAGCACGACTTAAGTCATCGCGCCTTTCCCGGCGCCCGGATAATCTGAGGCTATCTGGGGGCAAAAGGAGACTCAAACTTAGATGCCCTCGGGAGGAATCTCCTATGGCTTATGTAATTGCTGAACCCTGTGTCAACACCAAGGACACCGCGTGCGTAGACGTTTGCCCGGTGGATTGTATCCATCCGCGAAAGGATGAAGCCAACTTCGCCGATGTTCCCATGCTCTACATCGACCCGGTGGAGTGCATTGATTGCGGCGCCTGCGTGCCGGTTTGCCCTGTTTCCGCCATCTTCCCGCTCGATGACCTGCCGGAGAAATGGCACGAATATACCGAGGGTAACGCTAAATATTATCAGAAATAGATAGGGCTCACGAGCATTGATCGTGGGTGGCGCGTACATGCAAGGCAATGCATGCGCCCGCGCTCCAAAGAGCGGAGCGAATAATCCCGCCCTGCCCCTTCCCCTGTCATTCTGAGCGGAGCGAAGAATCTCGCTCTGCCCCTTCCCCTGTCATTCTGAGCGGAGCGAAGAATCTCGCCCTGCCCGCCCTGCAACCTGACACCTGCCCTTCGCCGCCCACTCTAATCGGTCCCTCCGGGACATCGCAGACACCAAAGCGCAGGGGTCTGCGCCGGCCCGTGATATACTCTCCAATTATGACCGCCAGGATCTCTCCGCAAGGTCCGGGAACTTTGCAGCGATTCGGGGTCTTGGTCTTGGCCCCGCTAATGCTCGCTCTGATCTTTCCCGGCCGGGCATGGTCCGATAAGAACGAGAAGGCCCGGAAGAAGTTGAACGAGGCCTTGAAGCACTACGAACAAGGCGGCGTTTTTTATCACCAAGGCAAGCTTGAGGCCGCGATCGCCGAGTACCGCGCCGCCCTGCGCGGGGATCCGGATGAACCGTACTGGCATCAGGCCCTCGGCGACGCGCTTGAAAAGCAAGGCGACTCGCAATCCGCTCTGGAAGAATACCATCAGGCCAGCCGGCTCTCACCCGATGACGTCGGGCTCCAGCACAAGTATAACGAGTTGCAAAAGGTGCCCGGTGGTGACGCCGGCGAACCAGCCGATGCTGCCGTTCCTGAACATCGCAGCTACGCCGTCGGTGGAAAAGTCACTGCACCTCTCCCACAGTTTAAGCCTGAACCTTCCTATACGGAGAAGGCCCGCGTAGCCAAGTATTCGGGTACGGTTGTGCTCATGCTCGTGGTGGACGCGCACGGCGACGTGGGCAACGTCAGTGCGGTGAGGCCTCTCTCCTTCGGGTTGTCCGAACAAGCAATTCGAACCGTCCGCACCTGGCACTTCCAACCTTCCACCCGCGACGGAATGCCGGTCCCGGTCCGAGTCGTCGTCGAAGTCAGTTTTCGATTGTTCTGAACAAATCCACGGGTGGCGCATACGTGCCGACGGTAGTTGTCGGCATGTATGCGCCCTTTGGGGTCGTAGGAGTACACCACGCTACGATTTGCATGCCGCGGGCCTTTATAGCGGCCCTGTGGCACGTCGAGTACCCGACAGTGGGCGCGTTTTTCGGTTTGTCTGGAATGCGCGAGGAGAGGAGAAACGATGTCGAGGGCACTCCAACGATTGAACGCGTCCACTGTCTGCCTCTTGCGCGGCTTGCTAACTGTGGTTCTGACATTTCAAATCTGGCCCCTTGGCCATGCAGTTGCCCAGGCTGGTAAAACGGAACAAGCTGCCGGAACCGAGAATGAATGGAGATGGCCGAAGACGCTACAGGTCTGCCCGGCACAAGCCGGGGACCCGGTGAAACTGGTCAAGATAACAAAAGGACGGGAAGAACTCCTACCGGGGAAATATGAGTTGCCCCAGATAGAAGGGGACGATTCGCAATTTTGGGAGGCAGTCAAAGATTGGCTGAGCGACGTCTCATTTACCTTGAAGAGCCAAACGTCAAAAAGTATCGTATCGGTGGGATTGGCAGTCGTGTTCCCTGTGCGCCAGACCGGCGTGGACTGTCAGTTCGTAATTCATAACGGACGGGTGCTCGAGCCGATCTGTGATGCCAATCCTGCTTGGTGCAATGGCGGGTGCCCTGCGTTGGTTCAAAAGACTTTTCACTGGGGACTGATTCCAACCCAAGCGGCTACAGGTCTTCGGGCCCGATATAACGCTGAGGCCCGTGGAGACCGTGGGGACAGCGACCCCGTTGAAGGCAAGGAACTGCTCCGATTGGAACCCGGCCAAGAAATCACCCTTTCCCCAGTTGGCCGTGTCGAGGGTATTGGTTCCATCACCGACCCGAGGCATGGCTTCTCGGACAGCATCAACGGCATCCTATACCGCGACGGGATAAATGAGGCGAAGGACGAAGCGCCTTGTGCCGAGCGTGCGAACTCAAAGGAGGGGTGCGCCTTTGCCGAGGTGCCGAAGTTTAATTTCGGCCTCACCGTTGTCTACTTCGAGGGCGGAACGATCTGGGGGAATTACGGCTACGGTTATGCCATCCCTAACCCTGACGGAATCTTCACAAGAGTGAACGCACATGAATCTCCAGAACCCGGCGAGCTAGGCGACCGCAACCCCTAGCTTAGGTCGAGTGTCATAAATCCGGTCACTGTAAGGCATCCCACCGCTGCCCTCGTTGGCCGCACCGCCGAAGATAGCACGAACTTATCACTGAATACGCCGCCGGCTAGCGCAGACACCCGCAGTTTGGGTGTCTGCGACAGCCATGCCATCGACATCTGCCCGCCTTACTGTTCCCATTGCGGGACACGACACCAGAGCTACCTTCCTGAAAACGCTACCTGGTACCATTGCAGACACCCGTAAGCCGATGACCGCCCGGGATGACAAAATGACAATTAAGGGGGATTTTTCCGCCGCCCGATTCAGGAACGACGGGCGCTTGGTTTGAACGGTAGCGTCTCAGTTTGACGTTGGGGGCGGCTTTACGCCGCCATTTGGCGAGCTAAACTCGCCGCTACCACATCAAATTGTACCACTCCCCACTTTTCGCTTGACAAGCCGCCCGGCCTATGATAGCCTATCGTGGTTGTCTATTTCCCGACGTTTTGTCGCTAAGGGAGCGCCGGGATGCTCGAAACGGAAGAAAAAAGCGGGGTCGTCCGGGCGAGCGGGGGAAAGCTGGGGTTCGAAACAACAAAAACAATACGATCGAAGCCAGTATGTTATTGAAAACACAGGAAGGCATTTGCAAAACGAACTAAAACGAACTCAAAATGAGCCGCAATTGAGCGCTAAAATGCGTGCATTACGCGCAGAATTCGAGTTCTCCAGCACTTCACAGGTTTTGGCGGAGGCCTCGAACGGGAAAGAGGACGGGGGTCGAAATCGCCCGGTCGGGGGAATACAGAGGAGTGCGAGAGAATACGAAAATCGCGGGAACGAAGCTAAGAAGTGCCTGAAAACAAAGGGAATCACTTTTTTGAAGGTTGCAGATTTCGCGTGTTTTGTGCGCAAATTAGCAGCAATCTCACCCCAAACGGAGCAAATGGCGCCGCATTTTGCGAAAACGGAGCCAGGACTTGCGACTCCCAGCGTGACGGCATGACAGTGACAAATAGTCGGCTAGCCAAACTCGGGACTTCCCTCGGCGCCGGTCGGATCTCCGGCCGGGTCGAAGCATCGTATCGACGGATTGTGGTAACCGACTTTAGGGTTGACCGTGGAAGGGCCTAGTCGTTAGAATTCGGTCGAGTGGCCAGGAAAGGACGGAAAGAGCTATCAAACTCAGGAACGGAGGCGCATTTTCGAGCAAGGTCAAGCTCTTATGGAGCCTGGGCGCTGTTGCCCTTTCGCTAAGTTGCGTAACGGAGCAGCAGAAAGTGGTCGTTCAAACCCCCGCGCCACCAACCCCAGTCGCTCAATCAACCCCTCCCAAGCCTTCTGTGGCGACGCCGGCAGCTCCGCCTGCGCCGCCCCCTGACCCCGCCGAGGCGCTCGTTTCCCAAGTTGAAACCCTGTACAAAGCCGGAATCGCCGACTACCGGTCAGGAAACCTGGAAGAAGCCAAAGAGAAGTTCGATCAGGCGGTGGAAAAACTACTCGAATCGAACCTCGACCTTCAGGCTGACGATCGCCTCAACAATGAGTTTGAAAAACTGACGGAGGACGTCTATGCCGATGAGGCGGCGGCGCTGGAACGCGGAGACACCTTGAGCCCGCACAACTACGTCCCTCCGCCGCTCGAATCGTTTTCCGGCCTGACCTTCCCGGTTGATCTACGGGTCAAGCAGCAAGCTCAGCAGGAGCTGAAAGCCGTCCGGTCAGACTTGCCGCTGGTGTCGAACGACTATGTTGACGGCGTGCTGACCTATCTTCAGAACCACGGTCGAAGCTATGTTACGACGGCCCTGAAACGGATAGGGTTATACCAGGCAATGATTTCGGAAACCCTGCAGAAGGAGGGGATTCCGCAGGATCTCATCTACCTCGCCGCCCTCGAAAGCGGGTTCAATCCTTACGCCTTGTCGCACGAAGGGGCGAAGGGCATCTGGCAGTTCATGGTTGGAACGGGCATGCTTTACGGCTTAAAGAAAGACCGCTGGGTGGACGAACGCCAGGATCCCGTCAAGTCCACACAAGCTGCCGCCCGCCACCTCAAGGAGCTTTATCAGGAGTTTGGGGACTGGTCCCTTGCCATGGCGGCCTACGATAGCGGCCCGTTGACCGTGCAGGCCGCCATCGCGAGGACAGGTTACGCCGATTATTGGGACCTGCGGCGGCTGCACGCCCTTCCCGCTGAGACGGAAGACTACGTGCCGATTTTCATGGCCACCGTGATGATCGCCAAGGACCCCAAAGCCTACGGCTTCGACATCCAGCCGGATCCGCCTTTTGCTGCCGACCCAGTCGTCCTGAACACACCCACGGACCTGCGCCTGGTGGCACAACTCATCGACAGGCCCGTGGATGAATTGACGCGGTTGAACCCCAGTTTGCTTCGCTGGACGACTCCGCCCAACAACCCGGAGTTCACCTTAAACCTTCCACCGGGGACTAAGGAACTGTTCGAGCAGCGGATCGCCGCGGTCCCGGAGGATAAGAGAATCTGGTGGAGAGCCTATAAGGTTGAGGAAGGCGAAACTCTTGCCAGCATTGCCAAGAAGCTCCACGTCTCGCCGGTTGCTTTGCGAGAGGCGAACAAGCTGGATAATGAATCGGAGGTCGAACAGGGCACCCACCTGGTGGTACCGATGTCCCCAGGCAGCGAATCATCGCTGGCGCGAGTGCGCGAGGGGGGGCCGCACTACGCGGTCAAGTATCGTGTTCGGCCCGGCGACACTCTGGAGTTTATCGCCGATCGCTATGATGTGACTCCTTACCAGATCCGCCGCTGGAATAACTTGAAGACCTCGCAGTTGACGGCCGGCGCGTCTCTGCGCATCTTCGTGGCGGGCAGGAGCCCAGCGAGCCGGTCTCGAGCCCGGGGGAAAAAGAGTTCCCGGCCGTCAGGCAAGACAGCTAGCCTAACCCCGACGGCGTCCGGGGCAGGAGAGGTCGTGACCGCTCCCAAGGCCACTCCCCAGCAGCTTGCACAGGGGCGTTAGCACGCTTTTCTTCAAGAACCCAACGATTACACTTGACACAAAGATGAGTGTGTTATAAATCTGCCTCCAGCGGGGTAGTCAAGACGTTCGCACCTGTCGCCCGGGCAGCAAAGCCGGGCATGGTTGAGTGAATCAGAAACTGACGGGGGAGGGATGCATGGATTTCGATAAAGACAATAAAGCGGGTGATGAGCTCGAGGATTATGGCGACGAGCTCTCCTCCGACTACAAGGAAGAAGCGGACGAGAGGTTGGGCGAGGAAGGCGAGGATCTCGAGGAGGAGGTTTCTTATAAAGTAGAGGAAACCGAGATTATCGAGAAAGCGCCCGTCGTCCCGGCCGTGACGGAGAAAGCTCCGGCGCCCACGCCTAAGCCTAAGCCTGCTGCGGCCCGGAAGAAGGTCGCGAAAGCCAAGCCGAAGCCGAAAGCCGCGCCGAAGCCGAAAGCGAAGCCTAAGCCGAAGAAGGCGCCCGCCAAGGCCAAGAAGCCCGCTAAGAAAGTGGCGAAGCCTGCCAAGCCGGCGGAGAAACCGGCTGCCAAAAAGAAGGGGCGCGGCAAGTAGCTCGACTAAGTCACGAGGACCCGAAAGCGTCCTATCCGCCCTCAAAATGCGGGCGCGGACAACAAGCGTGGTGGTGTGTCTGGCCCGGAGCCGTCCAGTGCCGGGCCGGGCGTCGCTCGTCAGGCAGCGTGGATGGATTCGCACTCCCAACCCCACGGTGAGCCTTCAAGGCCGGAAGGTCCGGCAGGCCATAATCCGATTCTCGCCTTGGAGGTAATCCGCCGCATGCGTGGGGCTTCACAGCCCTACCTGATGCGTTGTGCGGACGAGTCCAATTACGTCGTCAAGTTCCAGAACAACCCCCAGCACGTACGCATCCTGGCCAACGAAATGCTCGCCGGCCGCCTGGCGATGCTCATTGGCCTGCCGGTTGCCGCTCCGGCCTTCGTGGAGGTTCCCCCTGGCCTTATCCGTGGCACGCCCCCTCTTGAACTCGAGATCGGTTCCCGCCGCGAACTCTGCCTGGCTGGCCTGCAGTTTGGCTCGCGTTATCCAGGAGCGCCTGGTCAAACTCTAGTAGTGGATTTTCTGCCGGATCGTTTGCTGAGCAGAGTAAAGGGTTTAGCCTCGCTATTCCTGGGCGGATTTGTTTTCGACAAATGGACCTGCAATTGTGACGGGCGACAGGTCGTTTTCTATCACTCCGTGAACGATGAGGACCCCGCGTATTCGGCGCTTTTGATCGATCAGGGTTTTTGTTTTAACGACGGAGATTGGAGTTTTCCCGATTCCCCAATTCGGGGACTTTATCCGCGCCGGCTGGTTTATGACGAGGTACGGGGATTGAAGTCTTTTGAGCCTTTCCTCTCTCGAGTCGAGAACCTGGACAGCTCTCAAATCGGGGAATGCATTTCTCAAATGCCCGGCGAGTGGTGCGGACCCGACCCCGGCAAGTTGAACCAACTTGCGGAGACATTGTATAAGCGGCGCAGAGGAATTCGGCAGGCGATTATTGACGCCAAGAATAGTAGCTTGAAACCCTTCCCCAATTGGCGTGAGACTAATAGGATCGCTCGACCGAGGCCGGACCCATGGTCAAAGAGAGTGGATTGAAGGAATGCTCGTACTTCCTGGTCCGCTACGTCCCCGACGTGACGAAGGAAGAGTTTATCAACATCGGTGTCTTCCTCTCTTGTCCTGGGGAGCGGTTCCTGGATTGCGTGTTTAGCGACGACTGGCGGCGAATCAGCCGCTTCCACCAGGAGGCGGATCAGGAGTTTCTGCGGGATCTCCAATCGCACTTCAAACAGGAGATCGAAGATCACAGGGATGATCTCGCTCGCTACCTCGGAGAAATGCAACAGTCCTTTTCGAATCTCATTCAATTGTCGCAGCCCCGCCCCTGCCTGACTTCCAACCTCTTGGCGCAGCTTCAGGACCTTTTCGAACGATATGTGGGAGCGCGTGTTGCCGGTCCAACGGAGCAAGACACCCGGGTTTACGTCAGGCAGCAGATGACAGATTGCTTTAGCCGGCATGGCATTCTTGGGCACAAGTTATTCGAAAGGCGCGTTCCAGCCTCCCAATGGACGGGGGTTGGCGATCCCTTCTCTTTCGACTTTGGGTACAAGCCCCAAGCACAGGCAGGCAAGCCTAACGGACGCCTGAAACTAATCCATGCCGTTTCCTTGCAACGAGATCCCAAACTCACCGAGGCGCTAGTGTGGACCTTTGAAAAAGTCCTCGAGCAAGAGCGTTCCACGCTGACGGTGGGTCACGAAGACAACGCTGATCAGCAGAATGCCCAGGTCCGTTTCTCGCTGAGCGTGCTTCAGCACGAACATATCCGCCTGGTGCCGGTTTCAGGATTCGACGCATACGCTCAGTCTATCCGCGCAGAACTTGCGATCTAGCCCTCACAGGCTTACCGTAAAAGCGGCTATGCCGAGCCTGTCTTCTATCTAGCTTGGGGTGCCGTCTGTCATTCTGAGCGAAGCGAAGAATCTTCACAGCTCGTCCTCCAACGCCCGGCGCATAAGCCAACTGCAGAGATTCTTCGCTTCGCTCAGAATGACAGGCGTGTTGAAATGACATGAGCAGCAGTCTCAAAGTCGAATGTTATTCCGGCTACAAGGCCGATGAACGGCCCCTTCGGTTTTCCTTCCAAGACAAGCCCGGCGGACGCGTGTTCGAAGTCAAAGAAGTCCTGGATCAGTGGTACGGCGTGGGCTATCAGTGTTTCAAGGTGCTGGCCGATGACTGCAATTTCTACATTCTTCGCCATCAACAGGCGGAGGATATCTGGCTGCTGGACTCCTTCCGATCCCCTCAGTAGGCGAACTCCGGTCAGACCCCGCCCGCTCATGACAATCCTGGCGAGAAGTGATTAAATAGATGCCTGGAAAGTCGGAATCAGCCTCTCGGTTCTGGGGAAAGGTTAATGGGAAATGCACAAGGGCGAAAACGTGATCTCTTTCGCGCTTGCTGTTGTTGTGGTTCTGTCCTTCGTGGCGATCCAGCGACAGTGGAACCCTGCCAGTCTGAAGGACATGGCCTCGACCGCGGAGGACTTTATCCTCACCAGCACCGGGATACGCGGCCAAGTGCCGGATTTGGTTGGCTACGAAAGGCTCAAGACCTATCGGCTGGAGAACTTCAGCGCCGCCTTGTACCGCCGCACCCCTGCCTCATTGATCTTCGCTCCGGGCCGCTTTGTTGTTTACAACCGAGAAGATCAACCCGTCTTCAAGCTGGAGACCTTGGAAGGATCAAAAGACTCCTGGACGACTCTCTACGACTTCAGCGGACGGCACGGGCTGCCTGTCCCCGGCAGCCGGAGCCGTCCGGAATACGCCCGGAGCCTCACCGGCAGCGGCCTGCCGGACGTTGTGATCGGCCAGTATTCCGGCGGGGATCACTGTTGCACCATGGCCACGATTATCGAATTAGGCAGCGACGCGGCATCCGTCGTAGGGCGAATCGAGGGTTTGGATGGCTTACCGTTCGAAGGCCTTGAAATTCGCGACATCCGCAAGGATAAGAGTTGGGAATGCGTTGCGCATCGCCCCTATACGACAACTTGTGGCGACCAGGCCGAACCGGCCGACGTGCTCTCGGTGTACACGTTCATTGACGGGCATTACGTGGACAATACCACGCAATATGAAGACTACCTCACCGGCGTTTTGAACCAGAACCTTACGAAATGGCGTCAGGAGAAAGGCCTGTCGCTTGGGCTGTTGCAGACCCTGGCGGGCCAATTCGCGGAATTAGGCCGCATGGATGAGGGAAAGCGTTTTTTTGCGATGAACTTCAACCGCTTCTTGCCTAATCTTCAACAGCGAGGCATTGATCCCAACGTCTGCCTGGATGACCTGGAAAACCTCATGAATCGCTTGCCCGGCGTGACGCCGCCGGTCAGTCAAGAGTCGAAGGTCGAGAGTCGAGAGTCGCGAACGGCCGGTCAAGAGTCAACAGCCGACGGTCGATAGCTTGTCACTCGTCACTTGTCACTCGTCACTGCCTCACAGCACCGGCTCGCTCCAGTTTTCGAGGATCTGCTTAATTCGTCCCAGGAATTTTTCGGCCACTGCTCCGTCGATAACCCGGTGATCGTAGGAAAGGGAGAGGTAGGCCATGGAGCGGATGGCGATGGCATCGTCACGCACCACGGGGCGTTTTTCGATGGTGCCAACGCCCAAGATAGCCACCTGGGGCTGGTTGATAATCGGCAAGCCGAACAAACCGCCGAAACTTCCTGGATTGGTAATCGTGAAGGTCCCTCCCTGCACGTCATCCACGCTCAGGCGCTTGGTTCGCGCCCGCTCGGCGAGATCCTGAACGGCGCGCGCGATGCCCAGGAAGTTCTTTTCATCGGCGCGCTTGATGACGGGCACGATCAGTCCCGCCTCGAGCGCCACGGCAATCCCTACGTTGACGTCGCGCTTGTAGATAATGTTGGCGCCGTCGACCGAGGAATTGACTACAGGAATGTCTCTGATGGCTTCGACGGAAGCGCGAACGAAGAAGGGTGTGTAAGTCAGCTTGAAGCCGTTTCGCCGCTCGAACTCCTCACGTTGCCGCTCCCTTGCCTCCACCACTTTGGTCATTTCAATTTCGAATACGGTGTAGACGTGGGCCGCAGTCCTCTTGCTGGCTACCATATGCTCGGCGATTTGGCGCCGCATCGGCGTCATCTGAACCACTTGTGCCGGCCCGGCAAAAGCGATGGGGGCGGGAGAAGGCTGAACTGTGGCGGGCGCGGGTGGGACCGCGGCGGGCAGCGGCAGAGATGGCGCGGGTGCGGACGGCGCCGGGGCTGCTGCGGTTCGACTTGCGGCGGCAGACCGGCGCTGTTCCACATAATCCAGAATATCTTTCTTGCTGATTCTGCCGCCCGAGCCCGTGCCGTGTACTTGCGTGAGGTCAACCTGGTATTCCCGGGCGATGCGCCGGACAAGTGGCGACGACCTTACTGGCTCGGATTCAGGGGGAGCTGACGGACCTGCGGCCCCGATTTCAGCGCCTGCTGTTGCAGCAGGCACTGCCGGTTCGGCCGCCACAGGAACTGCGGGAGGCGCCGAAACCTGCGCGTCTGCCTCCTTCGCCGGTATGCTGATGGCTGCGCCTTCGCCGTCGATCACCGCCACCACCGTGTTCACCGCTACGGTCTCGTTTTCTTTCACCAGGATTTGAGTGAGAATCCCCGCTGCTGGCGAAGGTATTTCCGCATCCACTTTGTCGGTCGAAATCTCAAAGAGAGGCTCGTCTCTGCCGATCGGTTCGCCGACCTTCCTTAACCATTTTGTAATCGTTCCCTCGGCAACACTCTCGCCCATCTGGGGCATGATCACGTTGGTCGACATTGCAACCCCCACACAATTGAGTCATTGAGCGATCGAGTCATTGAGCCATTGGCCTGCTCCATCGTTTGCCGTGGCGATCACCGCCGTCATCAAGTCATTGAATCAATGACTCAATGGCCCCATGACTCAATCTTAGTACTTCGCCAGTTTCCTCGCTGCCTCAATCACCTTTCGGGCGTTGGGCAGATAGTATTCCTCGAGGGGCGGCGAGAAAGGGACAGGCGTGTCCGGCGCGGTAATGCGCACGATAGGCCCGTCCAGGCACTCGAATGCCCGCTCGCCGATTAAGGCGGCGAGTTCGCCCGCCATGCCTCCTGTCCGCGTGTCCTCGTGAAGCAGGATAACTTTATTGCACTTTCGCACACTGCCCAACACTGCTTCTTCATCGTAGGGCAGCAACGTGCGCAGGTCAACGACTTCCAGGGAAATGCCATCTTTTGCAAGTTGCTCCGCCGCCTCCAGGGCGGTCCAGACCATGGCGCCGTAAGTGATGATGGCCACGTCGTTCCCTTCGCGCCTTACCGCCGCCTTGCCGAGGGGAACCACATAATCCCCCTCCGGGACTTCTTCTTTGATTCGCCGGTAGAGAAACTTGTGTTCATAGAAGATCACGGGATTGTCGTCGCGGATGGCGGATTTGATCAATCCCTTGGCGTCATAAGCTGTCGCCGGCATCACCACTTTCAGGCCCGGAGTGTGGACAAACCACATTTCGTTCGATTGCGAATGGTAAGGGCCGCCGTGCACGCCGGCTCCTGACGGCCCGCGGATCACTATCGGTACTGCCGGCCCCCACCGGTAATGCATCTTCGCCGCCATGTTCACAACCTGGTCGAAGCCGCAGGCGATGAAATCCATGAACTGCATCTCGGCCACAGGCCGCATTCCCATCAACGCCGCACCGATGGCCGCGCCCACAATCGCCGACTCCGATATGGGCGTGTCAATCACGCGCTCTTCCCCGAATTTCTCCAGCATCCCCGCTGTGACCTTGAACGCGCCTCCCAAGACACCGATGTCTTCGCCCAACAGGAACACGGAAGGATCGCGTTCCATCTCTTCCCAGATACCTTGGCGAATTGCCTCGAGGTAGGTTAGCAGCGGCATTGGCGCACCACGGGGAAAAACCGAAATTCGAAAATCGAAATTCGCCCACTACATCGTCACCCCCGCGAAAGCGGGGGTCCATTAGAGACCGTGTGAGAACTCGTCACTGCTGTCATTCCGAGGAGCCGCAGGCGACGAGAAATCTCGCACTGCCTTGAAAACACTCAGAGCGAGATCCTTCGCTTCGCTCAGGATGACAGCGAAGGGCTCGGAATGACAGTCGAAAAGAAGTTTTCAAACAGACTCATCAGCCCTTGGATTCCCGCGTGCGCGGGAATGACGAATCAACCGCCTTTCGCTTTTGGAATTTCGGTTTTCGAATTTCCAATCTCCAATTTCGAATCCCGGTTTTCCTCCGGACTCCTGAATCTGTAGTTCCCCCACCAACATTCCGGCCCGCAGTACACGCCTTGCAAGGCTGATTCACCTTGCGGAAGCGGGCGCGCCTCGGCATCGGCGACGGCCGCGTCGATCTCGCTCTTGATGCGGCGGTCGAGATTGCCAATGCTCTCTCTGGTCATGATCCCTTTAGAGAGCAGGTGTTTTTCAAGCCTTTGGATGGGATCTTTCTTTGCCCAGACGTGCAACAGCCGAGCGGGAACATACTCCGCCGCGTCGTGAGCCGAATGTCCGGTCATGCGAAATGTCTTGCACTCCACAAAACTCGGACCCTCTCCGCGCCGCGCCCGTGCGGCCGCTTCCCCCACAGCGCGGTAAACAATCTGGACGTCATTGCCGTCTATGGTCGTGCCCACCATGCCATACGCCTTGCCACGCGCCGACAGGTTTTTCATCGAGAATTGCTTCTCGACTGGAGTCGAGTAGGCGTAGCCGTTGTTGTTAACGATGAAAATCACGGGCAGCTTCATGACCCCCGCCATATTCATCGCTTCATGAACCTGCCCCACGCTGGTTGTGCCCTCGCCCAGATGGACCAGCGCCACATTACCCTGGCCGCGCCACTTGAACACCATCCCGACCCCGCAGGCTACCGGGCAGGTCCCGCCCAGCGGAGAAATGATCGGGATAACGCCCAGTTTCAGATCACCGATGTGCAAAGTGTTGTCGCGACCGCGGGTGGGTGTGTCCGCGCGCGCCATCCAGTTGGCAAAGACTTCGGCAAGCGAGAAGCCGCGAATCAGGAAGGAAGAGAAATCCCGGTGGCTGGGCAGCACAACGTCGCCTTCGATCAACTGCAAAGCCGAGCCGACGCCAATGGCTTCCTGCCCTCGCCCGATGTAGACCCCTCCCACAATCTTCCCCTGACGGTAGAGGACCTGCTCGATCCTCGCTTCCGCCTCGCGCGTGAGCTTCAGGAAATACAACATGCGCTCGAGTGTGGCGGGAGGAATCCCTGTTCGCTCGGTGCCGCTTCGG
>Ga0187888_1001955_pt1 | contig 18628 bp, 20 predicted proteins | sample June2016WEW_7_40_FD_132987 | JGI IMG/M metagenome (GOLD analysis project Ga0187888, IMG submission 132987) | Peatland microbial communities from SPRUCE experiment site at the Marcell Experimental Forest, Minnesota, USA - June2016WEW_7_40 | ecosystem: Environmental > Terrestrial > Soil > Wetlands... | reverse complement strand
GTATCCGCCTCGCCGCCGTTAAGTTCAACGTCCTGGAATCCAAAGCCAAGCGGGAACGCAACGACTCCATTGCCATGAGCCAGGACCACTGCGTTCGGTATGCCTCCGCTGTTATGGTCAAGTGTGCCGCCCAGCTCCGGGAGGCCGCTAATGCCTAAGCGCATCATCGATGGCGAAGCTCTCTGGCGGTCGAAAAAGATCAGGCAAGTGCAACCCGTGAAGTATCGCGGCGAGTATGCCAACCTCTTACCCTTGGCTCTGTCAACCGGGTCATTTGAATGCGACGCCGATACCATCTGGACTGACGTCTACGCCTTCAATCGCCCCGATGTCACGCCAAAAGATGTAGCGGCCATCCTTGACGAGTATGAAAAGGTCAAGTTGCTGTTCCGCTGGACGGTGGACGGCAAGACGTGGGGCTATTGGGTTGGCATCGATAAGGAAGGACGACTGCCAACTGGTACTGCCTATTCCCACGCCAAGAAGGGACCTTTCCCCCCGGCAGGTGCTTACAAGGCATTCGCGGGTGTGGATCGGGTTGAGCGGTCAATGAGCGGTCAAGACCCGGTCGCTGACCGGCAAGGTATAGGGTTAGGGTTGGGTAAAGGGTTAGGAGTAGGCTTAGGCTTGGGCTCGGGGTTGGGTGAACCAACCTCGACTTCGTCGAACCCCAACTCCGAGACGAACGAGCTACGCTCAAACTCTTCAACTCTCAACCCAACTGCAACCCCAACCCCAACCCCAGAACCAGATGCTCCCGCATACCTCAACGAAATGGTAGAGGCCATGGTTGCCCGTTACCCAAGAACATGTCGTCCTGAAGCGAAAAGCGATTGGGAGATGTGCTTTCGTAACGGGATCACCAAGATGGCGAACGATCTCTTTGGCGGAAAGGTACATCAGGCCGCAACTTTCGTTGGTAAGAAGCTGGATGTCTTCATTGAGAAGTCAAAAGCGGCTGATAACATCTATGCTCCCGTGAAGTTCTTCAGTGAATGGATTGACAAGGACTTCGATGTAAAGGCTTTGCGCAAGAAGAAAAGGATGGATGATGAGTTCTAAGCCGCGCACCTACTGTTCGGGTTCGTTGTGGTGGCTCACGGAAGGGCCGGACAAGTTTCATCTATTCGGCCCGTTACAGTCCTTTGGGAAGGTAACGGACAGGGCAGCAAGACGCCGCCCGGTCAGTGACAGCGAGCACGAATTTGAACGGAAGTGAATACAACGAACACAGTCGGCATACAGCGGCTCGGCCTGTTGTTTCGGGTTAGGTCCCGAGCCGAGAGACGGCGTGCGCCAGCGGCTCCGCTGTAGCTTCGCTGAGGCTCCTCATTCCTCCCTATCCGAATTGTGATTAGGAGATTTGGAGTTGCGCACATGGAAAATCTTTTCGATACGGAAGCGGGCGGAAGAAGCTTTCAGTCGTCGCAATTCCGCCGTTACCCTTTGCTGATATGTCTCCGTCCCTTTAAGCGACATGAATTCAAAGCCGACTTTTCTGCAAAATGGCAAGCTTGCGCGGCCATCGCCCGGCGGTCGGGAGCAGACTTCGGGCCATCAGCACCCATGCTGCTGGCCGGAACGGTGCTGCAGGATGACTTCCGGTCCGTGACACACCAACGGACCAACGGCTGACTTCCCAGAAGGAGACTTCGGGCCCGCTTCGGCGGATTCTGGTCAATTGCAGTGCCCGCTCCACTGGAGCTATAACCGGGAACAGCACCGCAGGTAGAGGAGGACAATGGTTGCAGACCTAATACCCAAATGCCCACGACTGCTTCGTGAGGCTGGATGATGGGAGATAGAAACATGCCGGGCGAAAAGTTCATTCAGATTGAGCGCTCCGGCTTTCGCATCGATGCAGAGCATTTGAAAAACGCATTTGAAAAACGAATTTGAGCGCGGCGGCTAGCTGTTATCCTTTTTCGAGTACAACAGCCACTTGCCGGAGTGCCAGTGCGTAGCCGTTGGAGCCTAGACCGTTGATCTGTCCGGTCGCAGCCATTGCTACGTAGTCCGTATGTCGGAAGCTCTCACGCTTCCATGTATTACTAATATGCACCTCGTAAATTGGCATATCGCAGGTATGCAATGCATCGTGAATGGCGACAGATGTGTGTGCGTAGCCGGCCGGGTTGATGATGATCGCCTGCGCCTCGTTACGTGCGTCGTGAATGTGGTCGACTAGCGTGCCTTCACTATTGGTCTGGCGAAACTCGATACGCAATCCGAGTTCGGCCGCCGTACGCTCACACACTTCGCGGACTTGCTGCAACGTCTCGCGACCGTAGAGCTCGGGCTGGCGCTGACCCAACAGGTCCAAATTCGGTCCATTCAGGACGAAGACAAGGGGCGAAGATTGAGACGCTTGAGTAGTCATGTGTGCTCTGATAACGGATCCCGCACGGGTTGAAATCGTCGCCCTTTTCACCTCTCCGCGGCGGCCTCCTGTGCTCGATGTAAATCGGGGCTCCTGTAAGCTGCTAATTCAGCAATGACTCATATAGCTTTTCCAGTTCTCGTTCGGTCGGAACGCGGGGATTCAGCCGATGGCTACCGCTTGCGATTCCATCCTTCACCATCTGAGGAATCGACTTACGATACTGTTCAACATCAATCCCGTATTCCAGCAGAGTCGGGATTCTGATAATCTCCTGCAGTCGCCTGACAGACTCAACCGCTTTCGTCCCTGCCTCCAATACCGTCATCCCGGCGATGTTTTCCCCCATCGCTTCCGCCATTTTGGCGAATCTCTCAGGGCATGCCGGGATAGTGAATTCCATAAAAACGGGAAGAAAAAATGCATTACACATCCCGTGCGGGACATGAAAATGAGCTCCGAATGGCCTAGCCAAACCGTGACCGGAACATGTAGCGGAAATACCAAATGCGAAACCTGCCAACAGTTCGGCCAGCATCATGTCACTCCTTGCAGCTATGTCCTGGCCGTTGGCCCAAGCCCTTGGGAGACTGTGACTAATGAGCTTGATCGCCTCCAGCCCAAACATCTCCGACATCGGCTGGGTCTCTCTACTGACCGAGCCTTCTATTGCGTGGGCCAGAGCATCCATGCCAGTAGCGGCTGTCACGGACGGCGGCATTGACAGTGTAAGCAGCGGATCGCATACTGCCATGTCTGGCCTAATCATTTCGTCCTTGATCACCATCTTTACGTTTCGCTTTACGTCAGTAATTACCGCGGCCCGCGTTACCTCGCTTCCAGTACCTGCCGTAGTCCCGATGGCCACCAACATTGCTCGCTGGTTGGGTATCTTGATGTTACGCCCTTCATAGTCCGTGATGTCACCTGGGTTTGTTGCCAAAATGGCAATTCCTTTTGCTGCATCTATGGAACTTCCTCCGCCCAGTGCGATAACAACGTCACAGCTATTATGTCGCCATACGGCAAGGCCCTCGGCAACATGGATGTTGGTGGTCTCGGTGTTAACGCCCGAATAGGTGCAGGATTCGATGAGCGAGGAAGCCAGAATTCGTCGCAGTAACCCCACTTTGCCTGTCTTAACCAAAGTGTCGTCAGTGACGATCAAGGCGCGCTTGAGCCCGTACTTTGCCAGCCGTTCCCCAACCTTCTCGATACACCCTGCTCCATAAAGAACAGTTGAAGGCGATCCGAAGACATACACCTGATTCATAATATCGTTTCCTTACTTCCTAGACGGTGAAGCCTGACTGCGGTGTAAATGCTGTCAATAAACTCCGGCCGCGTTCATTTCTTAACGAGATCAGGGCGATACGACGCAATATCCGGGTAGTCAACAAACTCAACGAAGTTGCCTTCCGGGTCTAATATGAAGAGTGCAAACACGCCCTTACGAACCTCGACCAGCCCGTCGCTGACTATCTTAAGGTTTTGAGCGCTCAACCGGGATAACAGTTCTTCCATGTTACCGACGATGAACGTCAGGTAGGCGTACCCATGCCGTTCGTAGACATAATCACAAACGGGACTTTGGGTGGGTAGTACCTTTGGCTGAATCAGCTTGATTCGCTCCCCATATGGAGTCTGCAGCCGCACGATCCGGTAACCATGCGGTGAAATATGGATTTTTGCGCCGATGTCTGGTGCTGCTTCAACGTCAGCCACCCGCGTAAGGCCCAAAACCTCCGTATAGAACTTCAGCATGCGTTCCATGTCGCGGCATACAATCGCCGGTTCCAGAGGCGCAGTCATCTTCAATGACCACGGTTGCTCAGCGTTTCCGCTCGCTCTCAACGTAACAGCAGCAGACTTTTCCATGTGACACCCTTTCATCCGGCGCAGTCGTTAATGCCGGTTTCGTGACCATTTTCAGAGCCAAGGTCCACGTGGTTGCAGGCACGATACCCTTTACGAGCGCACTGCTGGAGACAGATTTGGAGCGCGATGATCCACCCACATGACCCCCTACCGGCCGCTCTTCAGATTTCCGTCCAAGCGCCACCCGCCTGGTCCGAGGCAGCCATGGACTGGATGAAGCGGACGCCCCGAGCGCCATCCGCTACTGTGGGATAGGCGAGAACGCCTGGGGGGACAAAGACCTGGTCCAGGCGCGCCGCCACGGCCAGGGCGAACTCAGTATAAAGATTGCCCCAGGCTTCCACCCAGCCTTCCGTATTTCCTCGACCCCGGCGGGTGCAGCGTTCGGCTTCAGGGCTGACACCGCGCCCCTGTCCGCGGGTGATGACCTGCATGGGCTGGTCCAGCCACAGGCATTTCAGCGCCTGGGGAGATTCGTTGTTCCACTCCAGGGCGCCCTTTTCGCCGATGATGCGGAAGTTGGGGCCTCCAGTGATGCCCGCGGCCACCTGCGATCCCCACAGTATGCCGGGTACTCCTCCCTCCGCGCGGACGAAAGCGTAGAAGGTGTCCTCGGTCGACTTTGACTTTACTGGCCCACAGACGTGCAATTCCCCGCGGATTGTTTGTATATGGAGTCCGGTGACGAACTCAAACAGATGAAAGGCATGAGTGCCAACATCTGCCGAAGAGCCCGCGCCCGCCCTCGTGCTGTCCAGGCGCCAAGCCCCCGGTAGGCCTGACCCCGTCGCTTGGGTCAGCAGGAAATCCTGGACGAACTCCACGTAAGCCTGACGAATCGCGCCGAGCGCCCCGGAGGCCACTAGGAACCTAGCTTGGCGCACCATCGGGAAGGCGGCGTACGGGTACGCAACGGCGAAGACCAGGCCTGAGGCCTGGGCACGCTCCACTAGGTCCGCGGCATGTTCTAGCGTGATGGTCAATGGCTTCTCGCACATCACGTTGATGCCAGCATCGAGGAAAGTGCGTGCAATCTCGAAATGTCTGTCGTTGGGAACAGTCAGTGCGACCGCATCCAGTTGACCTTCGCCATCGCGCCCACCCCGGGCCATTTCTTGGTAATCAGCGTAAATGCGGCAGCCCTCCAGAACGGCATCCGTGCTAGCTTGGCGCACTTTGTCGATGTTCGAAGAGGGCGCAGCCGCAACCAGCCGCCAGCGCTGCGACAGGTGGGCCGCCCAGTTGTGAACCTTTGCTATGCCCCCACCGCCAACGAGGCCGAGCCGCAGACGGCGCGACTGGCGCGGAAACGGGCCGCTGGCGTTGAAGTCTCCCAGCAGGATAGGTTCGGGCATTTATCGCTCCTAACTCGTCACGGCCATCTTTGTCTTGGCGATGGCCATGACGGTTTCCCAGTCCGGGTGCACGCCGACGCCGGGCTCCTCGGAAACTTCGAAGGCACCGTCCACGATGGTTGGGAAACTGCGCAGAATCGAGCGGATCGGATCCGTGCCGGTCTCGGCCGGAACAAATTCAACCGCCGAGATCGCGGCGTGAGCGCAGGCGAGATGCACATTTACATAGGGAAAGACGTGCGGCACCACGCGACGGCCGAAGGCTTTGGCCAAGTCGCAGGCCACCATAGCGGCCGAAATCCCGCCGCTTGCGGTCGCATCCACCCGTAGGACGTCCACCGACTGCACCAAGTCGAGGAAACCGTACGCGTCGAGCACGTCTTCCCCCATCGCGATCGGCGTCTTGATGCGGGTGCGAAGCTCAGCCGCTAACCTCCACTGCTGCGGAAGAAAAGGATCCTCGATAAACTGAAGACCAAGGTGATCGAGTTGTGCGCAGGTCTCCACCGCATCAGTCAGATGGCGCCAGGACCACTGAGCGTCGACCGCAAGGCTGGCATTTCCTTCGCAGTATCGGGCCATGCGTGCGACGTAGCGTATGTTAGCACGGGTGTCCGTCCCCCGGATCATGATCTTAATCGTGCGATGGCCGGCGTCGATCAGGCGCTTCAATTCCTGCTCGACATCTTCCGGAGCACGGTCCTGATACGAGAAGCCCGCCACCGGCATGGCGGGAATCGATCGCCGCAGCCCACCAAGAAGACAATAGAGCGGCAGGCCGGCCACCTTGGCCGTCACATCCCACAACGCGAGGTCGATCATGCTGAGGACCCGAACAATCGTCGCACGCCCTGGGACCATAGAATTCTCGCAGAGTTGTAGGAGTTCTGCGCGCATAAGCGGATCACGTCCGATTAGCCGGGGCGCGAGAGCGGCCAGGGCGTCAAACAGAACGGTTCCGCTGCGATAGCCGATGCCGTATCCCACAAGATCCCGGTCGGCGCAGACGCGCAGTAACACGTAGTCGCGCGCGTTGACCTCAACTGTGCCAAGCCGAAACGGGCGCTCCAGCGGAAGCGAGCAGAGCGCTATTTGAACATTTGTGATCTTCATGATATTCAAGCGATGCTGCAACGCCGAATGACTACGCGACCTACTTGGCCGCCGGCTTTTGTGGCACGTCGTGTAGTTGCACCCATCCCCCGTCCACCGCGAGCTCGGCCCCATGGATGAATGAAGCCTCCTCCGATACCAGGAACAGAATTGCGTTGGCAATGTCCTCGGGCATTCCAACCCTGCCAATGGGGACCATCTTGCCCAGGACCACCGCCTGTTCTTCTGCAGTGCGGTTTGGCACCATGTTGAGTGGGGTCAGAATTGGGCCAGGAGCAACCGCGTTGACGCGAACGCCCTGATGAGTGAGTTCGGCGGCCAACGAGCGCGCCAGCTGACGTGTGGCGGCCTTAGACGCTGCATAAAGGCCACGCCCAATTCGGCCGAGTTCGGCAGCCCCCGAGCTGATTAGGATAACGCTGCCGCCGCTGCGCAGCATCGGTTGCGCTTTCTGAACGCAGAAGAACAGCCCCTTAACATTGACCCCGAAGATTTCGTCGAAGTCCTGCTCGGTCACAGCGTTCAGCGGCGCAACCTTCATGGTTCCAGCGCAAAGAACCAGAATATCGAGACCGCCGAATTCGTTTTTAATCCTGCTCATCATCGTGTCGATGTCGGCCAACCGCTCTACTCGGCCCACCAGCCCCACCGTGCCGGCAGGAAGTTCGGAAAGCCCCTGGTCAACTATTTGCTGATTGTGGCCGCCGATCGCCACCCGGGCGCCCTCCCGCAGAAAGGCTTTGGCCGTGGCCAAGCCAATGCCCGAGCTTCCCCCGGTGATAAAGGCAGTCTTTCCGTCAAGCCTTCCCATAGTGATCTCCATTATGTTAGCCATCAGCCTACTGAGCCAATTCGTCCGCCTCGCGGTCTTCTTCAGATCGTATTGGAAAACGATGTTAGCTTCAGAATTTGATTTGTTGTGCGAAGCGCTAACGTCCCATCCTTATCAGTTTCATTCCATACTTGCAGCCATTCCGGATCATTAAGGAATGCAGTCCAACGCTTCTCTCGTTCGGCAAGAGATTTCCACCGCAGCATATAAATCAGCATTTGGTTCGACTCGCCGATCACGACAGTCCAGAAGGCGACCGGTTCGATTCCGAGCCGGGTCCATATTCGCAGGACGTGGTTTTCGAATCTCGAAAGAAGCGCAGGGAGTTTGCCAGGTCTTGCGCGGTATACACGTTGCTCGTAGACCATAGTTGACCCAGCACCGCTGCGCTCGGTGTTTGTGGTAACTGCCTGTTTGTCGATGCCTTCTGAAGGGTCGTGCATCATTCCTGTACCTTGGTTGGTAGTCATCGATTCGTCGTTTGCTGAAGCGTAAGGCGCCGTTCGGCCTTTCCGGTGTAGTTGTAGGGAATACTCGGTGGCATCGGTCCTTTGATACGCCCACCCTGTTGCGACTGCTCCCACGCATGAGCAAGAATTCCAACAGAGCGAGAGAGTACGAACAGCCCGCGTCCGAGCGGTGCGGAGAAACCGAGTTCTGAATAGATCACGGCGGTCGCGCCATCGATGTTCATTGGGAGCTTCTTACCTTTCTGGTGCTCTAACACGCTCTCCACGGATCGTCCAATATCGGCAAAGCGGCCATCGATGACCCCTTTTTGACGAGCCTCATCGACCAGTGCGAGCAGCCTCACGGCACGCGGGTCCGTGGGATGGAATCGGTGACCGAATCCGGGGATCATCTTGCCGAATTCGGCGACAAACACCTCGAGTCCTGCCTCGGTGGCCTTCACGAGCGCCATGCCGCCCTCGAGGTGTTGCGCGATCTGCGAGTACAGGCCCATGCACTGCTCTCCCGCGCCACCATGGATATCGTCGAGCACATTGACAGCCGAGGCCATGGCACCATTCAAGGGAAGTCCGCAGGTAACCGCCATGCGCGAGACGGAGATTGAGGGTGCTTGCGGGCCATGATCCACAGCAGAAACGAGAGCTGCTTCGAGTAGGACGCTTTGCTCCGCAGAAGGCAATTCGCCTCGCAGCATCAGCCAGATCATCTGGGGAAAGCTGATTCTGCCGATTAACTCCTCGATCGCGTAGCCACGCACGCGAATGCTACCTGGCTTAATATCGATAATCTCAGTGGTCCACCATTGACTCGCTCGCCTGAGCTGTTCCGATGCCTCGATCTGTTCATTCTTCTCGCGGGCCATTTGCTCTCCTCACGTCATTACAGGATGGTGCGCCTCTCACTTCTCCATCTCTGGGTCATAAAAGTCACCAAACAACTCTGCATCGGAAGGTTTATCTTCAGGCGTGGGAAGCGATACCCAAGTGGTATTCATGTAATGTTTGAGATGAACGTTCTCGGAAACGATATTGCCACCCCACGTGCCACAGCCCAAACTCGACGTCATGGGCATTCCGTTGTTAAAGGCACCCGCGTTTGCCTTAGACTGAGGCTGCCTCACCATAATCCGGCTGACCGGTGCTGCAAGGCCCAGTTGATGGATGTGCTCCTGGTTGAATGAATAGATACCGCAAGAGTGCCCTTTTCCCCCTACCTCATAGACTGCCCTCATCATCTTCAAACAGTTGTCGAATCCGCTGTACGTGTAGACCGCAAGCAAGGTAGTTAACTTCTCTCTGGAGAAGGGATACTGCTTTCCGATACCATCGCCACGGACTACGATAAACTTGCGATCTGAATTGATGTGGAAACCGGCGCGCTCGGCTAGTACTTGCGGGGAAATCGCCACAGTATCTGCTAACCGATGTCCTTCGACATCCCACATTACGCCGCAGAGCTTTGCCTTTTCTTCTTCGCTGGCAAGAAAAGCTCCTTCTTTAACCAATTGCTCAATCATTTTGTCGAAAATGGTCTCGTCGATCAGCAGGTTGCCGTCAGCTGAACACCCGGAACCAAAGTCGGAGGTCTTGCTCAGCATGGTGTTGTGAGCTGCTTCTTCAATGTTTGCGGTCTCGTCGATAATCATCGTGGAGTTGCCTGCCCCCACGCCGTACGCTGGTGTTCCCGAGCTATACGCAGCGCGAACCATCGCTTGTCCACCAGTAGCCAGCACCAAATCAGCTCTTGCCATCAGGGCTTGGGACATCGGAATGTTAGCCTTTGTGAGACATTGCAGGATGTCGGCAGGCGCACCTTCGCGTTGAAGTGCCTCCCTCATTAGGCGCACTGTCTCGTATGATGTCTTCTTCGCACGAGGGTGCGGTGAGAAGATCATGGCGTTCCGAGCTTTGATGCTATAGATCGCATTGCCAGCCGGAGTCAGATCTGGGTTCGTCATAGGAATAATTGAAGCTATGACCCCAACAGGCTTTCCGTACTTAACGAGACCCTTCTCGGGTATCTCCTCAATGATTCCGACACTCTTCTGGCGAAGCGCATCTCGAAGGACTCCACGGATCTTCATCCGTTTTCCCATCCGAGTCGAGGGGTCACCAAGGCCGCTCTCATTAATTCCCATTTCGACGAGACACTTGAAGATCTTCTTGTTGGAGACGGCCCAAGCCACAGCCTGGCACAGACGGTCCACCTTAGCCTGATCGTATGTTTCGATCACAGCCGCGGCTGCGTGCGCACGTTCAAGGGTAATATCCAACTCTTGCTGTTGCTCTTCAGTCAGCTCTTTTTGCATTTTCGTCTCCATTTTCTCGCTTCTTCTATGTCGTTGCCACCTAGTCTCTGGCGAATCGCAGCAGAGACAGCATCGTCCTCGCCACACATGCTGTGTTTGCGCCTGGAAGTCGCTGGTTGCGGCTGAAGCTTCCGGAAGTGCTTCACAGCTGGGGCGTGGCCAACCCCGGCGTTGATCGCTCCGGGGTTGGTCAACTTGGCAGTCGATCTAGTTCATTTGATGGTTACATAAACATCAGTGCTCACATGGTGTGCTTTTACCTTCTTGTCCGGATCATATATATCCAAAATGTTCCAATGTCCGCCAGTTGGCACGGGGTTGTTAACCATAGTTACATCGAGTACAAATGGCTTATTGGACTTGATTGCTTTTTCGAAGGCCGGCTTGAAATCTTCCGCCTTTTGGATTTTTATCCCCTCAATGTCATAGCCTTTCGCTATGGCGGCATAGTCCGGCGAGTATGGTCTTCCGTCTCTCTCGAAGACGGTACCGAAAGTCGTGTCGAAGTTCGCCTTCTCCAGTCCTGCGATAGTTCCAAAAGCCCGGTTATTCATGATTACAAAGACGGCAGGGATATTTTCTGCTGACGCGGTCGCTAACACGGCCGGATTTTGGCCAAATCCGCCATCTCCAATCAAGGAGATAACCACTTTGTCGGGTGCGGCCAGCTTCGCGCCTAGTGCAGCGGGGGACCCGAATCCCATGGTAGCCAGACCGCAGGGGGTCAGAAAAGTGCCGGGCTCGTAAATTGGAAATTGCTGGCCGACTCCATTCTTGTTCCAGCCCACATCGGTGGTAATAATGGCGTCCCTGGGCAATACTTCTCGAACATCGGCCAGGATGCGTTGCGGGCTCATCGGGAAGGCGTCGCTTTCTTCCCATTCCCTGTTGCTTGCTTTGAAGTCCTTCCTATAGGCCGCGATTTCTTGTTCGATCCGTTTGTTTTGTTTTCCCTCAGGATAGAGGGTCTTGGCCACTCTGGTCAGCACTGCCAGAGCCTGCTTCACGTCGGCAACCGCGCCGATTTCCACCGGGAAGTTACGCCCGATTTCGCTCGGATCAATGTCGATGTGAATTAACTTTGCTGGCGGGAAACGGAAGCTGTATTCCGGGTACCAGGAACTGCAATCGGCTTCCTTGAAACTAGTTGCCAATCCCAAAACGTAGTCCGCTTCTTGGCATTTGTCGTTAATAAACTTTGTGCCCCAAAAACCGGTCATACCCAAGGTTAGCGGATGGTCATCGGGCAGTGCGCCCTTGCCCATGAGAGTATGGGCGACAGGAATACCCAAGTGGTCAACAAACTCTCGCAATTCTTTGGCTGCATCGCCTGACAACACTCCGCCGCCGACATAGAGAAGTGGGTTTTTGGCTGCAACCAGCAGCTTGACGATCTTGGCGGCCAGGTCGTGATCGATAGATGGTTTATGAATGTGTTTTGTGTTGTGTTGTTGTCTTTCAAACAGAGCAACATCGATTTCTTGAGAGAATATGTCCATCGGCACATCGACCAGAACAGGGCCAGGGCGACCGGATTCTGCCAAGGCGAATGCCTTCTCCATAATTTCGGGCAGCATCTCGGCACGATCGACTCGCCATGCGCGCTTAACAAAGGGCCGGTAAACTTCCCATTGGTCGCCATCGGCGTACATATTGACTTCCTGGTGCGGATGTTTACCAAAATAGTGACTGGGGACATCTCCGGCGATGACCACCATCGGAATGGAATCCAAAGCGGCGTTCGCCACTCCTGTCGCCGCATTGATCAGTCCAGGCCCAAGGTGAGTCAATAGGACTGAGGCTTTCTTGGTAACCCGGGCATAGCCGTCAGCGGCATGTGCGGCAATCTGTTCGTGCCTTACGTTGACAAATTTTATCTTGTCGCTCTTGGACAAGGCCGCCAAAAAGGCGATGTTGGTATGTCCGCAGAGACCAAAAATGTGCTTCACGCCTCTGGCTTCAAGATATCTCACTAACTGCGGGGAAACTGGCTCTTTCATTCCGAATACTCCTTCAATTTGAATTGGCACCGAGCGCCACTTTTCAAGCGGCGCGGGCCGCAGTTTTCAATGTCGTGATCCACCAATGTTAAATCCGGTTTCCGCCACGGGCCTAGTTCTCTCTGCGTAGCGGTCTACCTTTTTGCCGCATTTTCGTATCGTTTGGGGATGAAGACCGTCATGATGCAGGTCATGAGTACGAATGCGGCCACAATGTAAGTTCCTGCAGTCGTAGAGTGCGTCAGGTCTCCCAGAAAACCATAGAGGTATGGGCCCAGGAGCCCTCCGAGATTTCCCACCGAGTTGATCATCGCAATTCCGACAGCTGCCGTCGCTTCCCCCAGCACCGTGCTCGGCAAGGCCCAAAAGACAACCATGTAGGTATAGGGACCGGCTGCGGCGAGACACAGCAGAATGACGCTAAGGACAAGATTGTGGCTAAAGGTCAGCCCAATTAGCGCAAACACGGTCGCAGTCAGCGAAAGTGCGGCGTGCCAGCGGCGTTCCATTTTCTTATCGGAATGACGTGCGATGGCAACCATCGCGATGGTTGCACAGACGTATGGGATCGACGAGATCCATCCTATCTGAGTATTAGTGAGCGTCGCCGAAAGACGCTTAAGAATCTGCGGCATCCAGAAGTAACACAATGTAAGACCGATGATGCAGCCGAAGTAACAAAGGGTAAAGTACCAGATCCAGCCATTCTTCATGACTCCCCACTTCGATACGGTCATTACTTTGGATTTGGCTACCAGTTCCGCCTTGAGGCGCTCGTCCAACCACTGCTTTTCATCCTCGCTGAGAAACGTGGCGTTCCGCGGCCGATCAACCATAATGAAGAAGGTTATAATGCCGGCCACTACGGTAATCGCACCCTCCGCAAAGAAGATCCAACGCCATCCCGCATATCCCAACCATTGGCTATGCGTGAGAATATAGGTCGCGATTGGCCCGCCCACAACCAGCGCGAATGAGCTGCCGACCATCAATAGTGAGACCGCTCGCGCCTGATGCTTCGAGGGGAACCAGTAGGTGAAATACAGGACGAGGCCGGGGTAAAAGCCCGCTTCCATCGCCCCGAGAAGAAAACGGCAGATCGCTAGGTCAGTCACTCCGCGGACAAACCCGGTCAGGAGCGTAACTAACCCCCACGTGATTACGATGCGAGCGATCCATTTGCGTGCGCCCACTCGGTGGAGGATGACGTTACTGGGGATTTCGAAAAGGAAATAGGCGATGTAGAAAATCCCCGCGATCGTGCCAAACCACGTCATGCTGATGCCGAGATCCTTATTCATGCTCAAGGCCGCGTATCCGATATTCACGCGGTCAACGAGTGTCCAAAGAAACAGGAACATCGGCCATGGGATTAGTCGCCAGCGCAACCGGTTCATCAACGCGTCTTCAGATACCATCTGCTTCGCCATGAGTTGTTCGTTTACGGCGTCGTAATTTGCCATCACCCTCTCCTGTCTCTCGTATCCCTGAATGTTTCGGGTCTCTAAGTTGTGCAACCTTGGACCTGACCGTTTGGTTTGTAACAATCTGGTTTCTCTGCTAGCCTTGCTGCGAACTGGCAGCACCCACTTTCATCAACTCCGGCTTACCTGCGGCATGGAGCGCCGCGATGTATCCGAAGGCCATCCCAGCACCCACCTGGCATCCTCCTCCCGGATACTCTCCACCCATGATGGAATACGCGTCGCAGCCGCATGCATACAGTCCGGGGATAGGCTGGCCAGATGTATCCAGAACCTGGGAATGAGCATCTGCCTTCAGGCCCAAGCTTGTGCCGAGCGGTGTTGGTACCACCGGGATTGCGAAATAGGGCGGCTTTTCGATTGGCCCAAGACACGGGTTCGGCGAGTGCTCCGGGTCTCCGTATTGACGGCCGTAAGCGCTGACGCCTTTGTTGAACTCAGTGTCAATGCCGGTCTGCGCAAAACGATTGTTGGTTTCGACCGTTGCCACCAACCCCGCGGCATCGACGCCGATCTGGCGGGCCAGTTCCTCCAGGGTCATAGCGCTATACACATAGCCCGACTCGATGTGGGCCTTCAGAAAAAACGAAGGCGTAAGCGGTCTAATCATTCCGAGCCCGTATTTCCAGAGGAAACGCCGGTCGCAAACCAACATCGCGGGAATGCTCGGAACAGTGCTGTGCGATCGGTACATTCCCCGAGTGAATTCATGGTAGGAAACGGATTCATCCACAAACCTGCGCCCCGCACTGTTGACCGCGACAAGTCCCGGCTTTGCTCGATCCCAGATGTGCGGGAAGACTACGGTTGATCCGTCGGCACGTCTCCCGATTGAGCTCGGGAACCAGAGCGCGTTATCCTCCCGTGTCGGTCCAATCGCTGCACCAATGCTCTGCGCCAGCAGCATTGTGTCTCCGGTGCAGGCGTCACAGGCTCTGGTATATTGAGCCGCGGGTTTGCGCAAGTAACGCTCGCGCAGCTCCGCGCTCGCCGGGAACCCACCCGCCGCCAGAATGATCCCGCGACGTGCGTGGATGCGCAGTTCCTTGCCCTTGTACTGGACGACCAGACCAGAGACACGTCCATCTTTGGAGATCAGTTCTATGGTTCTGCCGTTGAACCAGACGGAACCTCCGCGATCAAGCAGGTTCTTGAAGAGGTTAGCCACCAAGGCATTGCCGAGAACCAGCCTCGTTCCGCGCTTATATTGCAGGCGGTCGAATAGATATTGCAAGACCAACCTGGCTCCCAGCAGGAACGCATCGGGCGATAGGCGCGCAATCTTTAGTAGTCGAAAGGCTTCCGGGCGCGTCACCATCATTTTGCCGCCGAACAGCGCCCATTCCGGCACGGGCCAGCGCACCCGGCTGAAATTCTTGCCTAGTTTGCGTCCGTCAAAGGGCATCGGTTCCAGCGGACGTCCGCCTTTTCCCGCCCCCGAAAATTCCTGCCGATAATCGACGAAGGTCTTATATATCCGCCAACGAATGTCGCACTGTTTTTCGAGATACATCAGCATCTCGGGACCTGCGGCAAGAAAAGCAGTACGAATTTCACGATCCGCGAGTCCGTCGACGAGTGCATCGAGGTACTGCAGGGCGGCCGCATCGTCGCCGTGAACGCCTTCCTTCTGCAGGTAGGAATTGTTCGGAATCCAGCAGGTCCCAGCAGAAAGAGCAGTGGTACCACCGAGGTAGTCAGCCTTTTCGATCACCAGAGTGTGCAGTCCTTCGATCGCGCCGACTAGGGCGGCGGTCAGGCCCGCTCCACCCGAGCCAAGAACGACGAGATCGTATTCCTCGTCCCATGCTCCGGTCCGTTCAGAACGGCTAATTTCAATACCCTGCGTAGCCATTTATCACGCTCCATATGCGACGCGAAGCCTGCCTAAACTCGGGAACGGATTGGGGAACAACGCTCTGCCAATCGGCCAATCTGTCACCCGAAACAGACCCTGCACTGATGCATTAATGCGGTTTGATTTGCCGAAGTCAGCTTTCACCCAGGAAATTCGCTAAACTTTGTCACAACTTGGATAGCCTAGCAAGCTATAATCCCTCAACATGCATTGAAATTTTTCCTAGACCCAGGCGCGATATGAGTGATTTTCCGCCGATGAAAGCCGTCGTCGCCTTTGAGGTTGTTGCACGAAACGCTAGTTTCGGCAAGGCTGCCGAAGAACTTAACCTGACCATTTCGGCAGTTAGCCACCAGATTGCCACGCTCGAGGAATACGTCGGACGCCAGCTGTTTCTGCGCTCTCCGCGAGGCGTAACCTTGACTGCGGCCGGTGAGCGCTATCGGCAAAGCCTTTCGGGCGCATTGGCGATAATTGCAGACGCGACACAAACCGCCCGGACGGAAAGTGGGACGGAGGTCTTGAGAATCCATTCATCTCCTAGTTTTGCCAGGCTTTGGTTGATGCCTCGGCTTCCAAGGTTTAGGGCCGTGCACCCCGAGATCCGTCTCAGGCTTTCCGCATCTCCTGGACACTCTGCCTTCTTGCGAGGAGAGATTGACGCTGATATCAGGTACGGGACAGCGCGATGGGCAGACCTTCACGTCGAAAGTGTATTCGCCGAGGAAATGATGCCCCTGATTGGTCCAAACCTAAAGGCACGTCTGAGTCTGCGCAGCCCAGAAGATCTGCTGCTACAAGACCTTATTCTTTCCGACGTGAATCTCGTGCAATGGCCACAATGGTTTGCTGCCAACGGGATTGGCATGTGCCCTAGTCAATATGCATTAAGGTTTGATCGAGCTGGCTTGGCCATAGATGCGGCGGTAATGGAATTGGGGATTGCTCTAGAAAGTGACAAGTTGGCGGCCCAATTCCTTAAGGCTGGCACGTTGGTGCCTGTTTTTCCGGATACAAAGAGCATCCGAGTGCATCAACATCACTTCGTTTATCCTCCGCAACACGCCAAACTAAGCAAAGTGGCTAAATTTGCGTCTTGGCTTCGCGAAGAGGCGGCAAGATAACGGCCTTTACGCAATGTGCACCGAGGAAGTGTCTGGCGGGACCGCTGTAGAAGATTAAGAAACTCGAGGCCGAACAGCAGGAGCCAGCGATTGTGATGTCCATGTCTTCCACTACTTTCTGAGCGCACGCACAAGCACAGCTAAGCTCGTTACGGATAGGAATATGACATGCCCGAAGTGGAGCGCAACCATGTATCTGAGTGGCAAAGCACACCTCTTCCCGACACGACATTCGCGAATACAAGTGCTCTGAATGCGGCTACTCCGATTGGGAGCATCGTGGCAAAGCTTTGTGGCGGATCCTGTTTGAGGAGGGGGAAAGAAACGAAGCGGTTAAGCCAATCTCGCGCTCGTCAACTAGCACGACTTTCGCCCTGACCCTCGGAGCCTTCGCTCTGCTCGCCCACATTCACAAAAGGAACCAATAGCCGCAGCACTCAGGCCCTCAGTGAAGACCGCGCACGGACGCGGTTTCAGTCGCACTCTAGGAACGAAGGTGTGAGCTTGCGAAGCTCTCCGCACAACTTGCCGTGTGGTCGCTTCGCGGAGAACTGCATGCGGGCCCGAAACCGCGTTCGAGGAAGTTAGCCGGATTGGCATCGACAAGTCCATAGGGTTTACCGACTGAGTTCGCAGCGGTTGGCCTCGCTCCGCAGGGTTCATCACTGTGCCGGAAGGCTGCCCTGCCCAAAAATACCGTGGCGTTGCCACGCATTCCTGGTCCAGCAAGGTAGAACTCAAGTGCGCAACCTGCGCGAATGGACCAGGAGGAAACGCGTGATCGTACCACCCAAGGGCCACGTCAAGGACGCTCCAAATTCCACTGTCAAGCCGACCACAACTCCCAAGCCTCCACTCCCGCCGCTGAAAGATGCCGCCAAGCCTGAGTCGCCCACCGCGCAGCAGAAACCTGAAATCAAGCCGGCGGAAAAGCCTGAGGTCGCGCCGGCGAATCTGACTACTATGCCAGTGCTGGCGCCCCAGAGCACGCCAGCCAAGCCCGAGCCGCCGACGGCCACCGCTACTACAAAGAAGCCACTCATGAAAAAGTTGAGCCGCAAGGGCGATATCATGAAGACCCTTCGTGTTGGCGGCACTTTGACCCACACCACGGAAGGTTTGTACCGAATCACGAACGTTGACCGTTCCGAAAACCGCGTCTCGAAGCGCCGAGCTGTAGCCTTGATTTCTCAGGGGGTGCTCAAACTGCAAGCGACAGTGAATGGCGCTAAGCACTATGTGCTGGACCCTGAGGCTGAAAAGAAAGCAGAAGAAAAGCCAGCACTCAAAGGCGAGAGCTCTCAGCGTGCCGTCTAGCGCTTCGTGCCCACCTAACGGACAGCTTAAAAGGGGCGACGTGCGTGCCTTCGGGTTCAATGTAACCGCTGGCACGACCGTTGCCCTTCTTAAAATGCCTACCGATGTTGCCGTAGCTGATTCATAGGATTTGCACCAAACCAGTCACTGACTTGAACGCAAGGTAACACATATACTTTGCGCCGCGAGGCGGTCCACCGTCGCCGTTATTATGAGAGGCGCTCTCATGTCTAAACGAATCACGGTGCTCGAACGTTCGCTTCGGATCACGGATCTCGAGATCATGCGGAAAGATGTGGCTGATTTCTTCCGCTCCATCCCTGAGGATGACATTGAAACGACCCTGATCAGCGCCGTCGAGCTCGGTGTGTTTTGTCTCCAACGGGCGCACATGAGCCAGGACACGGAATTTATCCGGCGACAGGTCGAGTCGGTTTTGAACTCGCTGGATGCTGCCGCGAAGCAGATCCCTGCGGAGATTCAGAAGGCGCTACTGGAGAAAATTGGC
>Ga0187888_1001951_pt1 | contig 18646 bp, 12 predicted proteins | sample June2016WEW_7_40_FD_132987 | JGI IMG/M metagenome (GOLD analysis project Ga0187888, IMG submission 132987) | Peatland microbial communities from SPRUCE experiment site at the Marcell Experimental Forest, Minnesota, USA - June2016WEW_7_40 | ecosystem: Environmental > Terrestrial > Soil > Wetlands... | reverse complement strand
TGAAATCTGAAATCTCAAATCGCACCCCCCGCGCCCTTCCCTGGAACAAGCTTCGTACACACGCGTTACAAACCAGTGTATGCTGAACATCGCAGGAAGGCGAAGCCGGGGAGCTTGTCTTGAGGAGGGATTGTATGTGGTGGATTGTGCTGGTCGCAATCACTTTGGCCGCTGCGCTGGGCGTGGTGATCGGCCCGTTTCTTCTGCTGAAGCGTTTGCCGGAGCGGGCGGAGATCAACGGCATGGTTCTGGTGAAAGATGGCATGGTGAGCGCAGGCCTGGCGCCGCTGGGCGAGCACGAAGCGGCCCTGGTAGATGCCGGCAACGATCCGCAGGCGAAGGCAATTCTCGCGGAGTTAGCGCGCCGTGGGATGGGCCCCGACGATGTGAAATACATCTTGCTGACGCACAGTGATTCTGATCACATTGGTGGTGTTGGAAAGTTCCCCAAAGCGCAGGTGATGGCGCTGGCTGCGGAGGCTCACGCTGCGACGAGCAGTTCCGGGATTCCGATGGTGCGTTCCAGGACTTCAAAGCAGAAGACGGTTCGCCTTGCCCGCACCTTGCAGGATGGCGATATCGTGCAAGTAGGGCCCTTTCAGGTGCGCGTCTTCGCCGTGCCGGGCCACACGCCAGGAAGCGCTGCGTATGCGATCGGGCAGAACTTGTTTATGGGCGACAGCGCCAACCAGGACAGGCAGGGCCGGCTTAAGGCGTCGCCTTGGGTCTTTACCAAGAATACTGCCCAGAATCGGAAATCTCTGGTGGAACTTGCGCGCCGCCTGGCCGGCGACAGCGCCATCAAGACGCTCGTCTTCGGCCACTCCGCGCCGTTAGAACGGGGGGTTGCGCCGCTGGTGGAGTTTGCGGCGAGTGAATCAACCACCCCCGACCCCTCCTGACCTAAGTCACAGGAATCGGGTGATCTGGCGATCGGGTGAGCCATTTGTGATTGGCGATTGGTGATTAGTGATCGGCCGTTGCCAAGCCCAATCACAAATCAGAAATCACAAATCACAAATGGCTCACCCGATCCTCTTCATTCTCCCAGCCTGAAGGTCACTATGATTTCAGTCAGGACCTCGACGGGCTCGCCATTCAGCAGGGTGGGTTGATAGCGCCACTGCCGCACGGCTTCGAAGGCCGCCTTCACCAACAGAGGATGACCTCTGACCACTTTCAATTCTTCTATGCTTCCTTCCTTGCCAATGATGGCTTCAAACTCCACGTCTCCCTGGGTTCGAGTCAGCCTGGCAAGCTCGGGATAATCGGGTTTGGGTTGGTAAACGAGCTTGGCAGCGACTACTCTACCGCCCAAGCGAATCTGCTGATGTTGGACCGGCTTGGGGCCTTGCGGAGCGGGCGGCTGCGGCTCGGTACTGCTGAGCAGCTTTTGTAATGCAGGATCGAGCGCGGCGCCCGGAAGCCCGTCCGATATTCCGCCCAGTACCCCAATGGACGCGGATGGGAATTGCGCGGGCGGGAGGGGCTCATCGTGGACGGGCAGAATGTGGGTGGGGATCGCAGAAGGTTCTTGAAGTACCTGCTCGGAGCGGACGGGCCGCATGGGTTTCCGCAGAGCCTGTGTCGCAAGAGGCGCGCGGGGCGGCGGTGGAGGCGTAGGAACTTGCAGCACCTCCGTCCAAACCGTCTTAGGCAACGCCTCCGTGTAGACGAGCGGAACCAGCGCCATCGCTCCCACTAGCAGGCCTTCAGCGCCATACACGCACGGGATGGCCGCCCGCTTCCAATTCCCCGTCTTGGTGGCTGTATAAACAAGGAAGCACACGAAGCCTGGAAGGTTCAAGAGGCAAGTTAGTGTTACCCATAACGAAGTATTCAGTCCCAGTCCTCGCGATTCGGCGTGCACATAGCAAAGCATCAAGCCAAGAATGGTGGTGACACTTCCAATCACCAGCGATTGCAACCCGATCGCCCCGCTCGGGCCCGGGGAAAGCAGCCGTCCCAGCGCGAAGAATCCTACGAGCGAACCGATCGCGCCGCCGCCGGCAGCGCAAAAGTAGTGGCGTTTCTTCAGCAGGGAAGGCCGTGTGGGTGAAGATTCCAGCAACGTGTCGCCGAACATGGCTGCACCTCCTCAGGAAGTCTTTGAACATCCGAAGTTCAGGTGACGGCCACGGAGCGCTCCGTTAGCTGCCTATTTTCTCCTTCATTTCATTGGACACCGTATTGGGTGGCCGAGTTCCAGTAATTTGATTGTGGTTAACATTGGGAGTGGGTTTATAAATCGGTGACTAGCGGATCGCGACGTCGTTGCGGCGTACCGGAAACAACCCCTCACCCGTCACGTTCCGGCTGACGAAAGCGCCGGAGCGTGACACCCTCTCCCCAAGGGAGAGGGCCATTCATGCGATTTACTTTTTCGCCTGAATCCTGAATCCCGAATCCTGCTTTTCACACCGGCAATCTCACCCTCGCCTCGCATCCCCGACCAGAGAGCCGGTTTTGAAGACTCAACGAGCCGCCATGCGCCTCGGCGATCTGGCGGCTGAGAACGAGTCCGATGCCGGTGCCTACGGCTTTGGTAGTGAAGAACGGCACAAACAGGTTGGCGGTGTTAGGCAGGCCCGGACCTTCATCTTCAATCAATAATTCGACGTATTCTCCGTTTCGCCTCCACCCAAGACTCACGCCGCCGCCGGTTTCGAGCGCTGCATCCACCGCATTCCGGACCAGGTTGATCAACATCTGCTCGAGCTGGTCCGGGTCAACTTGGAGCGTCAGCGCCGGGCCCGGAACCAAGCTCACCGGCAGTCGTCTTTCAAGGCCCACGACACGTCGCGCCAAGGCTCCCAGGTCCGCCGGCTGCAATTTCGGGGAGGGTAAGCGCGCCAGGCGCGAATAGCCTTCCATGAACCGGCTGAGCGATTCAGCCCGCCCTTCGATAACGCTTAAGCCCCGGCGTGCATCCTCGTCCCAGTCCGACGGTCGAGGCTGGCGAGTCAGCAAGCTGCCGAGCGTGCCGGCCATGGATTTGATGGGGGCCAGGGAATTATTCAGCTCGTGTCCCAAGACGCGGATAAGGCGCTGCCAGGCTTGACGCTCCTCTTCGCGCAGAGCCTTGCTGAGATTTGTGAGTACCAGCAACTGGTGCGGCCGGCCGTGCTCGCGAAAAGTGCTGCGACGGATTCCCCAGCGGCCGGCCTCCCCGGGAAAAGACATCGTTATGGTCCGCACCGCTTCGCCCTCCAGACATGCGCCCAAGCCCAATTCCAAAGCTGTCCGCCCCAGGATTCGTTCCGCAGGCTGCGCCAGCAGACGTTCGCCGGCGCGGTTCAAAAGGCGGAGCCGTTGCTCTCCGTCGAAGGTGAATATGGCCACGTCGATTTCTTCCATGACCTTGCGCAGAAGCGCGATGGCTTCGAGGGAAGAAAGCCGCTGGTCGCGCAGCATTTCACTGAGCGCGTTCACTTCCGTGAAGACCTCGCCCAAAGCGGAGCGCGACCGAGTCCCTCGGGCGCGAATCGAGTAATCCTCTTCCCGCAGTGCGGAGAGAAGGTTGGAAAGAGTCTGCAGGGGGTGAATGACTTTGCCGCGCAAGCCGAGAGAAAACCCCAACCAAACAACGACGAGAATGAGGGTTAAAGTCCAGCGCGTCTGAGAGGAGAGGGACCCTGTCCACAGCAGGATGAGGGCTACGAGCATGGCGGGGAAACCCGCAGCCAGGGCCATGAGCGCCAAGCGATTTTCAAGCGCCCAACGGCGGCGCGCGCGCTCCGGCCGCGCCCCCATGCCGAGTTCGCTCTCTTCGGGATCTATGGCCATGCGCGTTGGTGATGGACGATTGTCGATTGATGATTGCCGATTGTCGATCGTCAGTGAAGGCTCGACCGGTCCACATCGCGGGGCGAGTTCGATATTTCGCGGCGCCCCTGCTCGAGATACGGGCTCGCCTCTTGATCACCCGAGAATCGGCGGTATTCAATCGACAATCGGCAATCGACAATCTTCAATCGCCTAAAGCCCATACTTCCTCAGTCGTCGGTACAGGCCGCTGCGGCTCAAGCCCAGCGCCGAGGCGGCCTGGCTCACGTTCCCCCCGTATCGCGACACAGCTTTCTTGATGAGCAGGCACTCCACTTCCTCGAGACTCAGTTCTTCCAGGCGCGATCCGCCTTCCCGCTCCGTCCGCAGGCCAAAATCACTCGGCCGCACCACGTCGCCCTGCGCCATCAGGACAGCCCGCTCGACGGCATGCTCGAGTTCGCGCACGTTGCCGGGCCAGGCGTAATCCAGAAGGAATTGAATCGCCGCGGGGTCAAATGCGGTGAGAGGTTTCCTGTAACGCTCGGCATAACGCCGCAGGAAGTAATTGGCCAGGAGAGGGATGTCCTCGCGCCGTTCACGCAACGGGGGAAGACGAATCTCAATCGTGTTGAGGCGGAAAAGAAGGTCTTCGCGGAAGCGGCCGGCCAGCACTTCCTGAGTAACGTCCGCATTGGTTGCCGAGAGTACGCGCGCATCGACTCGCCGGGTCTTGGAGGAACCCACTCGCTCCATCTGCCCCGTTTCGAGCACCCGCAAGAGCTTGGCCTGTAGATTGATGGAGACGTTGGCAATTTCGTCCAAGAACAGTGTCCCGCCCTCGGCGAGCTCGAATCGGCCGACGCGGTCTGTTTTGGCATCCGTGAATGCTCCTTTGACGTGGCCAAACAGTTCGCTCTCAAACACGCCTTCGGAAAGGCCCCCGGCGTTCACGGTCACCATCGGCTTGGCAGCGCGCGCCGAGAGCGAATGGAGCGTCTGTGCCACCACCTCTTTCCCCGTGCCGTGCTCGCCGGTAATCAGAACGTTGGCATCCGAAGGGCCGACCCGCGAGATGAGGTCGAGCACCGGGCGCATGGCGGAGGATTCAGCGATCAGGGTGGGGCGTCCCTCAGCGCGCAGCAGCCGGTTCTCAGCCTCCAGGCGAAGGCCCCGCCGCAGCGCGCGGCTGAGATCAATCTGAGTGCGGAGGATGGCGAGCAGGCGGGCGTTGTCCCAGGGTTTCTGGATAAAGTCCCGCGCCCCCCGCCGCATAGCCTCGACAGCTAAACCTACACTGCCCCAGGCGGTCATCACCACCACCGGCAAGGTGCTGTCCATGGCCTGGAGCTTTCTCAGCAGATCCAGGCCTTCCTGCCCGGAAGTGGTATCGCGCGCAAAGTTCAGGTCCATCAGCACCAGGTCAAAATCCTGAGCCTCGAGCGCGGCGAGGATGCCGGCCGGAGAAGTCGCCGACTCGGTGATGTACCCCTCACCCTTGAGCAGCAGGCGAAGCGCTTCCAGCACGTCGGGAAGATCGTCGGCAATGAGAATCTTGGATGTTTGTGAGGTGGTCATTTTCGATTCGTTGAGATAATGGTCCAATCGGGAGATCGGGCGAACTATTTGTGATTTGTGATTTCTGATTTGTGATTGGGCCTCTCAATCACCAATCACCAATCGCCAATCACACATAGTTCACTCGACCTCCCGATTCTTTACTCCTTCACGACCCATCCGTCCGCGAGGCGTACAATGCGGTGGCTGTAGGTGGCGTTCGTTTCCGAGTGCGTCACCTGAATAATGGTCGTTCCTTCCTTGTTGAGCTTCGTGAAGAGCTCCATGATTTCCCGGCCCTGGTCGGAGTGCAAGTTGCCCGTGGGTTCGTCGGCCAGGATCAGTTTGGGGTTTGCAATGACGGCTCGAGCCACGGCCACTAATTGCTGCTGGCCGCCCGAAAGCTGGTTGGGGAAAAGGTCCTTCTTGCCCACAATGTGAAACCGGTCCAGCGCATCGGCAACCAGCGCCTGGCGCTCCGCAGCCTTGATGTTCCGATAAGAAAGAGGGATATCAAGGTTCTCAGCGACCGTGAGGCCATCCAGCAGGTGATACTGCTGGAACACGAAGCCCACGGTTTGCTTCCCGATTTCCGCCCGTTGTTTCAAGTTCATTTTATGCACCGGGCGCTCCATCAGGTAGTACTCGCCTTCCCACTCGCCGTCCAGCATTCCAACGATACTCAGGAGCGTGGACTTGCCTGCTCCGGACGGCCCCATGATGGTCACGAATTCTCCTTCCGCGACATCCATGTTAATGCGTCGCAAGACGTAATATCTGCCCGGTCCGACGGGATAATACTTGTCAAGATTCCTCAAAGCGATCATTGGGTTTTCCTCGCTATCTGTCGTCAGTAGTCAGTTTGTCGATCTCCGCACGGCAGGCATGCAGTGCCTGAGGTGCCAGAATGCGAAGTTCCTGTAGCCCCTCGTGGAGCGCACGCTGCACAGAAAGCCAGTTTTGGCATCCAAAGCATGCATTTGGCGCTCGAAATTGAGCTCATCTTGGGTTCTTTTCGCACTTAATAAAATGTTATTTCCTTTGTTTTCAACAACTTCTTGGCTTCGTTCCCACTATTTTTATATTCTTTTGCGTACCTTCGGGTGGCAAATTCCGGTAGCCCGCATTCGAACCTTCCACAGTGAGCCGGAACTAGCCAGCGGTGCAGACGCGGGCGTAAGAAAAGTGCCGCTTTTGGGGTCCAAGGCATGCATTGGGCACGCAAAATGGTGTTCATCTTGGGTTCGTTTTCGCACTAAATGAAACATGCCTTCCTTTATTTTCAATAACTTACTGGCTTCGTTCGTATTGTTATTCTGTTTTCTCACATGCCTCGGGTTGCAAGGTCCGGCGGCCTATATTCGAGCCTTGCCAGTCGGTACGTACCCTGCCAGGAACATCCTATTTCCCCGTTTTCTTCCGCCGTGCCTGGCCGCTTTCGCCTTCGCTGGGCGCAGCCACAGCCGTTTGTCGAAGCCCCGCTTCGACCATCATGATAGGCTACCATGAGCGGGCGGACTTGTCAAGCGAAAAGTGCTAGCGACAAAATGGCGGTGGCGAAGCCCTCCCCACGGGTTGCTGCGACGGTCCGCGAGGGGCTTCCCTCCAGCCCCCGCTACGGGTCAAGTCAGGACGCACCAAACCTGGCGCCCGGCGCCTGACACCCGGCGCCTATTCATACCGCAGCGCCACGATGGGATCAACCTTCGTAGCTCGCCGGGCGGGAAAGTAGCAAGCGGCCATTGCCACCCCAAGCAGAACCAGGCACGTCCAGGCGAAGGTGGACGGATCGAAGGCGCTGACCTCGAACAATTGGCTGCGCAAGAGCTGTGCCAGAACAGCGGCGCCCGCTGCTCCGGCCAGTACGCCTGCCAATGCCAGCCGCATTCCTTGCCGGATCACCATCACCCACACCTGCCGCCGCTGCGCGCCCAGGGCCATACGGATGCCGATTTCTTGCGTGCGTCGAGCGGTGCTGTAACTGATGACGCCGTAAAGCCCGATGGCCGCCAGGAACAGCGCCAAGCCGGAGAAGATCTCGAGCAGAGAAGCGGCGATGCGTTGCGGGCCGAGCGAGCCGGCCACGTACTGCTCGAGAGTTTTGAAGTCCGCCACGGGCTGGCCCGGATCGACGGCGGCGACTGCGCCCTGAATCGCCGAGGCGAGTTTCGCCGGCTCCGTCCTGGTCCTGACCATGAGGAACGCCTGCTGCAGCGGTTGCTGGAGCATGGGGTAGTAACACACCCCCTTTCCTGAATCTCCCACCAGCGCTGACTGCATGACGTGCGCCACCACACCGACGATGGTCGCCCAAGGGTCGCCCCTCCGGAGGCGCTGTCCAACGGGATCCTGGCCGGGCCAGTATTGCCGCGCCAGGTTCTCGTCGATAATTACCACCGGTTGTGCGCCCAAACGGTCCTGGGCGGTGAACTCCCGCCCCCTCCGCAGGGGGATGTGCAAGGCCTGGAAATATCCGGGAGTGACCCAGTTCAACATGCAATGCGGCCCAGGATCGCCAGGGCCCCGGGGGCGGCCCTCGATGGAGAACGACGAGGAGGGATCATAGCCGCTAAACGGCAACGCTTCCACCACCGCCGCGGAAGAAACCGCGGGAAGAGCTTCCAACCTTTCCTCCACGGCCCGGTAGAAAGCCGCCTGCTTCTCCTCCGTATTGTACTGGTTATCCGGAAGCTGAACGCTCGCCGTCATCACACCCTGCGGATCGAACCCGGCGTCGACCCTTCCCATGCGCGCCAGGCTTTTGAGCAGCAAGCCGGCGCCTACCAGCAGCACCAGGGCCATCGCCACCTGTCCGACCACCAGCCACTCCCGCAGGCGCAGGCGGCCGGAACTGGAGGTCGCCGCGCTGGCTTCCTCCTTGAGCATTCCGTAAGGTCCGCGGCTGAAGAATTCACCCATGGGCAAGATCCCCAGAAACGCTCCGCTCAGGACCATCAGCAGTGCCGCAAACAGGAGTACGTGCGCGTCCACATGCACCTTGAACCCGGAAGATAGGCTGCCCGGGGCCAACCGGGGCAAGAGTCCGGCGCCGTCGTAAGCTCCCAAAACACCGGCGATGGCGCCACCGGCCGCGAGCAGGAAGCTTTCCACCAGCGCCTGCCGAAGCAGGTCGCGCCTTTGCGCACCCAAGGCTACGCGTACCGCAAATTCCTTGCGGCGGGCTGACGCTCGGGCGAGAAGCAGACCCGCGATATTCGAGCAGGCGATCAGCAGGACGAACCCGACCGCCCCTAGCAAGATCAGCATCGGGGTGCGGAAGTTGCCGGCCCCATACTCGGTGAAGGGAAGCGCGAACATTCCCCAGCCTGAATTCTTTGCGTAGGTGTTTTGCGGATAGGCCCGGATCAAGCGCTCGGTCAACATGCGGACAAAGGCCTCCGCCTGAGCGCGTGAGACTTGTGGCCGAGTCCGGGCTACGACGAAAAAGTTCTCATTGAAATAGTTGTCGGGTGAAAACTCGCTCGAGGCGAGCCCCAGAGGAACCCAAACGGCCGTCCGGCGAGGCCAGTCAAAGTCCGGCGCCATCACTCCCACCACGCGGTAGTCTTCGCGATTCAGCCGAATGGGCTTGCCCACAATCGCCGGATCGCCGCCGAATAGACGTTGCCAGGTGTCATAAGCGAGCAAGGCGACTTGGTTGGCGTGAGGCTGGTCCTCTTCCGGCCGGAAAACCCGTCCCAGAAAGGCCCGCGCGCCGAAGGTGTCAAACCATTGCCAGGTAACCTTGGCCACGGTGAGCCGCTCCGGGCCTTGCGCGGCGAGGTAATTGAAGTTCTCCTGGTATTCGGCCGCGGCAGAAGAGAACACCTGCTTGCTGTCCTGAACGTCTTTGAAATCGGGGGCGGAAATCACAATGCTCTTCAGATCCAGCTTGTCGTACTTAACGCGAACCGCAAACAGGTGTTCAGGGTCACGGATTCCTGTTGGGTGGAGGAACAGCTCGTTGATGACACTGAAGATGATCGTGTTGGCGCCGATCCCCAGCGCCAGCGAGAGCACCGCCACGGCCGTAAAGCCGAGGTTCTTTGCCAGCATGCGAAAGCCATAGCGTAGATCGCGAAGCAGAGTGGCCATTCGTGTTCCTCTCATTGGGGAAGTGGCTAGTGGCTGGTGGCTAGACTAACCACTAGCCACCAGCCACTAGCCACTGCTTTACTCGTGCCGCAGTGCCACCATGGGATCGACTTGGGTAGCCCTGCGAGCAGGGATATAACTTGCCGCCACGGCCACCACCGCCAGCAGCAACGGCACAGCGATGAACGTTAGGGGATCAAGGGGCTTGATGCCATAAAGCAAGGAGGACAGTACGCGCGTGCCTGCTACTGCGCCGGCGAGTCCAACCGCCAATCCCACAACTGTCAACCGGACACCGTACCAGAGCACATCTCGCATTACCAGTGCCGGCGTGGCACCTAGCGCCATGCGGATGCCGATTTGGCGCGTGCGCTGCGCCACCACGTACGAGAGGACTCCATAAATTCCGACTGACGACAGCAAGAGCGCGATAGCTGCAAAAACGGCAAGCAGGAACGTGTCGAAGTGCGATTCTTCGAGCGTGCCGGAAATCTTCTGCCGTACGGTCGAGAGCCGGTAGATCGGCACGCCGGGAGCAATCGACGCCACCGCAGTTCTCAACTCACCCGCTGGAAACCTGCCATCGCGCGTGCGAACCATCAAGTCCATGGTACGCCCGATCCAATCCCAGGCGTCCGGGGGCATCTGCGCAATCGGAAGATAAAACTCCGGCTGTACTTGTCGGTCGAGGCCCCAGGCACGCACGTCTCCGACAACGCCGACCACTTCATGCCACACGGGATCCATGCCCCCTTTGGGTCCAGCCTCGCAGCAGGCGAAGCGCTTGCCGATCGGGTTTTCACGTGGCCACGCAGTGTGCGCAAGCGTTTCGTTAACGATGGTAACCAGCGTTTTATCGCGTGCGTCCTGGGCGGTGAATTCGCGTCCGGCCCTTAAGGGGACGCGTGCAGTCGAGAGATATCCGGGGGAGACGATCTGCAATTCCGCGTTGATTGCGTTTGTTACGTCGAGTGCCTTGCCTTCGGGAATCAGTCCGTTGCTACTGCCCCCTCCAGCCAGGGGAGCGCGAGAAACGACGGCCGCCGACTGCACGCCGGGCAGGGCCTCCGCCGCAGTGATCATGCGCTCAAACGTCTGCCGCGCCACAGCCGGATCGTGATAGCCGATATCGGGGAGCCCGACTCGTCCGACGATGAGGTTCGAGGTGTCGAAGCCCGGATCCAGATGCGACACGAGCAGAGCGCTGCGGATGAGCAGTCCCGCCCCTGCCATCAACACCAGGGCCAGCGCGACTTCCCCTGCCACGAGCACGCTGCGAACGCGATCACGACCACCACTGGAACTGCCGCCTCTTTCCTGGAAGGCTTCGGTCAACCGGGTCGAAGCTGAGCGCAGGGCGGGAGCAAGGCCGAACAGGAAGCTGGAGAAGAGGGTAACTGCACACGCAAACCCGAGGGTCCCTGCGTCCACGCTCGCCTGGTCTAGCCTCGGAACCGTGGCGGGTCCCTCCGCGACGATCCAAGACACACCCCAATACGCCAAAACGACGCCAACCACTCCGCTGGCGATTCCAAGCACAAGGCATTCCGCCAGAAGTTGCCTCACGATTCGCAGGGGCGAGGCTCCCAGCGCTGCCCGCACCGCCATTTCCTTCTGGCGCGTGCGCGCGCGGGCCAGTTGCAGATTGGCGATGTTCGCGCAAGCAATCAGCAGCACGAATCCGACGGCGCCGAGCATCATCCGTAGTGCCGACCTCTCATCGCCCAGCAGGGCCGTCGTAAGTGGCAGCAGGCGAAAGCCGCGGCCTTTGTCATCGATCGGGTATTGGTGCTGAAGCCTGAGCGCAATCACATTGAGTTCCGACTGCGCCTGCGAAAGTGAGACACCAGGCTTAATCCGGCCCATCACATTCAAATAATGGTTGTCGTGATCGGCAAGTCGCTGCGCGGTGAATGCCTCGGGAAACCAAAGATCGCTCTTGTCCAGCAGGGGGTCGAATGTTCTTGGCATGACGCCAACGACGGAATACGTCACGCCATTTGCTCGTAGTGCCCGGCCCACGACGTCGCGATCTGCGTGGAAGTGCGTCCGCCACAACCGTTCGCTGATCACTACCACTTGCCCGTGTCCGGGCTTATCCTCATCGGCGGTGAAGACTCGCCCGGCTATCGGTTGAACGCCAAAGGTCGAGAAGTAGTCCGCAGTCGCATACTCGCCCTGCACGCGCTCGGGGGCTTCCGAGGTTGCAAGGTTGAAACTGGCGTCATTGGATGCACAAAGCTTGGTGAACGAGGTGCTTTGGCGCTGTACATCAGCAAAGTTCCCCACCGAGAGTCCGGGGAAAATGCCTTTCCACTGTTCCTGCATGTACACTACCCGCGAGGGGTCTTCCATAGCGAGAGGCCTCAACAGGACGGCGTTGACGACGCTGAAGATGGCGGTGTTTGCCCCAATGCCGAGTGCCAGGGTAATTACTGCCACCGTCGTAAAGCCGGGGTTCTTCGCTAGCATGCGAAAGGCGTAGCGTAAATCGTGGAGCAAGGTAGCCATCGTTCACTCCTCATCGGGGCAGTGGCTAGTGGCCACGAGCCACTGCTTGCTACTGACTACTAGCCACTGACCACTAGCCACTAGCCACTGCTTTACTCGTGCCGCAACGCCACTATCGGATCCACCTTGGTGGCCCGGCGGGCGGGAAGATAACTGGCCAGCAGCGCCGCCAGACCGAGCAGCAATGCGACCGCCAGGAGCGTGAGCGGATCAGTCGGGCTTACGCCGAACAGCAGCGACTGCATGGCGCGAGTCAGCACGAGAGCGCCGGCAATCCCAATCGCCAGGCCGACTGCCGTGGTCAGCATTCCCTGCCTGAGTACAAGACGCAGGACATGCGGCGCACTCGCCCCCAGCGCCATTCGAACCCCAAGCTCGTGGGTCCGCCTTGCCACGGAATAGGCCATCACTCCGTAGATGCCCGCTACGGCCAGCAGCAACGCTGTAGCGGCAAAGACGCCCACCAGAGTCAAGTTGAAGCGGCGCGTGGCAAGCGACGCGGAAAAGATATCCTGGAAAGCCTGGAAACGCGGCGCGACGTCGGGCGCCAGGTCTTGCACCACGCGACGAACGTTCGCCACGAGCGAACTGGGCGGCGTAGCCGCGCGCATCACGACGTTGAAGTCACGCCCGCCACGCAGACGTTGACGGTAGTTGACGTACACCGTGGGCTCAGGAGGCTTCTCGAGGCTCCGGTAGTGCGCGTCGGCGACAACACCCACCACGGTGAGCAGGCGCATGTCGCCATCCATGTTGCCAAACTCGATAGTCCGCCCCAGGGGGTCCCGGTTGGGCCAAGTGGCGCGCGCCATCGATTGGCTGACCACCGCGGCGTGAGGCGCATCGGGGCCGTCGCGCTCGTCAAACAAGCGTCCGCTCAGCAGCGGAATAGCGAGGGCCTTGAAATAACCTTCGCTCGCGACGCAGTAATCTGAGCTGCCGCCCGGAGTGGTTGTCCAGAAGCGCTCGAAGCGGGCTTGGTCTTCCGGCTTATTCGGGTCGAACTGAGGCTCGCGGTCGAGCAGGAGAAATTTGCCGTCGGCACAATCGCCCGCTTCGCCGAGAGGCAGATTCGAGACCCCACCGACTTCTTCGACGCCAGGAATCGAGCGCAAGCGGTCGAAAAGACGGTTTATAAAGATGCCTGGCTTGGTGTCTTTGATCGATTCCGCGACGGCGGCCATCGAAGTGGGCTGTGAGCCCGGAACCTCAAGCTCCATCGTTACTATGTTCGCGGTGCGGAAGCCAGGATTGACGGAGAGCACGCGGAGCAAGCTGCGACCCAGCAATGCGGCGCCGGCGAGCAGCACTAACGTCACGGCCACCTGGGCCCCAACCAGACCGCGGGCCAGGCGATGCGAAGCGATCGAGCCGGAGGTTCCACGACCTCCTTCAGCCAACGCCGCCTGCGGATCGGTTGCCGTCGCCCGGAGGGCCGTCAGCACTCCCAGTCCGACCGCCACGAGAACGCAAAGTCCCAGCGCGAACGCCAACACGGGCAGATTGATCGAAACTTCGTCGAGCCGCGGCAAGCTGGGCGGGGCGAGCGCCAGCAGGGTGTCTACGCCCCAGCGCGCCAGCAGTACGCCCAGCGCGCTACCGGTCAGCGACAGCAAGAGTGATTCCGCCAGGAACTGGCGGACCAAGCGTGCTCGCCCCGCACCTAGCGCGGCGCGGACAGCCAGTTCCCGTTGGCGTTCCGCGGCCCGCGCCAGCGACAGGTTCGCCACGTTGGCGCACGCCACCAGCAGCAGAAAGCCGACCGACGCCAGCAGGATCAGCAGCGCGGGGCGGATACTGGTGGTCAGCGCGGCTCGCAGCGGCATGACGCTGGCGTCCCTCATATCGATTTCGGGCTTGTACTGCTGGTAGAGGCCGTACGCGAGCGTGGAAAGCTCACTGCGTGCCCCCGCCAGGCTCACGCCGCCGCGTAGGCGCGCCACCGCCATCGCCCAATTGTGCGAGGTGCGGCTGGGCGTCTCGCCCCAGAGTTCTGCCGGAGTCCAGAGGTCGCTGCGAGCGGGGAAGCCGAACTCGGGCGGCATCACACCCACTACGGCGACGCTCCGGTTCTCCATTCTAAGCTCAAGCTGGGAGAGATCGGTCGTGCTGCCCAGGTGCTCCTGCCAATAGCCGTAGCTGGCGATCGCTGCCGGCCTGCCACCCTCGTGCAGTTCCTCGTTGGTGAAAGTGCGGCCGAGCATCGGCGCCACGCCCATGACGTGGAAGAAGTCGCGCGAAACGCTGGCGACACCCACCCGCGACGATACGGAGCCGCTGGAAACCGTTATGTCCCAGCTCGACAACTTCGCCATGCCCACGAAACTGCGGTTCGCGGCGCGCAAGTCGTCAAAGTTGGGGTCTGTGAATTGCATCAGGTGGCCGTCGGCAGCTACCTCCTTGATGCTCACGAGCTGCTCGGGCTTGGGATAAGGCAGGCTGCGCAGCAACACGCCGTAAACCACGCTGAAGATGGCGGTAGTGGCGCCGATGCCCAGCGCCAGCGTCAGCACCGCTACGGTCGTGAAGCCGGGATTCTTCACCAGCACTCGCAAGCCGTAGCGCAAATCGTGAAGCAGAGTGTTCATCAGCGTCTCCCTGTTCGAGAAGTGGCTAGTGCTTAGTGCCCAGTGGCTAACCGTGCCTCTAGCCACCGGGCACTCCCTCGACTACTCTTGACATATTTCCATACAGGCGATATGGTTTTCCATATGAGAGCGACCGTCTATACGGGAGAAAGAAAAAAAGGTGAAATCGCAGTATGAAAACCACTCTGATCATTCCCGACCCGGTCTTTCGCGACCTGAAGCGCAAGGCGGCCGATCGCAAGGAAACGATGTCGGCTCTCGTGACGCAATTTCTGGTGCAAGGGTTGCGCGAGAGCCGTAAGCCCAAGCAGCCCTTTTGTTTTCCAACCTTCAGCGCCGGGCCGCCCAAGGTGGACGTCGCGGATCGCGAAGCCTTGTACGATTTGCTCGACCGCGAGCCCGACGCGCGGCTGTACGGGCGGGCCAGAAAGAAGGGCTGAGGGTGTTTGTAGTCGACACCAATCTGCTGATCTACGCGGCCATTCGTGAATTCAAGCAACACGATCACGCGGCTAGTCTCCTCACGGACTGGGGGGTCGCCGCCGAGCCGTGGCACATCACCTGGTCCATTGTCTACGAATTCATGAGGGTGGTAACTCACCGGGCACCCCTTCCCTGTCCCCTCACGTTCGCCGAAGCCTGGAGCTTCGTTGAAAGCTTGCGTTCGTCCCAGTCGTTTAGCGTGCTGGTGGAAACAGAACGGCACGCCGGTGTAGTTCGCGAACTCACTCTCGAGTACCCGCGCATCTCCGGCAACCGATTGCACGATCTTCATATCGCCGCCCTCATGAGGGAGCACGGTGTTGTGGAGATTCGCACCGCTGATGTAGGCTTCCACCAGTTCAAATTCCTCCGGGTCGTGAACCCACTCTGATTCCGAATCGAAATTCGAAACTCGAAAATCGTTTTACGGCTCGGCTACGGGCCTAGGAAAACGGCGGACCGGCGACTAACCCGCTAACTAACCACTAGCAACTAGCCACTGCTTTACTCGTGCCGCAGCACTTCGATGGGATCCACCCGCGTGGCTCGACGCGCGGGCAGGTAGCAGGCCAGCAGAGCAATGACCACCGCAGCTACGGCGCCCGTGCCCAGGCAAATTGGGTCGTACGGCTTGACTCCGTAGAGTAAGCCAGCCACGAGGCGGCCGACGCCCACGGCGGCGAACATGCCCACCAAAACTCCCGCCAAGGCAAGCCGGAGTCCGCGGAGCAAAAAGTGTCTCTTGAGCTGCTGAAGGCCTGCGCCAAGGGCCAAGCGGATACCGATTTCGCGCGTGTGGCTTTTCACAATGAATCCAACCACCCCATAAAGACCAATCGCGGCAAGAAAAACTCCCAGCAGGCTTAGGACGGCCATCAATCGAGATTCGTAGACCAGGTCAAAGGTGGACAAATCGAGCAGACTACGGGCGGTATCGACGCCGACGATGATCAGGGTTGAACGGTAGCTGTGGATTTCCCGCCGCAGCAGGGAGATCACCGCGTCCGGCTTCTGCGAAACCTCCACGATCAGCGCGCCCCCGTCGTATTGCGACTGCGCGAAGGGCAGATACATGTACGGGGCAGGATCCTCGCGCAACCAGTTAGTCTTGGCGTCCTCGGCGACGCCGACGATCAACGTATCCTCCTTACCAATCTCGATGAACTTACCCAGTGCATCGTCGTGCGGCCAGAAGCGGCGCGCCATGAACCGGCTGACGATGACGACTTTTTGTGACTGGGGACCGTCCGCAAAGGTGAAATCGCGCCCCTCGAGGATATGGGTCCCGATGGTTTGAAAGTAATTCGGGCCGACAGCGTTCAAATGAATGGGAATGCTCGACTGTCCTTCGGGAAGCTGAAAGCCGGGAATGGAAACCGCCTCGCTCGCTCCTCCACCCGAGCCGCTCAGCAGCATGCGCATGGCGTAGGTTGTGCGCTTAACTCCCGGCAGGCTCGCAGCGCGCTGCGCGAGGTCGGGCAGGAATTTCACTCCTTGTGGTCCGGCGACGTTTACGACGACAAGATTTCTGTGCGTATCGAAGCCGGCGGGCAGGTCACGGACTGTAGAGAGACTGCGGAAGAAAAGCAGCGAGATCGTCATCACCACAACCGAGAGGGCCATTTGACCTACCACGAGCAGATTCCGCGCCGTAAAGCGGCGGCTTCCCCGCACGAGCACCGCCTCTTCACCTTTGAGGACCCCCGCCAGGCCCACTTTCCAAGCGCGGAAGGCGGGAGTGAGAGTAAACAATACGGTGGCGAGAAGCGCGATGCCGGCGGTGAACCCAAGTTCCCGCAAGTCAACCCGCATGTCCGGCCCAAGAAAGGAATACGCCGCCGGCATGAGAGCTCTCTGCACGCTCATCAGCCAAGCGGTGAGCGTGAGGCCGAGGGCGCCCCCCGCGGCAGAAAGTAATAGGCCTTCAGCCAGGAATTGCCGAAGGAGTTGCCATCGGCCGGCGCCCAAGGCGACCCGGACGGCCGATTCCCGCCACCGGGTTTCGGAGCGCGCCAGGAGCAAGCCCGCAATGTTCGAACAAGCGATCAGCAGCACGAGGCCCGGGATTGCCATCACCAGAAGGCTGGCGAGGAGCATCTTGCGTTCGTCCATCGTTTCGGGACTGAGCTGGTAGGTTCTGCCGCGGTTGGTTTCCGGGTAAATCGCGGCCAAGCTGCGACTGAAGGCATCCAGCTCAGCGGAGGCTTGCGTGGGCGTAACCCCGTCCCGCAAGCGAGCCTCGGCTTCATACCACCGATCTCCCCGCTTCGGAGGATGCGCGGAGTCGAATGCGACGGCGTCAGAGGTCAGGAGCCAGATGTCGGTGGGGACATCCCGCGCGAGCCCCTGGAAATGCGGCGTCGTCACTCCGATTACCGTTGCGGTGTGACCCGTGAGCTTGATTTCTTTGCCGATGATCCCGGGAACACCTCCCAGGCGGCCTTTCCAAAGCCGATAGCTGATCACCACACCGAGCTGAGACTGGGGCGTGTTGTCCAGTTCGGGCGCGAAAACACGCCCCAGCAGAGGCTTCACCCCCGTGACTTTGAAATAGTCCGGCGAAACTTCATCCACAAGAACCATGCTGGACTCATCGAGGGAATTGACGAAGCGGGACTGACGAGAGTAAACCGCCACGCCGGAAAAAGACTTCACCTGCTGGCGAAGGTCCTGGTAATCGGGATAGGAAAAACCGCTCTCGAAGCCCTGAGGACTCTTGATTTGGAGCTGCACGAGCCGCTCAGGGTTGGCTACGGGAAGAGGGCGCAAGAGGAGGGCGTCCAGCATAGTGAAAATCGCTGAGTTGGCGCCGATGCCCAGCGCCAGCGTCAGCACGGCCACGGCGGTGAAGCCAGGGTTCTTCGCCAGCATGCGCAGACCGTAACGCAAATCTTGAAGAAGAGCATTCATGATGCCTCCTTACCGGAGAAAAAGCCGCAAGTCGAAGATCGAAACTCGAGAATCGAAATCCGAAATTCGAAACTATCTAATAGGACTTTCATGCTCGTTTCCGCCGCTCTCGCTTGTAGTCATACGGTTGGTCGTAGTCAACCGTTCCGAAAAGCGAGAGAATCTGTTGCTTCCGGCGGTTCACATATTCGTGCAGCGCCGCGTTAACGGCGTCCTTCTTCGTGCGGTGACGCCCCAGCTTTTGGGTCTCGGCAATCAAGCGATCATCAATAGCAAGGATAGTCGGCATGGCTTTCTCCACACATTGTTCTACACGATCGATTGTGTAAACGCCAAGCTCCCTTTGCAGATTCTTCTCCAATCCGATAATCGGGAGACCGAGCAATCGGGTGATCGGATTATCGGGCGAACAACAGCGCAATCAAGTTTGCACCTTGGATTCACGGCGATAGCGCCTCTCTGCGGATCTCTGGAGGCGGAGACCCGCGGGGCCGCAGTCGACCGCTCGCCGGGCGCGCAAAACCAGTGCGCCACGATACGAATCGGCTTTTTGTTCACCCGATCACCGGATCACCCGATTACTGTGTTTCTTCCACGATCTGCCCATCGAAGAGGTGGATGGTCCGGTCGGCAAACTCCGCGTAACGCGGATCGTGAGTGACCATGCAGATGGTGGAGCCTTCGCGGTGAAGCTCGCGCAGCAAATCCATCACCGCCTCGACATTCTTCGAGTCCAG
>Ga0187888_1001945_pt1 | contig 18696 bp, 20 predicted proteins | sample June2016WEW_7_40_FD_132987 | JGI IMG/M metagenome (GOLD analysis project Ga0187888, IMG submission 132987) | Peatland microbial communities from SPRUCE experiment site at the Marcell Experimental Forest, Minnesota, USA - June2016WEW_7_40 | ecosystem: Environmental > Terrestrial > Soil > Wetlands... | reverse complement strand
GCCCGTATTCCAGCGGTTGGTGCCAACGCCGAGCGCCGGCACGCTCACGCCCGACTTGCCCAGCGCCCGCTCGGTTTCACTCATTGCTTTCCACGCCTTCCATGTGCGGGCCGGAGTCAGCGGACGAGTTGGGGGAAAGAGCCTCGGCGTTGCCCCGGTCGACCTGATGGCGCAGGCCATCGTCAAGATCATAGGCAGACCCCAACCCAGTCCTCAGTTCTGAGTCGGAGTGCAGCCACCATCCGCAACGTGCCGGAGTCGATCGGGCAACGATTGCGAGCGCCGAGCAGCCTTGAGGCCGTCAACCGCCGCCTTGATCCTCGCGATGTCCCACACTTCCACCGGACGCCTCAACCCAAGGCACCGTGGCCGCGCAAGACATGTTGGATCGTGGGGAGCACTATCCTCAAGAACGCCGCTGTGCCGTGACCGCCTCCACGATGCCCGCAGACCTGCCACCGTTGCGCGTAGAGGCACGCATTTGTATTTCGAGTGGAAACGCTACCAGGGGACAATCCCATCGTATAAAATGCCGTACGGGGCCATTCGGAGAGCATCTGCTCACGCCACATTTGCGAATCCCGAGTCCGTTGGTCAGCCATCCATTGCTGGTGAGTCAGTGCCGCCGGCTCGCTTCTAACTAACGATAATGCTACTTTATCGTTAGTCACAAAGGAGGAAAAGAGAGGCACCGTGACGCTGCTCTATAGCACCGAACAGGCCGTCGATCTGGCCGAGATCGCCGCCGAGGCGCGGGACTACGTGGCTGCGAGCCGGGCCGAGAACACGATCCGTGTCTACCGCACCGGCTGGGCGCAGTTCACCGCCTGGTGCGACGAGCACAGGGTGATTGCCCTGCCCGCTGGCGCGGAGACCGTGGTCTTGTACGTGGCCGACCTCGCCAAGGCTGCCAAGCCCGCCACGATCGACTCCCGCCTAGCCGCGATCAGTGCTGCCCACCGGGCCGCCGGGCACGACAGCCCGACCAAGGAGGAGGCGGTCCGCCTCGTGCGCCGTGGTGTGCGCAGGACCCTTGGCACCGCCCAGCGTCAGGTGCGCCCAGTCACTGTGCCCGACCTGCGCACGATGCTCCAGGGTCTCGGCACCGACCCGGGGGGCTGTCGGGACCGGGCGCTCTTACTGCTCGGCTTCGCGGGCGCGCTGCGCCGCAGCGAGCTAGTCGGCCTCGACGTCGTTGACGTCACCGAGGGCGCCGACGGGCTCACAGTTCGCCTCAGGCGTTCGAAGACGGACCAAGAGGGCGCCGGGCGCACCGTCGGCATTCCCTTCGGGTCGAACCCGGCAACGTGTCCAGTCCGTGCCTGGCGCGCCTGGCTTGAACTATCGAGCATCACCGAGGGACCCGCCTTTCGTCCCGTGGATCGTCATGGTCACATCCGTACGGCACGACTCAGCGGCCAGGCGGTGGCGCTCGTGTTGAAGCGCCACGCCGCCAGGGCCGGGCTCGACCCCGACGAGGTGGCAGGTCACTCGCTGCGGGCCGGCTTGGCGACCTCGGCGGCTGCGGCCGGTGTCCCAGAGCGCGTCATCGCCGAGCAGACGGGCCACAAGGGCACCGCGATGCTTCGTCGCTACATCCGCGAGGGGTCTTTGTTCCGGGAGAATGCCGCCGGCGCGGTAGGGCTGTAGCGCTGGGGAAGGCGGAGGCGGAACGTTCGCCGGGCGCGTAGCGCGCGCACACGGTACGGGTATCGCCGCATTTACGACGAAGTCACGTTCCGCTCCAAGACACTTTCTCCAGCAAAGTGAAGGAAAAAAGGCGTCTTAGAGTCGATTGCGTCAAGCACCGTGGGTATGTTGTTCGATGCATTCAAGTGCGCCCGGCGGCAGTTCTTTGTGCTCATGAGCGCCGCGCATGAGATCGACCGAAGACGGGGGAGTGAGGCGATGACGCCCGCCACCAAAAGGACCGAGAAACCGAAGATGACCAAGGAAATAGGAGATAACGATGACCGCTAGAAGGCTCAACCGAGAAAGCATGGACGGCCCAGAGCTTGTTCCCGCACCGGGACCCATGCCGACGAGCCGACTTGTCAGCGAGGTCCCAGACGAGGCCGCGCTCCTCGATGGATACGAGGCGCACCTCCGGCTCTTGGAGAACCGGCCGAAGACGACCGCGGACACCTATCGCTCGCACCTGAAGGGGTTCTTGGGCTACCTGGCGATCAACTACCCGTCGGTTGCCCTGTGCGAGGTGACCAAGCTCCAAGTCCGTGCTTTCTTCCTTCACGAGGCCAACCGGGGCATCGCGCCGATCACACGTTCCAGCGCCCTTTTCGCCCTCCGCAGCTTCTACCGCTTCCTCATCGCCGAGGGTCTGAGCGATGACAATCCTGCCGCCTTGGTGACCCTCCCGAGTCCCATCCGGCCGCGGGTCGAGTTCTACAGCGACGCCGAGGCCGACGCCATCATCGAGTGGGCTGCGGCACAACCAGGTCTCCGTTGGCAGGTGGGCCGGGTGCTCCTCCTGACGTTGCGCTACACCGGCTTGCGCATGAAGGAACTGGTCAACCTGCGCACCGAGGAGGTTGACCTGGTCTCTCGGCGGATCTCACTCGTCGGCAAGGGACGCAAACCTCGCGTGATCCCTATTCCCCACTTGTTGGCGGACGTGCTTCGCGAGTACCTGGATGAGGTGCGGCCTAAGCTCGCGGCCTCCTCGTACTTGTTCGCCAACCCCAAGGGCAACCGGCGGCTCCGTGGTCGCTACGGTCCCAGGGCGCTTTACGACCTGGTGCTGGAGGCCGGGACCTCGGCAGGCGTGGCCCGTCGGCACTTCCCTCACCGGTGGCGCCACAGCTATGCGACGAGCCTCGTGCGCCGAGGCGAGGACATCCACGTCGTCCAGCGCCTGATGGGCCATTCCAGCATCACAACGACCACGAGATACCTGCATCTCTCCGACGCCGATCTCCTCGCCGCCATCGACCGGGCGTTCCCAGAGAGCTGAGAGGGTGCGCAAGGGGGTGGCCGCGAGCTACGAGTGCCCAGCAATCGCGTGTGGCTCGTAAGGCGTCTCGAGCCGCTCTATCTCATCGGCGGTCAGCTCCACTTCGACTGACGCCAATGCGTCTTCAAGCTGTGGCAGCTTCGTCACACCGACGATCGGCGCGGTCACGACCGACTTGCTGTGCAGCCATGCCAAGCCAACCTGCGCGCGGCTCAAGCCGCGCTCGGCGGCAATCTCCGCCACTCTCTCGACAATTGGCCGGTCGCCCTCGCAGTACAGCTGCTTTCCGAACTCGTCGAGGGCGCTGCGCTCGGTGACGTCATCCCAATCGCGTGTGAGCCGACCGCGCGCGAGCGGACTCCAGGGAATGACGCCAATGCCTTCGTCCCGGCACAACGGCAGCATCTCGCGCTCTTCTTCTCGATAGAGGAGGTTGTAGTGATCTTGCATCGAGACGAACCGGGTCCAGCCGTTCTGGCCTGCGACGTGGAGCATCTTGGCGAACTGCCACGCGTACATCGAAGAGGCTCCTATGTAGCGAGCCTTCCCGGATTTCACCACGTCATGGAGCGCCTCGACGGTCTCTTCGACCGGCGTCGTCGCATCGAAACGGTGAATCTGGTAAAGATCGACGTAGTCGGTCCCGAGCCGTGTGAGGCTCTTGTCGATCTCGCTCATGATCGCCTTGCGGGACAGCCCGCCTCCGTTCGGCCCGGGGCGCATCCGCCCGTGAACCTTTGTCGCGAGCACGATTTCGTCGCGTGAGCTGAAGTCAGCGAGCGCCCGCCCGACGATCTCCTCGCTGCTGCCGTCGGAGTACACATTTGCGGTGTCGAGGAAGTTGATGCCCGCCTCGAGAGCGCGACGAATGATCACCCTCGCGTCGTCCTCGCCGAGACTCCAGGGATGATTGCCCCGCTCCGGCTCTCCAAAGCTCATGCAGCCGAGGCAGATCCTCGAGACCTCCAGCCCCGTAGAGCCGAGCTTCACATAGTCCATCCAGGTCGCCTCCTCGATCGAGCAGCCGTGTGGGAGAGCATCCGCCCGTCCGCGAGAGTCACCCTAATGGCGACAGTCTCTTCGGACGAACGCACCGTCGTGCGGTACGGAACCCTTTGTCTGGGTGACCTCGGCAACGGGGTTGCCGGCACCAGCGACCGCCCACGCAGACGGTTCGGGAACGGCCGACTCTCCTGAGGTCGCGCAGCCGGCGTCTCCGCGCGGCCTCCAAGCGCGCTCGGCTACTTGGTGGTCCGCCTTTCTGGGTACATGTCGAGCCACGTCTCCCGACCGAGTCTGGGGAGCCGTTGCCACGATTGGTGTTAGTCCGACCAGGTGATGAGGGTAGGGACGCACACGTCGGCGAGCGCTGGATGGCGCGGGAGAACGCGGGCAACCAGATCGGTGTCGGCACCTGTCTCTTGCGGTACCTGCACGCCATAGCGAGCGATGCCGCCGCGCCGTTTCTCGAAGTCGGCCACCAGCGGGTGGGCCTCGCCAAGACTCGGCGCGACCCAGAGTTGCACGGTCACATCAGAAGGCTTGAGGGAACCGAGGTCTGCGACGATCTCGGCCCGCATCGCACCCGCCTGGAGCGACGGTGACATCCTCGACGGAGACACGAATGGCGGGCCACGCGGCGCGTAGTCGCTCGAGAGTCGACGCAAGATCGCGGGCGCGCGCGCCACCATCCGCCGCGAGCCAACGCGCCCGGCGCGCCCCTGGCAGATAGAACGATTCGACGTAGTCGTGCACCATGCGGTGCACGCTCCATGTCGGGGCAGGCTCGCCATTGACTGGCGAATCGAGGCCAGCCAGGCACGGGGCAAGTCCTTCGCATCGCGGTCGTAGAACCTCGGCACGATCTTGTGCTCAAGGGTGTCGTACCGCGATTTGGCATCGCTTGCGTCCTGTGCGTCGAGGTCCTCGTAGCGCTTGGCCGTTCCGATGCACCAGCCGATTGGCGCCGCGACCGGATCGGCGTCGTTCCAGACCCCGTCCCACCAGCCATCGAGCGTGCTGAAGTTCAGGGAACCGTTCGCGCTTGCCAGCTCAGACGGTCGCGAAATGCTGGAAGAACGCGGCCGTAATCCACACCGAGGCAACGAGAACTGACGCCATCACCAAACTGAGGATCGGGCTGCGGGCAAGGCGTTTCGATCTGCGTATCGGGTTTTCGACGAGGTAGTACGAGGCGATCGCCAAAGCGAAGACGACAGCGATGAGCTCGACTCGGGAACCCATCGAGATGCCCGCGGACACAGCGTACTGCATCGGGATCATCAGGATCGGATAATGCCAGAGGTACAGCGAGTAGGAGATGTTCCCGACGAACATGGCGGAACGCCGTTCAAGCAGCAATTCGGGCCCCATGCCCGAGCGGGTCTTTCCGGTCCAGAGCACGAGCGCCGTGGCGCCGACTGGCCACCAGACCGCTGCGCCCGGGTAGGAAGTGGTGTCGGTGAACACCACTGCCGACGCGATGATCGCCGCCAACGCCGTCCACCCGACAAGGGAATTCATCACGCGCCGAGTCAATCGAACCGACTCCGGGAGCACCAGCGTGAAGGCTCCGAGGGCGAGCTCCCACATCCGGGTGAGGGGCGAGTAGTACGCCGAGACCGGGTCGACGTGCGTCTGATAGGCGCACCACGAGGCAGATGAAGCGATTATCACGAGAAGGCCGCAGAGCAGCGCCGGTCGCCGGCGAGCGGTCGAGCAGAGCGCCCAAATCACGAACACGAAGAGCGGGAAGACCAGGTAGAACTGTTCCTCTACCGCTAACGACCAGAAGTGGAGGATCACAGAGGGTGGCTGCTGCGAGGCGAAGTAGTTGGTTTTCACCTCGATGAAGCGCCAGTTGGCGCTGAACAGTGACGCCCACCGTTCGTCTGTTCCAAGCGTTCCGCCCGCGAGGGCTCCGAGCCAGTGATAGGTCATCCACAGTGTGACGAGGAGCGTGAGCGTCGCCGCCGGCACGATCCGACGGATCCGTCGCGTGTAGAAGGTGAGCAGCTTGTGCCGGATCTTGAGCTCCTCCTCACGAACCAGGAGCCCCGTGATCACGAACCCGCTGATGACGAAAAACACGTCGACGCCGACGAATCCGCCAGCCAGGTGCTGGACGTTGGCATGTGCGAGGATTACGAGAATTACCGCGAGAGCTCGCAGGCCTTGAACGTCCGGTCTAAACGACGCACTCTTGTCGCGCGGCGAGGTTGCGAGCGCTGCATCGAAATCTAGCTCGTGTTCGTAGTTCTCTTCCGTGGCGATAGTTACTGACCTTTGATGACCTTGACTACCGCATCGGTGACCACGTTCGCGAGGTACTCACCGTATGCAATCGTCAAGTGGTCGGCGTCAGCGTAGACGAGGTACTTGCCGACCACCGGCGAACAGATTCCCGAGTTGCATAGCCACTGGAACGTCGGGATCAGTATCGCATCGGATGCCGACGCAACCTGAGGGTCTCTCGCCACGTACTGCCCGTAGTAGCCAGTGCCAGAAGTGAAGTGCAGTGCACAAGTCTGCGGGTCCGGGTGCGCTGCGAGACACGTTGGGATTGCCTCGGGAAATACGGGACTAGTGCCCATGAGAATCCGGATCGTCGATTTCGTCGTCGAGTCCGAGTAGAGCCTCTTCATCCCCGCAATCCAACGACTATTAGTGATCATCCCCAGTTCCCCCGCGCTGGCCACGGCGATAACCGCCAGCGGATGCAACGACCGGATGGCTGACGAAACTGCTGCATGCCACGTATTGCATTCGCCCGGCTGGTCATCCGGATCGACCGCCGCGGTGTAGATCACGTCTGCCGTAGGGCATCCTGAGAAGCCAAAAAGAGCCAACCTGTAACCGGCGGCTTTGAGTCCTATGTCGAGCCCGGGGGCCCAGTTGCCAACGGTCGAGTCGCCGACGAGGACGATCGTCTTGGTGGATCGCGTGTTGCCGAACAGGCATGGCGTCGGGTGGGCTTGCTCTTTGGCATTGCCGTATGCATCGCACGAAGCAAAATACGCCGGACCGGAAGTCTGAAATGCCTCGGTCGAATTCTCAAACGACTTGAGCGCTGGCGTCAAGTTCGCAGGGATCGACTTGACCGACGTCGATGACTTGACGGCAGCGGCCACTTGCGCCGCTGTACCGGGTACTACGGTGCTCGTGGCCGCAGACGACGATCCCGCGATGGCGACGACGACCAGAAGTGTCGCGGCCGCGGCGACGGGAAATGACAAGAAACGCCTCACGATCTGACTTTAGCTTGCGGCAGGAGTCTGGCAGGACAACCGCGCAACATCGAGCGGAACTAGCCTTCCTGTTTCACGCCGGATCCGGACACGTTCGCTCGGGCGTGCCAGGCGTGGCCAGAACTTCGGGAGGCCGTGTAGTCCGAGCCCATCTCGCAGTCAGGGCGCGTGAGGTCAGAGATCTGCCAGCAGCTGCCTGACGGTGCCGGCACGGCTCGCCGGCACGGGAGTGGGCGTCTCAGGCGAACGCCGCGCGCAGCCGCTCGAAGCCGAGGGCGAAGGCCTTTGCCCAGAACCACGAGCGGTCGAGCCGCAGTCGCGCCACCCGCCCGGAACGAGCGTTCGGTGCGCGGTGGTTGCTACGAATCCTGGCTCTTGACCGAAACAATCCGAGATGTAATTTACTCAGTATGTTCTTTGATTGTGTAACCCCATGAGCGTCCGGCATGCTCTCCTCGCCTTGCTGAGCGAAGGCCCCAAGTACGGCCTTCAGCTCCGTCAGGAGTTCGAGTCCGGGACCGGTGAGATCTGGCTGCTCAACATCGGTCAGGTGTACACCACGTTGCAGCGCCTCGAGCGTGATGGGCTCATCGAGTCCGATGAGCCGGAGCGGGAGGGTCCACAGAATGGCTTCCGCATCACCGAGTCAGGCTCGGCAGAGCTGTCCGCGTGGCTCAGCACTCCGCCGGACATGACCTCGCCGCCTCGCGACGAGCTCGTGATCAAGGTCCTTTCGGCGCTGCGGGTCCCTGGGGTCGACGTGCACGACGTCATCCAGATCCATCGGCGCTACCTCGTCGAGCTGATGCAGCAGTGGACGCGCCTCAAAGAGGATGAGGCCGACTTCGATCTCCAGTTCGCCCTGGTGGTCGACGCCGAACTGTTCAGGCTGGATGCCATTGTCCGCTGGCTCGACACAGCCGACGGCCGATTGAAGCGCGCTGCGCTTGAGCCGCATGCTCAGCCCGCGATGCCGCGCCTCGCGCGGCGCTTGGTGGTTCGCCGATGAGCTTCCTCGAACTCCGACGCGTCTCCAAGTCCTATGGCGAGGGAGCGACAGAGGTCCATGCCCTAGCCGACATTGACCTCTCAGTCGACCGCGGTTCGCTCGTCGCGGTGATGGGCCCCTCCGGTTCAGGAAAGTCGACGTTGCTCACGATCGCCGGCAGCCTCGAGAAGCCGACGAGCGGTGAGGTGCTGATCGACGGTGCCGCGCTACAGACGATGTCGCATAACGACAAGGCGCGCCTTCGCCGACGCACGATCGGCTACGTCTTCCAGGACTTCAACCTGCTCGCGGGGCTCACCGCAGTGGAGAATGTCTCGCTTCCCCTCGAGCTCGACGGCGTCCAGGCAAGAAAGGCCCATGTCGCGGGGATGTCTGCCCTCGAGGAGCTCGGGCTCGCCGATCGGGCGACGCACTATCCCGACGAGCTCTCCGGCGGTGAGCGCCAACGCGTCGCCATTGCCCGCGCCGTCGTCGGGGAGCGCCACCTGCTGCTCGCCGACGAGCCGTCGGGCGCGCTCGACTCGACGAACGGCGAAGCGGTTATGCGGATGATCCTCGCGGCCTGCAAGCAGGGTGTCGCGGCGGTCGTGGTCACCCATGACGCGCAGCTCGCCTCGTGGGCCGACCGGGTGGTGTTCCTCCGCGACGGTCGCGTTATCGACCAGACGGTGCCACCGCCAAGCCCGGAGTCGCTCCTCGAGCCGGGCCCCGAGCCTTCGAAGCGATGACCAGCGCAGTGCTCGAGCGGCCCGTGGAGGCGCGCGCCGCGAACGGCGGCGCACCGGCCCGCCGTGCCGTCATGCGATGGGCATGGCGACTGTTCCGCCACGAGTGGCGCCAACAACTCCTCGTGCTCGCACTGATCATCGTCGCGGTCGCTGCGCTTTTTGTCGCCGCGGCCGTAGCGACAAACAACCCGACGCCGGCGAACGTGGGCTTCGGTAGCGCAAAGGACCTCGCGACGTTCGAGGGTCCGGTTCCTCACCTCGCGGCAAGAGTCGCCGCGCTCGAACGTCGCTTCGGTCGCGTCGAAGTGATCGAGAACGAGACGCTCACGATCCCGGGCACGACCGAGACGTATCAACTGCGCGCCGAGAGCTCCCATGGGCCGTTCAGTGGTGGTTCGTTGCTGTCGCTCGTTTCCGGTCGTTACCCGAGCGCGGCCAGCGAGGTCGCGCTGACGCAAAGCGTCGCATCAGCGTTCAACCTGGGCATCGGGTCGAACTGGACCGAGGCTGGCGTCACCCGGAAGGTCGTCGGGATCGTCGAGGACCCGCTCGACACGCTCGACGAATTCGCGCTCGTCGTGCCGGGCCAAGTTCGCTCACCGAGCGACACCGAGCTGCTCTTTGATGCCCCCGGGGTCTCGCCAGCTTCGATCGGGCCGAACGTAGAAAGCCTTTCGCAGGTTGAGTCGAACAACGCGATCAACCCCGTGACGATCATCGCCATGGTCGCGGTGCTCGGGATGGTGCTCATCGCGCTCGTCTCGATCGGCGGGTTCACGGTGCTCGCGCAGCGTCGCCTTCGCTCGCTCGGCTTGCTCGCCGCGAACGGTGCGACGACGAAGCACGTGCGACTCGTGGTTCGGACCAACGGCGCCATCGTCGGCCTCGTCGGAACGGCCATCGGCGACGCGATCGGACTCGTCGTGTGGCTGATCTACCGCCCGACGATCGAGGGGACCGCGCACCATGTGATCGGCGCGTTCCAACTTCCCTGGGTCGTGATCGGTCCCGCGATGGGACTCGCCATAGTCGCGACGCATCTTGCCGCCGGTCGCCCGGCGAGAACCGTCGCCACGGTGCCGGTGCATGAGGCGCTCTCGGGCCGCCCGATGCCGCCGCGGAAAATCCGCAGGTCGGTGGTGCCTGGCGTGGTCTTTTTCGTCATCGCGTTCGTCTTGCTGTCGTTCGCATCCGTTGCGGGCGGCGCTTCGCCGAGGACGCCGTTTCTCGTCCTCGGTCTGATTGCGCTTATTCCTGCGGTGATCTTGCTCGCGCCGTTCTGCCTCGCGTTCGCGGCGCGCATCGGGCACTTCCTGCCGATCGGACCTCGGCTCGCGCTGCGCGATCTGTATCGCTACCGCGCGCGGTCGGGGTCGGCGATGGCCGCGATCAGCGTGGCGGTGCTCGCCGCGGTCGTCACCGCTGCCGCCGCGTCCCTGCGTTACGACCAGTACCTCGACTACGCGGGTCCGAATCTTGCCTCGAACGAGGTCGTCGTCTACGCGCCACTTCCTGGCGGAACAATTGTGAGCGGACCGGGAATACCGCCCCATCCGACGCCGAAGCCGCCGCCGATGGCGACCCTCGATGCGAAAGTCCACGAGATCGCGACGGCGCTCGGTGGCAAGTCGACGCTCGAGCTGCTCCAGACGAACGCGAGCCTGGAGCACGCCGCGCCTGGCCGGAACTGGTCGGGCGCGATCTACGTCGCAACCCCCCAACTGCTGCGCGAGTTTGGGATCAAGGCGTCGACGGTCAACCCGGACGCCGACATCTTGACGTGGCGGCCGGGGATAGCCGGTTTGTCGCGCATGCAGTTGACGTGGGGCAACGGGGGCGGCGGATCGTGTCCGAAGAGCTCGTGCATTTGGAACCCGACGATCCAATACGTCGGATCGTTCCCTTCGGGGACATCTGCGCCGAACACCGTGATCACGGAGCACGCGATCCGAACGCTTCACCTGCAGACCTCGCTCGCCGGTTGGTTCATGGTCACGAACCATCCCCCCAGCGCCGCGCAGATCCGCAACGCCCGCTTCATCGCTGCAACGGTCTCCGGGATGAGCATCGAGACGAAGTCGAGCGCCCCTCCGGGGTACGAAGTCATCGATCTCGCGACGGTGTTCGGGATCGTGCTCGCGCTCGCGATCCTCGCGTTGAGCATCGGCCTTATCCGGAGCGAAACCGCAGGCGATCTCCGCACGCTCACCGCGACCGGGGCGAGCGGATGGACCCGGCGAACGATCACCGCTGCGACGGCTGGGGCGCTCGGATTCTTCGGGGCGGTACTCGGCACCTTCGCGGCGTACCTGGGACTCGTCGCGTTCGTGCGATCGAACTCGCTGAACGGTGGCGAGTCCGCGTTGATCAGCACGGTACCGGTGAACAATTTGCTCGAGATCCTCGTCGCGATGCCGATCGCCGCGGCCGTCGTCGCCTGGCTGCTCGCGGGCCGGGAGCCAACCTCCCTTACGCGCCAGGCGATCGAGTGAGCCGATCTACCCGTTGCTGCGCGGCCAGGCCCTCGACTGGCGCCTTGTAACAACAAGCGTCGTGTGCGGCAAGTTGTTCCAGAGACTCACCCAGATGTGCCTGTACCGGGGCAGTCGCGAAAACAGATTGCGCGGACCGAACGACGACGTCGAGCGCACGAGCAATAACGCATATCGAGGCGGTTCCGGTGCGCACTTGTGTCACAGGTATCCGAGGACTACCGCCGCCGCAGGTCCCTCATCACCCGTACGAGCTGACCGAGGATCGTGAGCGCCCCGGGCCACGCTCGCTGCAGGAAATACACATCTTTGATGTACCACCCGGGAGGGGATGTGCATGAAGCTCCCGACGCACGAGTCGACGACCGCCCAGCTCGGTGTCGCGTACCCCTTCGCCGCCTCGGCCCCGCTACCTGTGAGCCGCGTGCTCGGCCTGTCGATCGGCCTTGAACAGGCCAGCTTCGACGTCGTGGCGGGGAGCTGACGCCCGAGGGAAGGGCTGTCGTCCTCGCAGCCTAGATAGGGACACCTTGGTTCCTGAGCGCGCGAGGAGCGACCCTTCGGGCTAGTAGCCCACGACGAAGCTCACCCCGGTGAGCGAGGTGAAGATGCTCGCGTACTTGCCCTGCAGGTACGCCTTGCCGTTCGCGTAGATGTGGAGCGCCGCGACGGCCTGGGTGTTGGCATTGTTCGCCGAATAGATGGAGAAGCAGTCGTAATAGCCGGGACGCGCGCCCGCTGGCATGACGAAGGCCGGGAGGGATTGGTTCTGGGGCGCCGAGATCGAGCCCGAAAAGTACACGACGCCACCGGAGACGGCGTACTGCGGCGGGCCGGTGCCCCAGGCCTGTTGTGACTTGGCGCCGTTCAGGAGCTGGAGGGGATGGAAGACGATCTTTGCAGCCGTTGAGGCTGCTTTGGACGACGTCGCCGAGCTCTGGCTCGGGCCGCTGAGCCCCGATGACTTGCGGGTGGCGGCGAAACCGACGCCGGTGAACGTGCCGATGAGCACAGCCGAGACGAGAGCGAGCACGATGATCGGGCGCCCGAGCAGGCGGGTACGGAATTGGGACATCGAGGGTCTCCGTTTCTAGTCAGGTCCCGGAGTGCACTCAGAACTTGGTCGTCCTGACCCCCCGGATGAGCCCATTGTCGCGCCCGCAAGCGCCGTCGCGGGCCCCAGCTCGCCTCTCAGTTCAGCCGAGCGTTTCCGAGGACGGGTCCTAAAGTGCAGCCCGAAAGCGCCTTTCCTGCCCGCTTTGCCCTTTTTACGCGGCGCGTTCTGTCACTATGTGGAAACACCAGCTCGTGGCGTCCTCGCCGTCGGCCAGGCGCTTGCCAGAGGTATCGAAGAACGCCACCGCTTGGAGTCCGGCCTCGGCCAGTTCCCTGCTGGTGGCGGCGGGAGTCGACCAGTGCATCAGCAGTCCTGAACCGGGGCCGCCGAGGGGCCCCATGCCCCAGTCCCCGTGATCCTCGACCGTGTTTCGCATGCGCCACCATTCCGACAGGCGCCGCCGGTACTCACGGTTGTCCAGCATCACCCGGACGACGAACCGGGCGGACCGGTCCGGGAGACTACGGGGCGAGTTGGCGCGGTCCGAACTCCAGGGTTGCTTGTTGAAGAAAGGTCCACGCTTGTTCAGGGTCGAATAGACGAAGTGTCCGTCGGGCGCGAGCACACCGCAGATCTGGCTCAAGATGAGGGCGCGGTTTTCGTGCCCGACCGAGTCGATCCCGTTGTAGGAGAAGACGACCAGGCCGAATTTCTTGTCGGAGAACGCCGACAGGTCGCGCGCGTCGCCGAAACGTATGTCCAGATCGGGAAAGGCCTGTTGGGCTCGTTCGATCAGTCCCTGCGAGTAATCGATCCCCACATAGTCGTCGGTGAGCATCGTCAAGAGCGATGTCGTCCGACCAGCACCGATCCCGATGTCGAGGATGGGCCGGCCCCAGCTCGCGGCCGCGACTGATTTCACCGCGGCCCTCTCACCGAGATCGATCCACTGACCGCCGGAGTCGAAACGATGCGACAGATTGCCGGTCGAGTAACGGTCCTGGTTCTTGCGGTCGAAGTCCGCTCCGCTCCTCGAAGTTGTCATGCGGTAGTTGCTTAGCCGAAAGAGACCATGGCGACAAGAGCACTCGGTCAGCTGCTCGATCCGGAGACGGAACGTCGGTCGGTCCTCGCAACTGGAAGGGCTTGCCCGCCCATCGGCCGGGCGTGACTTCCAGAGGGCTATTGCCGGGAACGGTCACCACCATACGTACGTGTACGCAAGCGGGGAGGCGACGGGGGCTGCTGCAACACTCGTTCTCGTCGCTGTGGCGTGGGCGTGGACCCACCGCAGAGACACCCCTTAGCGCCATAGTCCACTCAGGGCGGCGCCAGCAAACGCCGGCCCCGGACGGCCGTTACGTCCAAGGCCGGCGGGGTTTGACTCAGCTGGTGAGTAGCGAGATCAGGTGGGCGGCGTCGGGCGAGCCCAGGCCTGAGGCGGGATCCCAGCCGGGACCGGCCGAGTAACCGCTGACCCCGGAGACGTCCCAGCTGTTGTTGCCGCTGGTGATGTCGTGGAAGGCGAACTGGTAGTGCGGGCCGTTCGCGATCGCGTATAGCGCCGGATTCAGGAACCCGAGCCGGTGGCCGGCCGCCTGGTCGGCGAGGGCCGTGATCGCGGCCCACTGAGGCGAGCCGGAGCTGGTGCCGCCGAAGATGAAGAAGTTCGGCACGCCACCGTCGCATTCGCTGCAGACACCGAGCACGCCGCCGAGGACGTCCCCGTTGTAGGTGAGGTCGGGCACGCCGCGGAAGGTGTTGGTGGTGTTCGCGTTGTCCTGGTAGGACGGCTTCTGGTAGAGCGTGCTGAAGCCGCCGCCGCCGGCGCCGAAGTCGAGGCCGGCCGGATTGCCCGAGTCATTCCAGACGGTCTCGGAATGGTACTCGCCGTTGTTGAAGTTCGCGTTGAGGTGCGTGCCGCCGACCCCGGTGACCAACGGATCGGAGGCGGGCGTGGACACGGCCAGGACGAACGCGGTGCCACTGCAGTTGATTTGCGCCGCGCCGAAGTCGCCGGTCCGAGCTGCGGTAGCAGCAGGAGGCAGCGTCCGAGTCCGAGGACCATTGATCGCTTTCTTGTCGATGTGCCTAGACGACCCAATAGGGACGGCTGGTTCGAGTCTTCGGGTGTCACACCGGAAGGGCCTTTGAGGCAGAGGCGGGTGGGGGCCGGTCAGTTGTACGCGGATCGGCATTTGCGAACCTCTCGGTCCGGCAACCGACCTGAGGCACGGTGCCAACACCAGGCGATGAGGAGGGCAACATGCCCGTGAGCCAAGTGACTCAAGCGGCGCGGCAACGGCTACGAGACTGCGTGGGAGAGTTCACGGAACCGTGCGCTGAAGCCGACTGGGCGGTCGCAAAGGCCCTGCCGCGGCTCTCTGATCAGAGATTGCCGATGAGAACCATACGTGCCGTGCACTCGGCGCAAGCGCTGCCGCCACCGCCAGCAAGAAAGGCCAAGAGGCCGAGCGGCTCAACATCAGCCGACCAGGGGAGTCCCTCGTCATAGCGACCGCGAACTACTCGGGTGACTCCCCTCCATTCTCGTCGTCGCCACCATCGGGTCCATCCAGCCGGTGCACAAGCACCAACCTCAGTCCCGGTCCTTGCTCCGTCTGGACCGAATCCACGCGTACTCGGGCATCACCCATCTTGATGCCGAGCTTGGCGGCAAGCTGCTCTACGGCTTGGTGCGCTCTGGCGAAGTCCTCTGGTCCCCGTCCGGCAACCACGATGCTGGCGGTCCACTCGGTCCCAACCGACACGCCACGATCCAGAGTGTCAGTCACCGCTCGACGTCGCGCCGGCATCATCGAGCCTGTGACGAATTCCCCCGGTCGGGGAACTGGCCGATATAGCCACCCGAGGCGGCCTCTCGTACCAGGTACTGAGCAATCGAGCCAGGCGATGACCGGCAACAGCACGCGGCCCGGATAGCGGTACCAAAGGCGCTGGAAGCCGGAGAGCCGGTGCACACCGCCTCCAACCGGACTGGACATCGGCGCGTAGCTAGCCCACCCCGTAGCTCTGCCCTGTCGAAACGCGCCCAGGATGATGGCGCGCACGGAGTCAAGCGAGACTCCAAGGTCGGTGAGCACCTCCGCGGCGACACCCTCACGTTCGAGATTGATCCCTGCCCACAGATGTTGCGTGCCGGTTTCACCGTGACCGATTTGGCTCGCCAGCCCGAGGACGTTTTTCGCCCGCGGGGTAAAAGGGGGCGAACCCTTTGTAGCTCCGGCCCAGTGCCCGACTCGCTCGGCGACCTCGCGCCGGACCGCCTCTAGCGGGACTCCCAGCTTTTCGAGCACTTGTTCGGCGATGGCGTCATGCTCATGGAGCAATCCGAGCAGCAGATGTTCGGTGCCGACAAAGGGGTGATGGAGGTCGCGAGCTTCTTGCTGGGCCACGACGACAACCCGCCGCGCCTCGTCGGTGAAGCCCTCGAACACGGATTCAGTGTGGCACCGTGGCAAACTTCCGTTGGTGCAACTAGTCGTCCAGGTCGGGACGTGGATGGTTCACGCTGGCGGAGTGCCGGAGCTTGCCGTCGGCGACGAATGGACGACCAGGGTGGACTTCAGCACCGAGGAACCCTTGCTACCAGCAGCCGAGGGTGCCGTCCTCGGCCTCACCCCCGAGGTCGTTGGCGATCTGCCCACACTTTTTCCCGGACCGTGGTACTCGGTAATCGCACGGCTGCGGCATCGGAGGATTGGGGATCGGGACAGAGTCGCTCTGGAAGTACCGGACCTCCTACTCGGATACGCCTCGACCAATCACCCCCTGCCCATGGCCGCGGTGGTTACGGGTCGTGGGACCATTTCCGTTGACCCCTACGAAACCACCAGCACGGCGTTTTTCGACGAGTCACTGCGCACCTGGGCCGTCGAGGCAATCAGGCTCGTCACCGTCCCGCGGCCGTGGAGCCATCCGGACTGGCTGCGCCGGAGAGAGGTCCCGCTTCAACGAACCCACAGTCACCAAGACGATCACGGCGGCGGGTACGTGACCTACTTCGTGAGCCTTCGTCTACGTGACTGACGGATCGTGAAACCGGCCCTCTACCTAATCGAGCGCGACGGCCCCGGTCGCCTGGCCACCATGGCATGTCCGCGCGGCGAGGACTGGTTGGCCGACGAGGTCGAAGCGCTCCGGACCGAAGGCGTTAACGGCCTCATCAGCGCGCTTACCGAGTCCGAGGAAGCGTGGACGGCCTAGAGCCTGTTCCCGGACAGGGACCCATGCCGACGAGCCGACTTGGAAGCGAGGTCCCAGACGAGGCCGCGCTCCTCGATGGATACGAGGCGCATCTCAGACTCTTGGAGAACCGGCCGAAGACGACCGCGGACACCTATCGATCGCACCTGAAGGGGTTCCTGAGCTACCTGGCAACGGCCCACCCGTCAGTGACCTTGAGCGGCGTGACACCGTTCCATGTCCGGGCCTGGTTGCTTCACGAAGCAACTCGGGGGATCGAAGCCATCACCCGCTCCAATGACCTGTTAGCGCTCCGCAGCTTCTATCGTTTCCTCATCGCCGAGGGTCTGAGCGAGGAGAATCCCGCCGCCTTGGTGACCAGAACGTCCAATCTCGTGTCATCCGGGGCAGCGGGGGGACCCGACTAGGACACGGAAATAATCGGCGCTCTGCACGGCCTCCGAGACGGTCCGAGCATCCGCATGCGCCTGGCATAGAGTTGTTCACGATGCCACTGCGATTCGGTCTGTTTGTGCCTCCATTTGCGGAGATGGCTGAGCCGAGCCGGGTTGTCGAACTCGCGAAGTCGGCCGAGGCGGCAGGCTGGGACGGTTTCTTCCTCTGGGACCATATTCTGGCTGTCCCCGGCATGCCCGTCGCCGACTCATGGATCACTATGGCTGCAGTCGCCCAAGCGACCGCGAGGATGCGGCTCGGAATGCTGGTCACACCGCTTGCCCGTCGACGACCCTGGGTGGTCGCACGTGAGGCAGCGACGTTGGATCGGCTCTCGAAAGGGCGGCTCGTCGTCGGCGTCGGCCTGGGCGACGATGGCTGGCGGGAGTTCAGCTCTTTTCGAGGCGAGGTGGTCGATCCGGCGCAACGTGCGCCGATCCTCGACGACTCGCTGGATCTCCTACGCATGTTCTGGTCGGGAGATGAGGTCCGTTGGGAAGGGAAGCACTTTGCCGTGGAGAGCACCTCCTTCCTGCCCCAGCCCGCGCAAGACCCATTACCCGTCTGGGTCGCGTGCCGCTGGCCGCACCAGCGACCACTTGCCAGGGCCGCTCGCCACCAGGGTTGTTTCCCGTTGTTCGACCAAGGTGGGTGGGACATCCCGGTCTTTCCCGATCCGGCGGATGTCTCGATCGTGCGTTCAGAGTTGATCGCACAGGGCGCCTCCACCGACATCGACATCGTTTGCCGAGGAGTCTCCACCCTGATCGAACCTCGCGAGCGTTCGGAGGGCTTCGCCTCTCTCGAAGCCGTGGGCATGACTTGGTGGCTCGAGTCCTTCGGTCCTGGAGAGCCTCCGGTGGACATCGTTGAGGAAGTGGTCCGCAGGGGGCCTGCGTCTCATTGAGCCAAGCACCTCGGTCTGTGCACGACTGACTGAAGCGCTAACCGAGCAACTTCCCGAATGAGCGTCCCGTAACCCGGCAGGCCATGCCCTGATCGCCGGTGCCGGGTCGCGCCGTCGATCGGCTCGCCGGCACGAGCAGCAACGCGGGGCGTTCTGAGCGACCATCCAAGATCGGAACCGAACCACGTGAAACGTGCGAGGCGAGCTGCTAGCTTTCCTCGCCATCGACCAGCAGCCTGCCGGTCGAGCTGATAGGGGGGGGTCCGATGAAGTTCATCGTCGAGGTCAGCTTTCCCACAGAGCCGTTCAACACCTACGTCCGCCAGGGCACCGCGGGGCAGAAGCTCGGTGAGGTCCTCGGCGCGATCAAGCCCGAGGTTGTCTACTTCACCGACAACGGGGTCGGGCGCGGGGCGATGATGATCGTCGAGATCGAAAGCGCCCGCCAGGTACCTCACATCACCGAGCCGCTCATGCTCACCTTCGATGCCTCGGTGCACTATCGAGCTGCCCTGCCACCGGAGGAACTGCTGGCGGCCGGGCTCGAGCGTTACGCGACGGCGTGAGAGCTGAGAGGATGCCGCCATGTGGGCACAACTCATAAGAACTCGCCTGAGGCCGGG
>Ga0187888_1001924_pt1 | contig 18823 bp, 17 predicted proteins | sample June2016WEW_7_40_FD_132987 | JGI IMG/M metagenome (GOLD analysis project Ga0187888, IMG submission 132987) | Peatland microbial communities from SPRUCE experiment site at the Marcell Experimental Forest, Minnesota, USA - June2016WEW_7_40 | ecosystem: Environmental > Terrestrial > Soil > Wetlands... | reverse complement strand
CAGGCCTCAAATAGGGTAATACAACAAGTGAACCGCAAGAGCGGTGACAAGTGGTGACTTTTCAGTAGGTTATCCGGAGGTGCGGGCTACGAATCTGGAGTTGGCAGTAAACTCCCGCTAGCCTTGACCTCCAACTGAAAGAGTGTTATTTTTGTTCGAGACCTGTACTAATTTGCCGGCGGCTGCGCGCCAGCGGCCCCAGGCAGATCCTGAGTCTTGGCGCAGGAGATTTTGTGGCGCAATCCGTGGCTGCCACCGCGTGGACTAAACATCCTCTTCGCAATCTTCTCGAGTGCGGCCAGACCTTCGTCACCATCGCCGAGCTCACCACCTCCCGCGGCCTGATTACCGACCTTAGCGGCAGTAAGATCCTGGTACTGGCCCGTTCCCTTGCGGAACATCCCCGTTTCCACGCGATCAGCATCACCGACAATCCGGGCGGCCACCCCATGCTGAGCGCGGACACGATGGGAACCGATCTCATGTACCGTGGCCAGGAAGTCATTATCCATTTGTCATGTAAGGACTGGAACCGGAATGCGATCATGAGCCGGTGCCTGATGCTCGCCAGCGAGGGCTTTCGCAATGTCCTGGCCCTCACCGGCGATTATCCCGCCGCCGGTTATAAAGGCCAGGCGTCGCCGGTGTTCGATACCGATTCGGTGGGGCTGCTGAAGCTTCTCTCCGAAATCCCGGGCGGCAATTTTTTCCCCGGCGCCGTGGTCTCAAATTATAAGCGGCTGGAATCCGAGGTCATGCCGCAATATTTCAAGCTGGCCAAGAAGATTCAAACCGGCGCCCGGTTCGTCATCAATCAGATCGGCTACGACTCCCGGAAGATGGACGAGTTGCTCCAGTACATGGCGTCGAACGGTCTTCACGTCCCGGTGATAGCCAATGTTTTTATCCTAAGCGCACCGGCGGCGCGCCACTTCCACGCGGGAAAAATCCCGGGTGTCACCGTCACGGACGAACTGCTGGCCCAGGCGGAAAAGCGTGCCGCTTCTCCAGACCGCGGCCGCAGCTTTTTTCTGGAATTTGCCGCCAAGCAGTGCGCCATCGCGCGCGGCCTCGGGTATCGCGGCATCTACTTGGGAGGCCATCTCGGTTTGGAAGACTACGAAAAGCTCTTTCATGTCCTGGATTCCTTCGCACCGGACGATTGGCGCGATTTCGCGCGCGAGTTTCACTTTTTCCAGCCTGGCGAGTTTTACTATTTCGAGGCCGATCCGGCGACCGGCTTGTGCTCGCCGGAGGTCAATCGCGAGTACCTCCGGTCGAAGGCGCATCCTCCAGGCGCTCCTCTTTCTTACCGAGCCAACCGGCTCATCCATCGTCTTGCATTCGAGGAGGGCCGGGCCGGCTTTCGCGCGGGGCGAGCCCTTTACCAGATCGTCGAGCGCTCCCCCAACCTGGCGCGTGCTCTTCATGGCGCGGAGCACGCTCTGAAGATGCTCTCGTTCGACTGCCGCGATTGCGGCGATTGTTCTTTGCCTGAAATCGCTTATCTGTGCCCTGAATCCCAGTGCGCCAAGAACCAGCGCAATGGCCCTTGCGGCGGCACACACCAGGGCCGTTGCGAGGTGGGCGACAAGGAATGCATCTGGGCGCGAGCTTACAATCGCCTCAAAGCTTACGGAGAGGAAGAGCAGATGCTCGAGGGGCCGGTGGTTTACAAAGACGGCGCGCTCCAAGGAACCAGCGGCTGGGCGAACGCTTTTCTGGGCCGGGATCATCGCGGCAAGAATTCGAGTTCATCATGAATCCACAAGGTCTGAATCGTCCGTTCTATGTCATCGGCGAGAACATCCACACGACGCGGGTCGTCCTGCGCGAAGGAAAACTGGTGGTCATGTCCCCGAGCGGCGAGGAAGCGGTTCGCTATGTCACCTCCGCCGGCGAGCCGCGTTATCTAAATATTCCCGAGGAATTCAAAAGCCGTCAGGATTATCAGGAGGGGAAAGTCAAGCACGTCATGATCGCCGTCCGCATGGGGATGTGCGGTGCGGGACCCGCCGCCGGCGAAGCGGAGATCTATTTGCGGACTCTCGCCGGGAAACAAATCCGGGCCGGCGCCGATTTCCTGGACCTCAATGTGGATGAATTGTCGTGGAACCGCGACGAGCAAAAGGCGGCGATTGCCTGGCTGGTCCGCGCCGTAGAGCCCCTGTCATCGGTCCCCCTGTCGATCGATTCCTCTAACCTGGAGATTCTGTTGACCGGCATTGAAGCCTGCCGGGGAATCCAGGGAAAGCCTCTGCTCAACTCCGCCTCTCTCGAGCGGCTCGACGCGCTCGATATCGCCAAACATTATGAACTCCCCGTGGTGATCACCGCCGCCGGCGCGAGCGGCATGCCCCAGAACGCCGCCGAGCGCGTCGATCATGCTTCGCAGGTGGTTGAGCGAGCACTGGCCAAAGGCATTCCGCTGGAGCGTATGTACGTCGATACGCTGGTGTTTCCCATCTCCGTGAACGACCAGTTCGTGATTCACTGCCTGGATGCGTTTCGGCAACTGCGAGCAAACTACGGAGAGCGCATCCATCTGACGGGCGGCCTCAGCAACGTCTCTTTCGGTATGCCCTGCCGGAAATTGATCAATGAAGTCTTCATCAACCTTGCCGTCGAAGCGGGAGCCGACAGCGGCATCGTGGACCCGGTCGCCAGCAACCTGAACCGCATCTTTCTGGCCGGCAAACAATCGCGATCCTACCAGCTTGCTCTGGACATGTTATTGGGCCGCGACCCGGGCTGTACGAATTACCTCGAGGCTTACCGCGACGGGGAACTGGAACTCGCGCCGATATAACCCCTTCGCGAACTGCATCGGCTTTGGAGCGGAGCCAGGGTCCGCGGGGGCGGCAACGAATCGCTCGTTCTCGGTGAGGTGAGAATCCGCCCAGTCGCGGCAGCTACATCTTCGCGGCTCCCAGTGTGCCGGCCTCGCAGGGCCCGCAGATGCCGTAATTGCTGCCGTTGCCCATAATCATCCCGCACCGGAAATCAAGGCTGTTGATGTCGTCGGTCCCCGCCCCAACCGGCACAAACGGTGTCTGCGTAGTCACGAAGACTCCTGGACCGTTCGCCGAATGGAGGGTCGTACCCCAGGCCGCCATTCCGGGAACCAAACCGGCTGCCGTCACCGTTGCGGCGCTGCCGTTACAAGAGGTACCGGTCCCGCCCGTGCCCGCCAGCGTGGAAATCAGTTTCACCGTCGCCGACGTTGGCTTAGCACCAGTAGAGGTCGCGGCAAGCAGATCCTCGTTCACCCCAAGATGAACCGCTCCATTGGGCGTTACCGGACAGGAGCAACACGACAATAGCTGCTCGTCTTTAGCATCGAACGCATATACATTCACGCAGATGTTACCGCCACTGCCGGACCCTGGACCGAAAAGTGGATCTCCGTTGTAGCCGTCGTTCAAGATGTCAATATACGACTCGCCGCTACCAAGGTTGCCCGCATAGCGGACTTGGACGGGCCCGTCCAGCGCCGCAGTGGGCAGCGAGAAGGTCACCACCGACGGTCCGCCGCCTGCATTCGGAAACGGGGTCGTAACGACTGTGCCGTTCCCGAGGATGTCCACTTCGGCCACCGCCGGAATACAGGTACTGCAGGTATTGTTGGTCAGGATCAGATTCCCCAGGTTGTCCCACAACGTAAGGTAGAATGAGTTATCGGCCGATAACCCCCCGGGCGAGGTGATGGCCGGGCCGCTCAGCACCAATTCGAACGTGAATTGCGTTCCGTACGTAAACTGCTGGAAGTAATCGTTATAAGTGTTCAAAGTGGTGCTTGAGAATGTCACAGTGCCTGGCAGTTGGCCGGTGACGGCACCCGCAGTCGAGCTGGGGGCTGTGGTGACCAAGCCGTCGATCATGCCCCCATCCGGGTTGAAGTTGATTATCTGCGCCGTCGCCGGGGTGACAATACCCCCCGGATTGAACTGCATCTCCACGAACCCCGTCGTGCCGGTATACGGGGCGGGGGTCTGGACTGTGACTAGGTATGTCACTTGGCAAGCAGCAGGCGCGGCAAGCAATGCGGCGAAAGCCATCAGCGCCAGGCCCATTGTCAAACTTCGACGGGAGGTGACTCTCATAGCTGAGGTGCTGCAATTGAGACTTGCGCCGGCGTGCGTAGACACCAAGTTGAGTGGCTTAAAGACGGAGAATATTCGGCGTAAGTTGTTCATATTATTAGTCCTAATACTAGCTGTCATACGAGCCCGGGCCGGTTGGTTGACCGCGTCCTTCACCTGAAAGGGCGAGGGCGCCGCAGTTCGGTCTTGGGCGAAATAACCATCGCAGGGACACGGCTAGCCACCTCATTGGAACAATACAATGGTCAGTTCACGATGACAATAGACCTTTTTTGGGTAGTGTAATAGCCGATGGGACTAACCCGTTTTTCTAAGGTTCGCCGGCCGGCATGCCCCCGGCAACCCCGGGCCGTTGAGTCGTGGCTGTCGCGGCTCCGAAAAAGCGCCCGGGCCGGTTACATTGGCATGAATGCCGGCGCTTTCGGGTCCAAGTAGCCGGCGGCCTGAATCGGGAAGATAGTATCTGCTGGCGGTCCTATTCCGATTGGATTGAAGGTAACTGCCTCAGAAGCCGCGCGTATACCTGGTAAGCTTCGTGATCGAACAGCACGAAAACCACCCGCCGCACTTTGCAATCGGTCTTCTCCAGATGCGCCTTCACCTCCCGCACGGCGATTTCCGCCGCTTCCTCGATGGGGTAACCATAAATGCCGGTGCTGATGGCAGGGAAGCTGACGCTCTCCACGCCGCGCTCTTCGGCCAGGGCGAGACAGGTGCGGTAGCAGGATGCCAGCAGCTCGGGCTCGCCGTGTTGGGCGCCGCGGTAAACCGGGCCCACGGCGTGGAAAACGAACCGCGCCGGCAAACGGCCCGCGCCGGTCGCCACGGCGGAGCCGGTCGGACAGCCGCCGCTCGCGCGCCGAATCTCATCGAGCTCACGCATGATTTCCCTTCCGCCGGCTCGGTGGATGGCGCCATCCACGCCTGCGCCGCCCGCCAGGGCCGAATTGGCCGCATTCACAATGGCATCCACCGCGATGCGCGTAATATCGCCTTCCACCGCTTCCATCACCCGGCCGGTTCCGCAGGTTCGCTTCATATTTACTACAATCGCTCCATGACACGCCGGGAACTGATAGCTGCGGGCGCCCTGTGCGCCACGCGGGCGTGGGCACGTACACACATCGACAAGTTTTCGATCAGCGCCATCACCGACGAGATCGGCCGCAGCACCGACGATTCCATAGCCTTCGCTCACCAGTATGGACTGAAGTTCGTGGAGATCCGCAACCACCCGGGGTCGAGGAAAGAGTATTTCTTGCTCACCGAGCCGGAAATCAAGGTGGACGCGGTGCGTTTCGCCAACGAAGGTCTCAAGGTCAGCTTCGTGAATACCAGCCTGCTGAAGTTTGCCTGGCCCGGCATGGAACCGGCACGAAAGACGCCGGAGGAGCCGGACGCGCGCCAAAAGCGACTGGCTTTGGAAAAGGCCCGCTGGGACAGCCGCATGGAAGATCTCTCGAAAGCCATGCGCTGCGCCCAGATCATGGGTTGCGACAAAGTGCGTGTCTTCACCGGCAGCCGCGTGGCGGACCCCGCCTCCCAGTTCCAGCGCATCGCCGACAATATCGGCGAAATGTCGCTCACCGCCGAACGCGAGAAAGTGTACCTGCCGATCGAAAACGAAATGTCGCAGAACGTGGCCACCGCGGCGGAGCTGGCGGCCGTGCTGAACCTGATTCCCTCCAAATGGGTGGGCTGCAACTGGAACCCGCACAACGCCTACGGCCGCGAAGCGGCATTTCCCGATGGCTACAACTCCCTGCCCAAGCGCCGCCTGCTAAACATACACATCCAGGCTAAAGGGGTGACGCCCGAGAGCCCCGAAAAGGAGGAATGGAAGGCCATCTTCGAAGCCCTCGAACGCGATAGCTACAAGCACAAGATCGGTCTCGAAACGCACATCTTCGACAGCGCCCCGATCGCCGCGGCGCACGCCTCGATGGACGAGATTCTGCACATTGTGAACCAGCTCTAGGCAGGGTCGTCTTCAATCAATAGTGGCTCAGGCTCTCAGCCTAATGCCGCATACTTACCGCAACAGCGGATGCGGCAAAACGGTAGGGTGGACCCCCTGGTCCCCGCGTTCGCATCTGGCGCAACCTGCTAATCTACGGTCATGTCGCGTACTCTGGCCGTTTCCATAGCGATAGGCCTAGCCGTGATCGCCCTGGCCGTGGCTGGCATCTTTTACATGCAGCGCGGCTCGCATATCGATCTGCACGGCAGGATTCTGAAAGTGCGCACGGCCCCGCTCGACGAGCACAGCTCCGCCGTGGTGATCGATTACCGCCTCGATAATCCGGCCGATTTCAAGTTCATGGCGAACTCCGTGACGGTCATCATGGAAGACAAGAACGGCAACGGTACGGAGGGCCAGACGGCATCCGAACCGGACGCCCGAAATCTGTTCGCCAACGTGCCGCTGCTGGGTGAGAAGTACAACGAATCGTTCAAGGTTCGCGATTTCGTGGCGCCGCACGCCACGGCCGACCGCATGGTGGCGGCCCGCTTTGAAGTGCCCGAAGATCAACTGGCAAAGCGCAAGCGCTTTGTCGTCCACATTGAGGAAGTGGACGGCGCGCAGGTGGATTTTGGCGAAAAGTAGGTGGCACAGGCTTTAGCCGGCTTTAGCCTGTGACCGCCAACCTACAAATTTCGCCCCCGGCGCCAGTGATCTTCGAACAAGCCCTTCATCGCCTCGCCCATACCATCGTGTTGGAAAACCACCGCCGTCCAGGAGGGCCTCGAGATTACCGGGTCGAGCAGCGCAATCATCCCGTTGTGGGAATCGAACAGCGCCAGCTTCATGGGCAGGGAATCGGCAAGCCGCACTTCCACGCCCGCCATCGCGTATTCGCTGAGGCGCTGGCGATGGTCCTGGTCGAGGGTCGCGGCCTCCAGCAACAAGCGGCAGGCCACGCCGCCGGAGGCAGCCTGTTTTACCAGTTTTTCGTCGAGCGGGTCGACGGCGTACGGCGGCCGGGAGAATTCGAGATATTCGTACTTCACCTCCTCGAGCATGCGGCGATATTCGGCCCCGGTCTGAGCCGGCTCGGTGACGATGCGCAGGAAATCCAGCGTGCCGCGACCTCCCTGGCCCTCGGAGTACAGGGTTTTCAAATCGTCGATTAACGCCGTGCCGGTGCGGCCGCTGTCCATCAATTCCTGTTCGAGGAGTTGCCGGCGCCTGGCGAGAAACCCGGGAATCGCCAGGCCCGGCTCGACCGCCGAAAACAGCTTGGTCTTCTCCTGCACCACTTGCGCGAATCCCTTCTCCACCAAGCTGTCGAGCACTTCGTAGATCTTCTGCCGCGGTACGTGAGACCGAGCCGCCAGTTCCAGCGCCTTGAATTTCGGGTGCCCGAGCAGCACCAGATAAGACCGCGACTCGTACGCATTCAGCCCCAGTTGCTGCAAGCGCCGCCAGAAGCGTTGAAAGTCCACCCCCACCAGGTCTTCATTCATGACCTATACACCTTATCAAAAGATGCAGTCGAGGGGATGGGAAAGAGCGGTTGGAGGGCTGAGAGTTTACCAATCCGAGTACGGGGTGCCTTCCAAACTCGTCTTATCGGAACCGCTGTGCACATCGAAGATTCCCGGCTCGGACTGGTTGAGCGCCTGGCTGGCATCCTCCATAACGGTCTTCCAGGTGTCGTTGGAGCCGGTCATCGGATCCATGGGCACCTCTTTCAGGTAGCCTTCGCTTACCAGGTCTTGCAGGGACTGGGGAGCCTTCATTTTGTCGTAGCTGTAATTGTCGATAACGGTCCGAAGAGTGACCAGATTGCTGCGGAGCACGCTTTCCTTGGCGCGGATGATGGTCTTCTGATAAATCGGAATGGCCATGGTGATGAGCAGCAGGATGATCGAGATGACCACCATCAGCTCGACGAAAGTGAAACCGCGGTTTTGATTACCACTCCGCATAGGAGCTACCATCCGGGGCCTTCTGGTCGGCCTTGGTGTAAACATCGAAAACATCCTGGGCGCCCCAACTGGTGGAGGTCGGATCGTCTTGATCGCTGCGCATGCCCCACTCGGTCGAGCCGGTGAACGGATCTTTAGGGATACGGCGCAGGAATCGAATCACCTTCCCATCCGCCGAACCGGGAAGCTTGACTCCTTTCACCAGAATTTCGAGCGTTTCGGGCCAGCAATTGGTGCCGGCCTTGGGGGCTCCGAGGTAACCGAGATCGCAATAATCCTTGTACTTGTCGATCGCAAGCCGCATCTCGCTCAGATCGCGGCGCAGCGCGCGCTCCCGTTCGGCACGGACCTTGGCGCGTGCCAGAGGTACGGCCATGGTGCTGAGCACCAGCATGATCGTGAACGCTACGATGAGCTCGACCAGGGTCATGCCCTTTTGTGGAGCAGACCATAGTTTTCCTTGGTTTACCAGCCTCCGCCGGAAATCCCGTGCCTTCATGGCCATTCTCATTTCACAGTAACGGTCAACTGTGGGCTGGCCGTAGCGATCACCTTGCCCTGGGAATCCCGCACCGCCAGGCTCGGTATGGTGACCGTGGCGGAGCCGGCCGCCAGCGGTTGAAATACCAGGGTGACGAGCGTTCCGGAAGTGGCCGATGGGGCCGGCGCACCGGATTGGCGGCTGAGTTGGATGGCGGCCTGGCCACTCTCGTTATGGATGGTCTTGTTGAAGACGACCTGCGGTCCGGCGCCGATCAGGTTACCCGGCTCGACGTCGGTCAGCTTCAACACTTTGGGGTCGAATTGCACGAACATCGGCGCGTTCGCGGCATCCGTGGCATTGTCAAGGTTGAGAGCCACGCTGAGGGAGGCGCCAACCGCCACGTCCGCCTGGGCCGGCGTAAAATACACGCGGGCCGACCCGCCGGCTGCGGGAGGCGTCTCGGGAGGGGCGGGTGCACCGCCCGTCTGGGGCAGCCGCATAGACAAGGGTGGCGCGGTGGCCGGCGGCATGAGACCGGCTGGCGCCGCGGGCGCGGTTACGGCCGGCGCGGGGGCTGGCGGATTCTCGGGCTGGGGTTGGTAAGGAGCCGGGGAAGGCGCCGGAGGCTGTGCTGCAGGCTGCCCAGCGGCCGCTTCGGCCTGCGGCTTAGCGGTCGCTGCGGCGCCGTCGTCCTGGGCCGCGTAGCGGATTTTCACGCTCGAAGTGTTGCCCACGTCGATGGCGCGCAGATCGTCGGCCGTGATGTTGGGGCGGCGGACGATATGCGGAATCAGTACGATCATGATTTCGTCGCGATTGTGAGTTGTTTGATCGCCCTTGAACAGCCAGCCAAGAAGAGGAATGCTAGACAGACCGGGGACACCGGAGACGGTTTTGTCGTCCTCGGTATTGAGCAACCCGCCGACCAGTCCCACTTCGCCTTCCCGCATACGGATTTCGTGCTCTACCTTACGTTGCCCGATGACCGGTTCACTGATTCCACCGATACTGACATAGCTGGCGACGGTGGAGATGTCGATAGTGACGTGCATGGTCACGTCGCCGTTCCCATGGATGCGGGGCTGCAGGCCGACATTCACCCCCACATCGATGTACTGGAACTGAGTACTGACCAGCGGGCTCACGCTGACGCCGCTCACGCCCGGCTGGTAGCTGCCCGTAGCCGTGGGCTCGCGCGAGCCGATATTCAGCGTGGCCTTGAGACCATCGAGCGAGCGGAGCTGAGGAGCCTGCAGGATTTTCGTCTTGCCGTCGCTCAGGACCGCCTGCAACAGCCCGCTTGGGAGGGTGCTGGACCACTGATTGCTCGAAAGGTGCAGATCGCTGAGGGGCAAGGTTGTACCGGTGGGAGTGCTCGAGCTGCCGGTGCCGGAACCGGTGTTGGAGGAAGCGGTGACTGTGGAGCCCCCAGTGAAACTGACGGGCATGTTCAGGCCGCCCGTCATCAGGGCGGCGCTAAGCTGGCGGCTGTAGGTGGAACTGACCTCGACCACCAGCACATCGACCAGCACTTCCGCCTTGGGTTTGTCGAGGTCGTGGATGATTTTTGCGGCTAGAGCGACTTTGTCGGCTTCGCCTCGGGCCACGATGGCATACTGCGCGGTATAAGGGAAAAGTTTCTGAATATCCGTGATGGTGCGCACGGCATTGAGGATTTCCTGCAGTTCCTGGGTGGTGTTGGTGTTTTGGAGATAAAAGACCTTGGTCACCTGCTCTTCATAGTCGCGGCGCTTGGCCTGACTGTCGTTGGTGATGAAGATGGCGTTGGATGAGAGCGGCTTCCAATAAGATTTTGTGAGCACGGAGAGATAATCGAGGGCCTGTTCCACCGTCGAATCGTCCAGCTCGATATTGAAGCCGTCGTGCGCGGGCGCTGTGTAATCCGGATCCCAGAGCAGGTTGATGCCGGCCAGCTTGCAGACAGTTTCGAACAAGACCTTGGTCTTGTTGTTCATTTTCAGGTTGATGGGCGCCGGATTGAGGGGTCTGAGCTCGGGCACGTCGAGCATGCGCCCGATCTTCTTCTGTTCCTGCTGCTCAAACGCTTGGGTGGGGGTGAGCGCGCGCTCGGCGGGCGGGGTTTCCTTACCGGTGGCTTCCACGCGCTGGCGCTCGCGCTCGATCATTTCCTGGGTAGTACCGATCTCCTGAGCCGCGACGGCCGACCCTGGGTTGATAGCGTAAGCCTTTTGAAGCTCGAGGAGGGCGTTGCCCAATTGTCCGGCGGCACGCATCTTGAGACCGCTCTCGAGGTGCGCCTGGCTATCGCGGAAGCGCATCTTATCGACGGCCATCTGATAGCTAGTATCGGACGGATCCTCGGCCAAGGCCCTCTCGTAGCAGTCCATGGCGGCATCATACTCCTGCCGGGCTTCATGAGCGCGTCCTTCGGCCAGCAGGTGGTCGCCTTTGCGGGTCTTGGCTTCGGCGGGGAAGGCGGGGCCGAGCAGGGCCAGAATCGCGAGAATCGCCGTTAAACGATTGAAATGGAACATTTTCGCTCTACACCAAAGCACTTTCAGGGGCCTTCCCGCGGGCTATACTAGGGCAAGAGGCAGTTGCGCGGTCCGGGGCCATCTAAAAAAGATTGACGCGGTGGCGCTCCGTGACGTTGAGAACAAAATTGGCCGATAAGAATTCCAGTATCAAAATACTCAGCGATAACCGCCAGGCGGGGCATAACTACTTTCTGATGGAGCGGTTTGAGGCTGGCATGGCGCTCACCGGCACGGAAGTGAAGTCGGCCAAGAGCGGTAAGATCCAGCTCAAGGAGGCCTATGCCGCCGTGGAGGGAAACGAGGCTTGGCTCGTCAACGCTCACATCAGCGAATACTCTCACGGCAACCGCGAAAACCACCTGCCGGTGCGCAAGCGCAAACTGCTGCTCCATCGCCGGGAAATCGACAAGCTGCAAGTCGAGACGCGGGAAAAGGGCCTGTCGTTGATTCCCACCAAAATTTATCTCAAAAACGGCCGCATCAAGTGCGAATTCGCGGTAGCCCGGGGCAAGAAACTGCACGATAAACGGGAGACCGAACGCGCCCGCACGGCCGAAGCCGAAGCCCGCGCCGAAATGCGCCGCCGCGCTTAGTACCCGCTCTTCTTGCCGCGTAGGCTGCCGTTCCGTTCCGGAACGTCGCCCCTGTTCCGAACTGAAACGTGTTCCGCTTGAGAGACCCTTTATTAAGGTGTTTCAGTTCCTAAATCTCTTATTTACACCTATATCGCATTTGGTCATAAGGCTGCATTCTAAGGCTGCGACGGCCAGTTCGGGCCGGTCCTAAAGAAAGACAGGAAAGAGGCCGACAAACATGCAGGCTACCGGTGTGTCCGTACGCAAAGAAAAGCGAATCCCGCGGCAGATGCGAGACCAGATTGTGCTGGCCCACCTGCCCCTCGTGAAGGCGATTGCCATTCGGGTGCACGAGAATCTGCCGGTCCACGTCGACTTGGACGATCTTATCCACGCTGGCGTGTTGGGATTGTTCGATGCCGTTGCGAAGTACGACCGTACCAAAAATGTGGAGTTTCAAAGCTATGCCAAGCACCGCATCAAGGGCGCCATCCTGGACAGCCTGCGCCAGGTGGACTGGGCCTCGCGTGACATGCGCAAACGCCAGAAGCGAATCGATGCGGTCAGTCACGACCTGACCGGCAAGCTGGGCCGCAATCCGAACGAGAACGAACTGGCGGAGGGTATGGGCATCAGCACCGAGCGCTTGCGGCACTTTCGAACCGAATTACTCAGCCTGGGGTTAATTTCCATCGCCAATCCCGATCCCGAACGCGATCGGCCGCAGGAATTCGCCGCTAAAGACGACTGGCAACCGGATCGTATGTGCGAGCAGCGGCAATTACAATCGACTCTCGCCGATGCCATCGGCAGCCTTCCGGAGCGTTATCAGAAAGTGGTGATGCTTTATTACACCAACGATATGACCATGCGCGAAATCGGCGAAATGCTGGGTGTCAACGAAAGCCGGATCTCGCAGATCCACAAAATCGCATTGAAAAAAATGGCCGTGGCGCTGCAGTCCCTCGGTATCACCTCCGCCGGTGCGCTCTAGTTTAGCGGTCAGCGGTCAGCGGCCGGCTCGCGGGCCGGGGACGAGTCCGCCCACCAGGGAAGTTGGGCATTGTGCGGCACGCACCCGAACGGAAAAACTTCCTGTTCGGAAGGCTGAAAGCCGAGTGCTGAACGCCGAGTGCTGCTTTAGGTAGACTGAAGGGGAATTCACAATGTCTATCCGACCGGTTGACGCCGCTCCTTACAGTGTGCTATTAAGGCAGCGTCCATCTCGGAAAGGAAAGCAAATGACATTTCGCCTGGTGCTCACGGCACTATTAATTTTTGTCACGGCAAGTTGGATGATTGCAGCAAACGGTTCGTCTGGTGTCACTTACGTGGACCACGATAAAGTGGCCGCCGCTTTAGCCAAAGGCGGCTCACTCGTCACGGCGCCCGACCTGACGGTAATGTGCAGTCACCGCGACAAGCCGGGACAAGTCGAGCTGCACGATAAAGAGACCGACGTTATTTACATCGTCGAGGGAGACGCGACATTCGTCACCGGGGGAACCGCGGTCGGTTTGACCCGGACCACGCCGGTCAGTCATTAGGGTCGGAAATAAAGGGCGGCGACGATCACCATTTGACCAAAGGCGACGTGATCGTGGTTCCGGCGGGTGTTCCTCATTGGTTCAAAGAAATTCACCCGTCAATAAGTTACTACGTGGTCAAGGTAATCAAGCCGTAGGGCAGACTTAGCAGCACAGCGCCATTCTGACTTCCTCGACTTCTGACTCCTGACTTCCATATCCCGCAGGGATGTCAAGGGCGACGCCCTTGGCTAGGTAGTTAGTTAGGGCCGCGGGCGCGGCGCAACTGAGCTCCCGCGCTGCGCCGATCGCTCTCTATCCGGCGGCGAAAATCTGTTCCAGGCGAAACCACGCGATTCGGTTCACTTCCCACAGCGCCTGCGCCAGCTCGTGGTCCCGCGTTGAGTCCAGCCTTACCGACAAAGCACACATAATGTCGTCGACGGTGCTACCCTTCACGGCATAAATGAACGGAAAGCCGTACAGGCGGCGATATTCGCCGGTCCAATCCAGCAGGTTGTCGTATTGTTCCTGCGTCAGGCGGTCGAGGCCGGCGGCGGATTGTTCGCCGGCCGACGCGGCGCTCATGCGGGCGCGGGCGCCCAACTCCGGATGGGCCCGCAGCAACGCCAGTTTTTGAGACTCCGAAGCGGCGGTCACCACCTGGCACATGGCGGCGTGCAGCACCTCGACGCTCGCGAACGGACGGCGATCCCACGCCAGTTTGGACACCCACGGCGAATCTTCGAATACACATCCCAGAGCTTCCACGAACCGCTCCCGCGAGCAGGTGTTGGCGTCGGCCAGGGTCACGCGCGAACCACCCTGGTTGGCGGCGACGCGAACGTGCACAGTTTGGCTCGCTGGTCTTCGATGGCGCGGAATACGCGCTCGGGCGTGAGCGGGCTTGCCAGTGGAATCTCGCCACCCGGACCGTAAGCCGCAATCGCATCGCGTAGAGCTTCGCGCGCCGAAATCGCCAGCATCAGCGGCGGTTCGCCGACGGCTTTACTGCCCATAACGACACCCGGTTCGGTAGCGCGCTCCAGAAAATCGACGTGAAACTCTTCCGGCAGCTCCGACCACGAGGGCAGCTTGTAGGTGGAAGCACCGGCCGTGGCCACGCGCCCTTCGCCATCCCAAAGCAACTCTTCCAGCGTGAGCCAGCCCAGCCCCTGCACGAAACCGCCTTCGATCTGCCCGCGATCGATCAACGGCGACAGCGAATCGCCAACATCTTCCAGCACGTCCGCCCGGCGCACCTTGTATTGGCCGGTGAAGCCATCCACCTCCACTTCGGTGGCCGCCGCGCCGAACGCGAAGTAGTAGAAAGGATGGCCGTGCCCCAGCCTGGCGTCGAAGTGGATCTCCGGGGTGCGGTAATAGCCTTCGGCGAACAGCGGGATGCGCTGGCGGTAGGCGGCTTCGGTCACGTGGCCGAACGGGATTCGCCCGAGGTCGTCGCCTTTGACCGATACGAATCCGCCGGCAAAGCACACCGCCTCCGGGGCGCAACCCAGCATCACCGCGGCTACCGGCGCCAGGCGTTCCCGGATGCGCGCACAGGCGTCCATTACCGCCGCGCCGTTCAAGTCGGTCGACGCCGATGCGGCGCTGGCGGAGGTGTTGGGAACCTTATCCGTGCGCGTCGGCATCAATCGGATGGCATTCAGCGGCAGGCCCAGAGCATCCGCCGCAATCTGCCCGATCTTGGTGAACAAGCCCTGGCCCATCTCTGTCCCGCCGTGGTTCACTTGCACGCTGCCATCGCGGTACACCAGCACCAGCGCGCCGCCCTGGTTGAACACCGTGGCGGTGAAGGAGATGCCGAATTTCACTGGCGTGATCGCCAACCCGCGTTTGCGGTGGGGATGGGTGCGGTTGAACCGGTCGATCTCGGCTCGCCGCGCGGCGAAACGGCTGGACTCTAGCAGCCGGCGCCAGATGGCCGGAATTCGTCCGGCGTCTTTCACTGCCTGGCCGTAGTGCGTGGTCTGACCCTCGCGGTAGAAATTGCGCTCACGCACGACCTCGGGCGCAAGCGCGAGCCGCCGCGCCACGCGATCCAGAATTTCTTCCACCAGCAGCATGCCCTGCGGGGCGCCGAATCCGCGAAACGCGGTCTGCGAGGTCTTGTGGGTTTTCGAGACGTAGCCGGCGGCGCGCATGGCGGGCAGGAAATAGGCATTGTCCAGGTGGAACAGCGCGCGGCCCATCACGGGCTCGGAAAGGTCGAGGCTCCAGCCGGCATCGGAATACAAAGTGGCCAACAGGCTCAACAGGCGGCCGTCGTCGTCAAACCCCACCCGGTACCGCGCCAGGAAAGGGTGCCGCTTGCCGCTGAGCGCCATATCGAGCGCGCGCGTCAGGCGGACGCGAACCGGACGGCCAGTCTTGCGCGCGCCCAGCGCCGCGACCGCGGCCCACGGGTTCGCCTGCACTTCCTTGCCGCCGAACGCGCCGCCCATCCGAAGGCACTCCACGGTGACCGCGTTTCGCGGTACGCCCAGCACCCGCGCCACTACCTCCTGCGTCTCGCTGGGATGCTGCGTGGAAGAATGGAGCGCGACGCCGCCCGATTCGTCCAGCCACGCGATGGCCGCGTGCGTCTCCAGGTAAAAATGCTCCTGGCCGCCGATTTCGAGCTCACCCTCCAGCGAATGAGGGCTGGCCGCCAGCGCCTCATTGGCATCGCCGCGCTGCAGCCGAATCGGACCCGAGTGAAAACTCTCCCGCGCCACGGCGTCGCGCAAAGTTACGATCGCCGGCAACGGTTGGTAATCAGCCCGAACCCGCGCGGCGCCGCGCTGGGCCGCGTCCAAATCCTCCCCGAGTACCCAAGCGACCGGCTGGCTATGATACATCACTTCGGCCGGAAAGAGCGGTTCGTCGCGGCGGTTGGCACCGGTGTCGTTTTCGCCCGGAACATCGGACGCGGTAAGGGTGGCCACCACCCCGGGCACGTCTAAGGCCGGTGAGACATCGAGCTCGGTAATGAGCGCGTGCGCGTGCGGCGCCGTAACCGGCCAGGCGTGCAGCAACCGCGGGAAACGGCCGCACAGGTCGTCGGTATAAAGCGCCGCGCCGGTGACGTGCGCCCGCGCGCTTTCGTGCGATACGCGCTTGCCCGCCGCGCTCACGCCGCCGCGCCCTCCTGCTGTTCCCACCAGAATTTTTCGATCAGGCTTTGCGCCATCGCCAGCCGGTACGCGGCCGAGGCGCGATGGTCGTCGATCGGCCGGAGCGTCCGCGCCACCACGTCTTGGGCGCGATGCACCGTATTCTCGTTCCACACGCGGCCCAGCACGGCGCCCTCGGCCTCGAAGGCCCGCACCGGAGTCGCCGCCACTCCGCCGTAAGCCAGGCGGATGCTTTCGACCCGTCCGCCTTCATCTAATGCGAGGGCGAAGCAGGCCGCCACCGAGCTGATATCGTCGAGCTTCCGCTTGGCGATTTTGAAAAAGCGCGCCTGACCGCGCCACGCGGCGCCGTCCTTCGGCGCCACCACCGAGACCAGCAGCTCACCGGGCTGCAGCGCCGTCCGCCGGTAGGCAACAAAGAAATCTTCGAGCGCGATCGTCCCCCAACTGCCGGCGCTGGCCACTTTCACCGTTGCGTCCAGAGCGAGCAGGAGCGGCGCGGCATCGCCAATCGGCGAGGCCGTGGCTAGATTGCCGCCCAGAGTAGCGCGATTGCGAATCAGCGGCGACGCGAACAGAGGCAGCCACTCGCGAAAGACCGCGGGCGCGTCCGTCCATCGCGCCGCGATTTCCGTCAGCGTCAAGCCCGCGCCGATCTCCACGGCTTCGTTGGTTTCGCGAAATACTCGCAGCTCCGCCAAAGCTTCCACGCTCACCAGGCGCCGGAAGCGGCGGCTCTTCAAATTGGATTCCACGGCAAGGTCCGTCGCCCCCGCCACAATGCATGCCTCAGGCTCGCGCTCGAGCAGGTCGAGACACTCGGGCAGCGTGGCCGGCCGCGAGAAGCCGTCTTCGTGAATGGCGCCGAGTTTCGGGGCCGGCTGAGTCAACCGTTCCCGCCAGGGTCCTTCTGGCGGCGAGCCCAGCGACCGCGCCGCCTCTAAAATGGGACGGTATCCCGTACAGCGGCACAGATTGCCGCCCAGCGCTTCCACCTCGCACGGTCCTTCGCGGCCCGGCCGGTAGTGCTCCGCGAACAGGCTCATCACAAATCCCGGTGTACAGTAGCCGCACTGCGAACCGCCCGCGTCAACCATGGCCTGCTGCGCGGGTTCGAGCGCGCGGCCTGCCGCGAGCGCCTCCACCGTATAAATCTCCTGCCCGGCCGCCGTGGCGAGCGGCATCAGGCAGCTATTAATGGGTACGTAAGCGGAACCGGCAACTCCACTGGAGCCTGCGCGCGGCCGAACCGCAACCACCGTGCAAGCGCCGCACTCGCCTTCCGCACAGCCGTCTTTCGAGCCGGTCAAGCCTTCCGCGCGGAGAAAATCCAGCAGCGTAGTATGCGCCGCATAACCCTCCGAGCGCGTTGCCCTCCCGTTCAAAAGGAATTCCACTGCCATCCCCAGCAGTTCCCCACTGCGATTGTTGTTATTGTAACAATTGCACCCGGCCCCGGGGGCCACAAGAGGTTACGCAGAGTTCATTCCATCACGGCGATTTGCTTCTGAATCGATTCGGCCGATCTGGCGAGCGCCTGCTGCTCCGCGCAGTCGAGAGTGACCGGCACAACGCCGCCGATTCCCTGTGCGTTTACAATCGTCGGGAAGCTCATGGTCACCTCGCCGAGGCCCAGAACTTCCGGCATCTGGCTGCCTACCGTGAGCACGGTGTTCTGATCTCGCAAGATCGAGCGCACCACACGCACCAACCCCGAGGCGATTCCGTAGAAGGTCGCGCCCTTTTGCCCTACGATGCGGTAGTAAGCGTTGCGGGTCTTTAGCGCCATCTCGTCCAGAGCCGCTTTATCGTAGGCAATGCCGCGTTTACGGCAGAACTCGTCGAGCGGCAGCCCCGCAATTCGTGCGGCGGACCACACCGGCACCTGCGAATCGCCGTGCTCGCCGACGATATATGCGTGTACGCTCTGCGGGTCAACGCCATAATGGTCGCCGAGCAGCACCCGCAGCCGGGCAGTGTCCAGAATTGTGCCCGAGCCCACCACGCGGTTGGACTCGAAGCCCGAAAGCATTCGTGCATAGTGCGTCAGCGCGTCTACCGGGTTCGTGGCAATCAGAAGGATCCCTTTCGGATTTGCCGCTACGATGTTGGGAATCAAGTCGCGAAAGATGGCTGCGTTCTTTTTCAGCAGGTCGACGCGGGTTTCGCCGGGTTTCAGCCCGGCGCCCACGGTAACCACAATCACCTTCGCGTCCGCACAATCCTCGAAATCGCCTGCGCGGACTAATGTCGTGTGCGACCACGGCTCGGCGTGGCTAATGTCCTCCGCTTCACCCTCGGCTTTGCCGCGGTCCCGATTGATCAGCACAATATCGGGAGCCAACCCCGACAACAACAATGCATACGCTGTCGTAGCGCCAACATTGCCAACCCCCACCACCGCAATACGATCCTTTGACATCTGATTCGTCAGAAGAATCTGTGGGTGAGTTCCGGCTCGGGCAGTTTGCCAAGTGAATGATAGAGCGCCAGTTCGGTGACTCGGAAGGTTCGGAACCCATAGGATTTTCTCATAGTGACTT
>Ga0187888_1001916_pt1 | contig 18858 bp, 17 predicted proteins | sample June2016WEW_7_40_FD_132987 | JGI IMG/M metagenome (GOLD analysis project Ga0187888, IMG submission 132987) | Peatland microbial communities from SPRUCE experiment site at the Marcell Experimental Forest, Minnesota, USA - June2016WEW_7_40 | ecosystem: Environmental > Terrestrial > Soil > Wetlands... | reverse complement strand
TGGCCATGTGCGCCGCAAGCGGGTGCCAGTCGGTCAAGACGCCCGAAGAGAAGATCGCCAGCAGCAGTATTCCCAGCGAATTCAAGAAGGTATCGATGCCCGATTATGTCGTCGAGCCGCCGGACCTGGTGCTCGTCGAAGTTCTCGAAGCCCTGCCAGGGCGGCCGATCTCAGGCGAGCGGCTGGTGCGGCCCGACGGCAAGATCTCGCTGGGCTTTTACGGCGATGTCTACGTTGCGGGCCTGACCATCCCTGAGGTGAAGGAAAAAATCGTCTTGCACTTACGCAAGTACCTGACCGATGAGGTACTCGGCCTGGTCGAGATCGATCCCGAGACTGGCGGCTCCAAGCTGAACGAAGCTGGCAAGCCGATCACCATCGAGCCCAAAGACAGCGACCGCATCTTCGTGGACGTGACGGCTTACAACAGTAAGAATTATTACGTTCTCGGCGACGTCGGCTCGCCCGGCCGGCTGCCGGTGACGGGGAACGAGACGGTCCTCGATGCGATTCAGTTCGCAGGCGGCTTGATTCCCACGGCCGCTCCCAATAACATCCGCCTGGTACGTCCGGCGCCGCCGGGAGCTTGCTGCGAGCAAGTCCTGCCCGTCAACCTGGCCGCGATCATGAGCGGCGGCGATGCGACGACCAACTACCAACTCATGCCTGGAGACCGAATCGTCGTCTATCGCGACCCGATCGTGCGAACGACGATCTTCATCGACCGGCTGGCCGCCCCCTTCCAGACAGTCCTGAACACGATTCTCCAGTACTCCTTCACAGCCCGTTCTCTCGAGTTGCTGCAGGTTGGCATCCCCCGAGCTGCAGCAACCACCACAACTCCCACCTTGCCTACCCAGCCGGGTGCACGTTGAGACAGCTTGAGCCGTGCGTGTGATGGCAGGCTCGAATATCAATCGTGCCTGATGGTCGCCGAGCCGAGCCGCAGCTTCCGAAGGGGAGGCGGCTCGGCTCGATGCATGAATCCTATTTCCATTTGACCGCCCGCCCGTGTCGTTGATCAGGGTTGACCTTCCGCCCGGGTCCGCTAGATTTTCGTAAAGGAATTTCCGCTACCCGATCTTCCCGGCCTGGCCTTTTGCCAGAGGGACTCGACCATCCCGGAGACGCTACCCTTGGCGACGATCACTGGACCGACCGACCCTACCGTCGCCATCACTTCATCCGCCTCGCGGAGACGGTTTGGCAGGCGCATTCTGAGAATCGGCATCGCGGTCGTCTTGTTGGGGGCGGCCGCGCCTCTCTCTCTGCTGCTGCGGCCACTGGTCAGCAGCAATCTGGGTACTGTCGATCCAGGCCGGGTCATCCGCGCAGCGCAACCGATCTCTCAGCTACCCCAGCTTATCAAGGATCATCACCTGGCCTCGATCCTGAACCTGCGGGGCGGATCATCCAGGGACACGTGGTACGCGTCCGAGGTCCGTACCGCACAGGCCAGCGGCGTTGCGTTTTTCGATTTTCCCTTGAATGCAACCAGTCGACCCACCCGGCGCGAGTTGCTGACGCTGATCGACTTTTTCGACCACTGCCAGTATCCCTTGTTGATCCACTGCAAGGCGGGCGCGGACAGAACCGGGCTGGCCTCGGCCCTCTACCTGATGATGCAACAGGACGAGCCTCCCCGACAGGCGATCCGCGCCTTGACGATCTATCATGGCCATATTCCCTTCTTTGGCACGGAACGCCTGCACGAGCCTCTGGACGAATATTCGCGATGGCTTGATTCGCAGGGTCTGGCTCACACTCCCGCAAGGTTCCGCGAGTGGGTCAAGAACGACTACCGGTCGGCCGATCCGAGCGATGAGCCGTCTCCGCTCGCCCCCGGGCCGCGGAAACCACTCTAGCCGAGGTCGAGGACGTCGGGTTCATGGGGTGCGGCTCCAGGTGAGCTCACTCGCTATCTCGGTCATCTCTGGCCAATCGCGTTCTCGAGTACCGGCGGAGTACCGGGCGCAACGGTCGAATTTCCCGAGCCAGGGCGGCCGGCGGCGGCCTTGGGTTTGGTACGGGGAATCTTCTTGAACCGGGACGACTCGAACGTCCGGATCCCGTCGGGCGTGGAGCGCACGTAGAGGGCCGCGGTGCCCGGCATGGTCTCGATCAGCTTCAAACCCCGCTCCGGGCCGAGCAGGTAGACGGAGGTTTCCAGTGCATCGGCGGTGCCGCCGTCGGGGGCGACCACGGTCACGCTGGCGCGGTCCTCGACGCCCATTCCGGTGACAGGGTTGATGATGTGGGAGTAGCGATGTCCAGCGATGATCACAAACCGCTCGGCGTCGCCGGAGGTCGAGATCGCGGCGTTCTTGAGCAGGATGTAGGTCTCGGGGCCGGCTTCCGAGGGGTTCAAGCCGGCGATGGCAATGGTCCAGCCGGCCGCATCCGGCGGTGGGCCGGCCACCACGATATCGCCTGCTCCACCGACCAGGGCGCGGGTGATTCCTTGCGACCGAAGCACGTCGATGGCGGCCTGGGAAGCGTACCCCTTGGCGATGCCGCCGACGTCGAGCCGCATGCCCGGCCTGGTGAGCTGGACGGTCTGATTTCTTGAGTCCAGGAGCAGCTTATCCGAGCCGACCAAAGCGCGGGCCTCGGCGAGCTTTTGCGGGTCGGGCAGCTTGTGGTCTCGCCGGGCCCGCCTCCAGAGCCGGCCGACCGGGGCGATGGTCACATCGAAGACGCCCTCGGTTCTGGCGTGAAACTGCTTGGACCGCTCGAGGATGTCGAACAGGTCCGCGCTGACAGCAACGGCTGGACCGCCGGCCTTGAGAGCGAGCCGGGACAGTTCACTTTCCGGCTGGTAGTCGCTGAGGGTCGCGTCGAGCGCCGCGATGCGATCAAAGGCCAGGCGGGAGGCGCGTCTGGCAGTCGCCGCGTCGGTGGAGTATAAAAGAATTTTGAAGGAACTTCCCATGTGCGTTTTGACGAACTCGAACCGCGACAGTTTTCCCGCCGAATCCGGATTCGAGGCGGCCCCGGTGCAGGTCGCGAGACCCAGCCAGGCGCCCAGTAACGCTGCGAACATGTGTCCCCCACGAACGTTGACGTTTTGAAACGCAAGACCGACGGACAACCGGAAGCCGACCCGACCGGTGGAGCATACCAAACGTGAGCCGATTGTCGCACGCCTGTCGTTTCGCCGGCGTCGCGGTGCTGGCCTTGGGGTTTGCCGAGTTCGCTCTGGCCGCGCCACAAGAGCCATCGCCGCCCCCCGCCTCCGAGATGAAGCCGTACGTCGAGACCGTTACGGGCACCGACGTCAAGTTCGAGATGGTGCCCATACCTGGCGGTGAATTCGTGATGGGCTCTCCCGCCGGCGAGGCCAAGCGGAACGAGGACGAAGGCCCCCGGCACCCGGTCAAGATCGCCCCGTTCTGGATGGGCAAGCACGAGGTGACCTGGGACGAATACGACCAGTTCGCCTTCTGTCTGGACCTGAAGAAGAAGCGCGACGGCGTTGACCCCGCCGGTCAGCCTGAGACCGAGAAGAAGGCCGACGCGGTCACCCGCCCCACTCCTCCCTACGCCGACGAGACCTTCGGCTTTGGCCGCAAGGGACAGCCGGTGATCTGCATCACGCATCACGCCGCGATGGAGTACTGCCGCTGGCTGTCTGCCAAGACGGGCAAGACCTACCGCCTGCCCACCGAGGCCGAATGGGAATATGCCTGCCGCGCGGGGACCAAGTCCCCTTATTTCTATGGCGATGATCCGGGTCAACTTGGCGATTACGCCTGGTATGTCGAGAACTCCGAGAAACCGCAGCCGGTCGGCAAGAAGAAGCCGAATCCCTGGGGACTTTACGACATCCACGGCAACGTGGCGGAATGGTGCCTCGACCACTATAGCCCCGAGGCCTACAAGTCGTTTGCCGCGGACAAGCCAGCGGTCGGCCCGGTCGTGCTGCCGGATGCCAAGGAGTATCCTTACGTGGCCCGCGGCGGCTCATGGGATGACGACGCCGATCGGCTGCGTAGTGGCGCGCGCAAAGGGTCGAACCCCGAGTGGAGCGTCCAGGATCCCCAGCGGCCCCAGAGCATCTGGTGGCACACCGACGCAACCTTTGCCGGCTTTCGGATTGTCCGGCCCCTGAGCGAGCAAGATAACCTCAAAGGTCTGAAGTCTCAGGTCGTCAAGGGCAAGACAACACGCTGATTCGATCCGGGCCGATACGGGCGGGGATGCCGCTTAACCACCGCTTTCATTGTTTGCCGCGGAACTTTCCAGCAATCGAGGTTTGGTTGCTGCCGTTTCGTTCGCCTTCCGCGGGCCCCTTCCGAGGGCATCGTGCAGATCGGATGGGCCCGCTTCTTGACCCCGGAGAATGACCCCGTGACCGAATCCACCAGTCGTCGTGATTTTCTCAAGGTATCGACGGCGATGGCGGCCGGCCTTGCCTTCCTGCCCAACGCCCATGCCAAGGGCAACGACACGATCAAGGTCGGGCTGATCGGCTGCGGCGGCCGCGGCACGGGAGCGGCCGACAACATCTGCATCGAAGCGTAGGGCAGGACTCATCATGCCGCCGGAGCAGGAGGCATGATGTATCCTGCCGTACATGGTTGGCCTCTTTCGTAGGTCAGGCTTTCCAGCCTGACTCTGAGCCTTGTCAGGCTGGAAAGCCTGACCTACTTCCGGTCAACGGGACTCAACGGGGTTATTTCATGATCAAGAACCTGCTCGCCGGCCTCGTCGCCCTCTGCCTGGCAACTGCAACCTGCGCCGTCGCGGCCCACGCCGCCGGCACGACGAAGATCGTCCTGATCGCCGGCCATCCCAGTCACGGGCCCGGCGAACACGAGTTCAACGCCGGCTGCAAGCTGCTCTGCAAGTGCCTGGCCCAGTTGCCCGGCATCGAGCCCGTGGTGGTCACCGGCGGCTGGCCGAAGGACGAATCGGTCTTCGACGGCGCCAAGGCCCTGATCTTCTTCATGGATGGCGGCGGCGGCCATCCGATGATCCAGGGCGATCACCTGGCCAAGCTCCAGCAGCTCGTGGACCAGGGTGTCGGCCTGGCGTGCCTGCACTATGCCGTCGAGGTTCCCAAGGGAGAGCCTGGCGACAAGTTCCTCGACTGGCTGGGGGGCTATTACGAGACCGGCTACTCGACCAACCCGCACTGGAAGGCCGAAATCAGAGCGCTGCCAAGACACCCAATCACCTCGGGCGTGAAGCCCTTCAGCATCGGCGACGAGTGGTACTTCAAAATCCGCTTCCGTCCGGAAATGAAAGGCGTCACGCCTATCATCGTGGCCAGGCCCGACGACCACACGCGGCAGGGCGTCTCGGCCGCACCCCGCGGCCCGTACAAGCACATCCTCGAGGCCAAGGGCCGCGATGAAGTGCTGGCCTGGGTCGTGGAGCGTCCCGACGGCGGTCGCGGGTTCGGTTTCACCGGCGGCCACTTCCACAAGAACTGGGGCGACCCCAATTTCCGCAAGCTCGTCTTGAACGCCATCCTCTGGACGGCCGGCCTGGACGTGCCCGCGGCCGGCGTGGAGAGTCAGGTGACTCCCGAGGAGCTGAAGGAGAACCTGGATCCGAAGTAAGCGGTTGCTTCTCTCGAGCCGCTTCTTTGAGCCCCGACCGCCGATCGAACGGGATCGCACTCGCATCGCGCGAACGAGTTGACCGGTATGGCCGGATTCATTGCTTGGGATGGCCGTGGAGGTAATGATCAAGGTTCTCCGCCAGGTCTTCCGGCAACCCCTCCGCGCGGCCTGCCAGTCTCCGCAGACCCGCGGACAGGTCACCGAGCGACTCGGTCAAATCCGCCGCCTCGATTTGTACCCTCAGGCCCTCTGGAAGGGAGGGAGTACCCTCATCCAGCACTATCACTCCGTTGCGAACCTCACCCCTGTACGTCCTGGCCATGAACCACCTCCTTTTCACAATCGTACCACACCGCCCAGAGCTCGGGGAGTGTCGGTTTCAGCGCGGATGGGTCGGGTTGGCGCGGCGTTGAATCGGGGAGGGGTCCGTGTCGCGGCCCGTCCGGGCCAGTCGTACCACCCCGCGGCGACGGCTTTGCGGAGGGTCGTAACGGCCTCGTCGGCACATCCAACGGCTTCCACTTCCTTTGACCGTTACTGCGAGGGAACCGCGTCATCGATCTTCAGCACCTTGACCAGGAACGCCAGCTCATCGGCGGCTTCCTCGATCTGCTTGGCGGTCGCCTTGCCGGCGCCGTGGCCGGCTCGGGTCTCGATCCGGATCAGCGCGGGGTTGTCACAGGACTGCGCCGCCTGAAGAGCGGCCGCAAACTTGAAGCTGTGCGCGGGCACAACCCGGTCGTCATGGTCAGCCGTGGTGATCAGAGTCGGGGGATAGCATGTTCCCGATTTGATGTTGTGCAGCGGGCTGTAGGCGAAGAGGGACTTGAACTGCTCGGGGTGCTCGGATGTACCATAATCATCGACCCAGGCCCAGCCGATTGTGAACTTGTGGAAACGGAGCATGTCCATCACGCCGACGCCCGGCAAGCATGCCCCGTAAAGGTCGGGGCGTTGCGTCATGCAGGCGCCGACGAGCAATCCACCGTTCGATCGTCCCTGGATGGCGAGCTTGTTCCTGGCCGTGAATTTCTCGGCGATCAACCACTCGGCTGCGGCGATGAAGTCGTTGAAGACGTTCTGCTTGTTGGCGCGGGTCCCGGACTGGTGCCACTGCTCGCCGTACTCGCCGCCGCCGCGGAGGTTGGCGACCGCGTAGATTCCACCCATCTCCATCCAGGCCAGATCCACCGGTTTGAAGCTCGGTTGGACGGGGATGTTGAAGCCGCCATAGCCCCAGAGCAGGGTGGGATTGCTGCCGTCGCGCCGGAGCCCCTTCTTGTGGCTCAGGAACATCGGGATTCTGGTCCCATCCTTGCTGTTGTAGAAAACCTGAACCGTCTCATAGTTCTCGGGATCGAACTTCAAGGCCGGCCGCCGCCAGAGCTTGCTCTCCCCGCTGGCGACCTGGTAACGGTAAACGGTCGCCGGGTATGTAAACGAGGTGAAAGCGTAGAAGGTCTCGCCGTCTTTCCGCTTGCCGTGGAACCCGGCGGCCGTCCCGAGGCCGGGCAGATCGACCTCGCGGACGTGCTTGCCGTGAAGATCGAAAACGCGAACGACGCTATGGCCGTCTTTCAGGTAAACGGCCAGGAAATGGTCGCCCACGAGGTCCACGCTCTCGAGTGTCTGAGCAGCCTCGGGGATCAGTTCGACCCAATGATCAGGACGCGGCAGGCGCGTGTCGATCGCCACGAGCTTGCCCCGCGGGGCGTTCTTGTTGGTCTTGAACCAGAAGACCGGGCCATCGTTGTCGATGAACTGGTATTCGGCCTCGAACTCGCCCACGAGATGAACGGGATCTGGCGTCGGTTGGTCGAGAGGCCGGTAGAGGATCCGGTACTTCGCGTCGGTTCCTTTGCCCAGCGTGAGGATCAGGTACTTGCCGTCGTCGGTGACAGTGGGACCAGCTCGCCACTCCTTGTGCTCGCGGTCTTCCCAGACGAGCGTGTCGTCGGCCTGAGGCGTGCCGATCCGGTGGTAGGACACCTGCTGGTAATAATTCGCCGCCTTGAGGTCGTCGCCTGGCCGAGGTTCGGGAAACCGGCCGTAAAAGAAGCCCTTGCCGTCGGGATTCCACTCGGCCGACGAGAACTTGATCCACTTCAGGTGGTCGCTCAGGTCTCCTCCGGTGGCCACGTCGCGGACTTTCCATTCGTTCCAGTCCGACCCCGCGGCGGCGGTCCCGTAGGCCAGCAGCTTGCCGTCGTCGCTCACCTTGGTTCCAGCAAGGGCGACCGTACCGTCCCGGGATAGCGCGTTGGGGTCCAGCAGCGGTCTGGGGCGAGCATCGGGCGAGTCGGCCACGTAGAGCACGCCTTGGTTTTGCAGACCCGTGTTGTACGTGAAGAAGTAATGTCCACCTTCGATCCGCGGGGGACTGTACTTCTCGTAGTCCCAGAGCGCGGTCAGGCGAGCCCGGATCGCGGGCCGCTGACGAATCCCTTCCAGAAACCCGAAGGTGATCTTGTTTTCCGCCTCGACCCAGGCACGCGTCGCCGTTGCGTCGGGGTCTTCCAGCGGGCGATACGGATCGGCAACCTTGACCCCATGATAGCCCTCGACGGTACTGGCACGCGGCGCCTCGGGATAATGCAACACCGGCGGGGCATCTTGCCCTCGAGTGTTCCCCGGCCTCATGGTCCAAAGCAGAATGAGGGCAGCCCCGAGAAGCCATTTGACGATCATGTTTTTCTATATCCTCTCACGTGATGTGCAGACCACTAGCGCGCCGGAGGATCTCGCGAGCGGGCAAGAAACTGTCTAAGGTGTCTGGTACGCGCCCATCCTGCCCGGTTGCATCGGTTTGGCCGTTCTCGGCCCGCTGACCCCGGTGGCCATCATGGCCTACCGCCAGGCGGAACTCAGGAAGATGCAGGCGCGCGATCTGCGACGAAAAACCTCATGAGAACCGCCGCAGGGCGGCATCGGCGGCGGCGAGGGTCGCACTGTCGTCATTCTGCCTCAGCGCCCGGAGTGACTCATCGCAGCGGCGGAAGGCCATGCGCAAGTAAAGTTCGGCGGCCTCGCGGTCGCCGGGGACTGCCGATTTCGCGACAAGCTGGTCGTCGAGGCGGGCCAGCGTGCAAGCGGCCGTGACCAGCGCGATGGCCGCGTTGGCTATCCGTTCCAGGACCAGTTGCCGCCTGAGCACGGCCTCGCGGTACGTCATCAAGACGCGCTCGACAGACCGCGCGAACCGCGCGACGTGGCCAGCCAGTGAATCAGCCAGCGGCCGCAGCATCGGGGTGCACACGGGCACGACGGGCATGCGAATCATTCGCCCCATGTGCTCCCGGCTGAACGACCAGAGGGTGGGCAGGAACGAACGGGGGCTCGTCAGTCCCTCGAGGATTGATTTCAGACCCAGGCCAACGTCGCGCATACCCACAACGGCGATGAAGGCCAGCAAGACCTCGTTGGCCCCTTCGCCGATCGTGTTGATGCGCGCATCTCGCATCAACCGCTCGTACGGTTCATCGCTGAAGTAGCCCTGGCCGCCGTGCACCTGGAGCGTCTCGTAAACCCCTTGCCAGAGAGCCTCGGCGGAGAAAACTTTGAGGATCGCGGTTTCGAGCATGTAGTCCTCGCTGCCGCGGTCGATCAGGGCCGCCGTCTCGTAAGTCGTCGCCTCCATGGCATAGGTCGTTGCTGCCAGGAACGCCAGCTTCTTCTTGACCAGCTCGAGATCGGCCAGCGGCCGGCCGAACTGCCGGCGCTCCGCGGCGTGGCGAGTGGCGGCGGCCAGGCAGAACTTGGCCATCCCGGTGCAGCTCGCGCCGAAGGTCGTGCGGCCGAAATTGAGCACGGTAAGCCCGATCTTGAGCCCCTTGCCCACGGGTCCAAGGATGTTCGTGGCAGGAACCGGCATGTCGTGAAAAGCCAGCTTCGCCGTCGCCGTGCCCCGAATCCCGCACTTTGCCATCCGCGGTTCGACAACCTCGAATCCCGGCAGGTCGGGAGTGACGAGGAAGGCGGTGATCTTCGATTCCCCCCCAGCGCGATCGGGGGTCCGGGCCATCACGGTCAGGACGTCGGCAATCGCCCCGTTCGTGATGTAGCGCTTGGTTCCGTTGAGCACATAAGTCCGACCGTCGTCGCTGGGGGTCGCCGTCGTTTGCACGTTGGATGCGTCGGAGCCGGCCTGCTCCTCGGTCAGGGCGAACGCGGCCAGCTTCTCGCCCCGGGTCAGAGGCGGCAGCCAGCGCGCTTTCTGCTCGGCCGTGCCGAAGAGCAGGAGCACCCGGATGCCGATCGAGTGATGGGCGTTGACGAACACGGCCGTCGAGGGGCAGCGGCCGCCGATGACTTCCATGATCCGGCAGTAGGCCTGCTGGGAGAAGCCTTTCCCTCCGTACTCGACCGGCGCGGTCATCCCCAGCACGCCCAGCTCGCCGAGGCCTGCGATCACCGACCGGGGAATATCGGCATCGCGGTCGATCGCCGCGGGGTCGATGTGCGAGCGAGCGAAAACGCGCACGGCCGAGACCACGTTCTCCACGGTCTCTCGCTGAGACGCCGGTAACTGGGGATAAGGGAAGACGATGTCTCCGCGGAATTCGCCCCGGAATAGAGCCTTCGCAAAACCTTCCCGCGGCGGTTCGGAGAAGAGCAGCTCCTCGGCCTGCTGCATCTGCTGAGCGGTCAGCGCCTCGTCATCGGATTGGGGCGCTGCACGATCGGGAGTGAGAGTAGACATCCTGCGGCCTCCTTCCGTTCAAGAGGTCAGATCGAGGGCGGAGAATGCTGTTGTTCGCTAAAGGCCGCCGATCTTTGCTTGCCGGGAAACAGGCGAAAGCCTGAGTCCCTTCCTAGCCAGTATGCAAAAAAGCCTCCGGCGGCAACCATCGCGAGTGTCACGGGGCTTAGCGCCGTGACGTTTTTCAGAAAATAGGCCAGGCTCTTGTCATCCCTGAATGGGAAGAAGCTCCATTCCGTGCAGAGACCCAGGCCCAGAGCGGCCAGACCGCAGATCGCCCCTCGGACCTGCGACGGTTGCTGGGCCAGCAGACCACAACCCAGCCCAACAAACGCGCCCGGGATCATCATCCCATAAAAACCGTGGTCGAAGATCCACTGAAATGTGTAATATCCCAGGACTCCTCCGACTGCCGCGCCAATGAGTCCAAGGAAGTTGCTGGTGATCTGCCGGGTTGTGACGGCCATCGGATGAGCTCCCTGGCGATTCGCGGAATGGATTCCCTTCCGTGATCATAATCCTCACCCGAGGTAAAGACCATGAGCGATGGACAGAGCGAGAAAACCTGGCGTTCGGAGACGAGCTCCAGCGACGTGACGACCCTCTGGTTCGACTGTCCGGGTCGGTCGCAGAACGTGCTGGACCCCGTCGCCTTGGACGAGCTGGACCAATGCCTGGCCGAGATTGAAGGCAATTCCTCGATTCGCGGCGTCTTGATTCGAAGCGCCAAGCCGGCAGGGTTCTGCGCGGGGGCCGATCTCAAAACGGTCAAGGGATGTACATCGGCCGCCGTGCTGGCGGCCTACTGGCGGCGCGGCTTGGCGGTGCTCGACCGGCTGGCGCGGCTCGATGCGCCGACCGCCGCCATCGTCCACGGAGTCTGCCTGGGAGGCGGCCTGGAACTGGCGCTGGCGTGCCGTTGCCGGGCCGCGCTGGCCTCGAGTGTTCCCCTTCAGATCGGTTGTCCAGAGGTGCAACTGGGCCTGGTACCGGCGTGGGGAGCCATCGTGAGGCTCACCCGGCTGCTCGCCCCCAGGGATGCTCTGAACCTCTTGCTGACCGGCAATCCGAGCGGCTTTCTGCAGGCCAAGTCGCAGGGGCTCGTCGATCGACTGGTCTCCCAGGATGAGCAGGACCGGATCGCGGAGACCCTGCAGCGGGAGCCGCGGCCCGGGCGTTCCTTGGACCGGGCAACCTGGAATGACGAGCTGGAGTTCGCCGCGGCCAAGGTGGAAGAGCAGCCCGCCGAGTTCCCCGAGGCCCAGCAGGAGATCATGCAGCTCATCGAAACCGATTTGACCCAGGGGCCCGAGGCAGCCAGCACCGCCGCCATCGAGCGGTGCGCGGAGCTGGGGGTGCGTCCCATCACGCAGCATGCCATCGCCGTTTTCTTCCAGCGCCGCCGGCGTCCATCCTGAAAGGAACCGCGATCAGCGATCTTCAACTCGCCAGATCAATGATCGTGGCGGCCGGACACCTCGCCTCGATCACGTCTCGTGCGAGGTTGAACCAGCGCTTGCAGTGATCGAGGATCGCGCTGTCGGCCGTGGCGACGACCTCCACGGAATTCCTGAGCACCGGGTCGGGATCATCCACCAGCTCCACGGTCCAGGCCCAGCCTGACGACTTCGCGGCTGCCAGAAGCAGCGCCTGGATCCGCCCGCTGTTGGAGACCGGGCGATCGAACAACCAGCGTGCCTGGCTCACCGCCAGTTCCCAGAGCCTGGCGCCGATGAGCTCGACGGCGGGCATGGTCTCCGCGACCTTGCGGTACGTGCCGTGTACGCCGGCGATGTCTCGAAAGGTCCCATCCCGACAGCCCAGGACAACGCCCCCTCCAAGTGCGGCCTCGACCGTGGTCACGACGTTGAAACCGTCGATGAGCAGAGCGCGGCCGTCGAGGTCAGCCGCGGCCGTTCGCCGCTCCAGCCGACCCGCGAGGGCGGTGTCGGAGCAGGCGGCCCGTCGCACCGCCAGGCGCTGGCGCTCCGTCAGCGACCAGCGATCGCCGACCAGCTTCACTGCCGAGACGATCGCATAGCCGCGTTCCAGCAGCCACGAGAGGTCTGCCACCGCTCCCCGCAAGGCCGGCACGGCCGACGGCCCGAAGGCCTGGCCATCTCGCGGGTCGGGCCCACGATGCGTCCTGGCGTCAGGCACAAATTGCGGCCTTTCTGGATCATCCTCTCTGGTAGATCCCCACCAGCTCGGCTTCGGCCAGGACATGGCCTTGCATGGCCTTGAGCAACCCCGGCTTGTCAATCCCGGCGGCGACGCTCAGAGGTGCGTCCAGGGCGAACAGCCTGAAGTGATAGCGATGAACGCCGTGCCCCTTCGGCGGGGCCGGGCCGCGATAGCCGATGGTCCCCCAGGAATTCTTTCCCTGGATGGCGCCGGAGGGGAAGCTGGGTGCTGGCTTGGGGGGGACGCCCTCGGCGATTGCCGAATCCGCCGCCGGGATCTTGAAGATGACCCAGTGGACCCAGGGCTGCGGGCTCGGCGCATCGGGGTCGTCCACGATCAGCGCCAGCTCGCGGGTATCCGGCGGCAGGCCGGACCACGCCAGGGGTGGTGAGAGGTCCTCGCCATCCCCGGTATGCCGCCTGGGGATGACCGCACCGGGTTCAAACGCCGTGCTTTTCAGAACAGGTGGCATGATCGTGCTCCAGGCTCGAGTCATTCCGAGACCATTGATCGAGTGCGAGGGCGCGTCTCCGGTCCACACCAAGAGACTGACTTCTTCATCGTAATCAATCAGCCTGCCGGCCGTGAACACAAAGGCGTCAACCCGTTGGCGCGTTCGCCCCTTTTCTCCGGTCCCGATGCGTGCAATGACGGAACCCCTCGCATCCGGCTGATCCCCCCGGTCCAGACCTGGCCGCGAGCCGCCCGACTCGACTTGTGGAAATCGGCTCGAGCTGGCATCTTGCCCGCACCTTCTTCCCTGAACTCGATCCTGCGCCAGCAGACGGACCGTCTGCTCGGGCGTTGCCTGGAGGGAGCAAGCACGGATGCGGCCAATTCTGATGGAGTTTCCGGGTTGGGGCATCAAGATCCATTCCTACGGAGTGATGATCTTGCTCGCCTGTACAGGCGCCTTGTGGATTACGACCTGGAGGGCCAGGCGTGAAAAACTCGAAGTGAGCAGTGTCTACGGACTGGCGGGATGGCTTTTTCTGGGAGGAGTCATCGGAGCGCGTGCCCTGTTTGTCATCCAGCACCCCGAGACGGTTCATTCCGCGGTCGATCTGATCCGGAGCTGGCAGGGCGGCAACGTCTTCTATGGCTGCATCGTGGGAGGACTTGCCGGCTCTCTGCTGTACTGGTGGCGACGTCCCTTTCCATTCTGGCCGATGGCCGATGCCGTCGCGCCGGCCCTGGCCGTTGGAATCACGCTGGGACGCATCGGCTGCTTCCTGGGCGGATGCTGTTATGGCTCGGTCTGCGACCTGCCCTGGGCCGTGCGGTTCCCCAAGGGCACGCACGCCTGGTTGGGACAGATCGAGCAAGGAATTCTGCCGCCCGCCGCGGAGTTTTCGTTGCCTGTACACCCGACGCAGCTTTACGCCGCTCTCGCCGGAGTGATCATCCTGGCGATCCTGTGCGCGTATTTTCCGCGTCGCCGCCGCGATGGCGAGGTGATGGCGCTGCTCATGGTCCTTTACTCGCTGACGCGGTGGCCGATCGAGAGCCTGCGCGGCGACGAGACGTCGGTCTGCGCGGGAATGACCCTGTCACAGAACATCAGCGTGGGGCTGTTGCTGCTGGGGCTAATCTTCTGGGTTCAGCTCTCCAAGCGGCCTGCCGGACGGCATGTCGACAGCGCTGAGTTGCGCGAACCGCAAGGCGCTCTGGCCGCACCAAGGCCAGGCGGCGCGGGTCGACTCGCCGCGGGAGTGGTGCCTGGCCGGTCGTGAGCGCTCGCAGTTTCGCGACCCTGTCAGATCGAGCCTTATTCCTCAGGTGATCCCGGCGAGCGACGGCGCGCCTTGGCCTCGCCACGATGCCGCTTGGTCTCCAGCCGCCGTTTTCGCGATGCCAGTGTCGGCCGGGTTTGCCGGCGTGATCTGGGCCGCTCGCACGCCTTCTGGACCAGCTCGACCAGCCGATCGATGGCTTCGCGCCGGTTCGCCTCCTGAGTCCGCCTGGCCCGGGCGTGAAGGGTCAGAAAGCCATCGGCCCCGACTTTTTTCCCCGCCAGGCGGATCAATCGCTGGCGGACGTCGTCGGGCAAGGATACCGATCCTGTCACATCGAACCGCAGCCGGACGGCCGTGGAGACCTTGTTGACGTTCTGACCACCCGGGCCGGAGGCACGAATGAACTCGAACTGGAATTCCGTCTCGTCGAGCGCGACGCGGTCGTTGATGGGGATCATGGGAGCAGTTTCACCGTGGAATGGAGTTCTCGCACGTCAGCCTCGATCTTTGCTGGCCAATGATTCCTGAGCTTCCTTTTTCCCATAAGGGAGGACCCTCAACCAGCCTTGTATCCTGTACGAGGCTACGTTCCCCGGGGATTCTAGGAGGATTCTCAACTGGAATCACACTTGCCTTGGGGGAGAGTGACCCATCGATCGCCCAGGACGATGGCCGACTCCTGTCCCCTGGCCCACCCTCTCCGATCCAGTGCCGGCCGGGCCGAGGAAGGCAACGAATTCCTCCCATTACCTGACTTCACCCTCACGTAGACTTCATCTAATCTTCATGGCCGGTTGTTAAGATCCAAGGGTCTCGAAAGGCCGAGTCGCAGGGAGTCTGCGCATCGGCAAGTGGAGTGACTGATCGCCGAGGTTTGCCGGATCCGGTAAACTCGGGCTTTCGAGCCGCCTTTTCCCCACCTCGAGATCGACTCATGAGGCGAGTCGCGAGGCTGCTGAAGAAAGGTCCGGTAGGCCCTCAACCGTGCGGTGGCCTCGTTGATCTGATCGCGCTAGCCGATCATGACTTCTCCTGCGAAAGAGGAAGAGACCCCGATGTTCTTGATGCCTGGAAAACTGGCAATGGCCGGTCTAGCCCTGGCGGGCTTGACCCTCGCTGGCTGCAGGTCGCATAAGACCGACACCGCCGCCGGACCGAAACGAAGCAAGGCGGCCGCCACGGTCGTCGTGGATGGGTCCAGCACCGTGTACCGGATCAGCAAGGCCGCCCAGGAAGCGTTCGAGGCGGTCAATCCTGATATCACCGTGGTCGTCGACAATCATGGGACCGGCGGCGGGTTCAGTCGCTACCTCCAGGACGAGGTGGACATCGTCGACGCGTCGCGCACAGCCAAGCCGGACGAGGAGTCGAAGGCCAAGGCCCAGGGGATCGAGTGGACGCGGTTTCTCGTCGGCTACGACGGCATCACTTTGGTGGTCAACTCCAAGAACACGTTCGTGAAGTCGCTCACCGTCGAGCAGCTCAAGAAGCTCTGGCAGCCCGACTCCAGCGTCAAGACGTGGAAAGACCTCGATGCCTCCTGGCCCGACCGCAAGATCATTTTCTACTCGCCCGACAACGACTCGGGAACGTTCGAGTTCTTCACCGAGGCGATCGTCGGCAAGGCGAAGAGCCAGCGCGACGGCGTGCAGCAGAGCTCTGACGATAACACGCTCGTGAGCGGCGTCGCCAATGACGAGGACGGCATGGGTTACTTCGGCTACGCCTACTATGCGGCCAACAAGGAGCGGCTGAGGGCCGTCGCGGTTCAGAACGGCGCCGAGGCCAAACCCTTGCTGCCCAGTCCCGAGACGATCGCCGACAAGTCGTACAAGCCGCTCTCGCGACCCTTGTTCATCTATGTCAAGAACTCGGCGGCGCGGCGGCCGGAAATCAAGCAGTTCCTCAACTTTTATCTGGAGAACATCCAGACGCTTGCGGTCAAGGGGGGATACGATCCTCCAGCCGCGGACGAGCTGAAAGAGAACAAGGCAACGCTGGGCAAGCTCTACCCCGGGGCGGAGACTGCGGCGACCGCGTCCGCCGCGGGCTCTCAGCCATCTCCCGCCAGCAAGTGATCCCGCGGCCTCAGTCCGCCGGCACGCACTGGGTCGCCCCGGTCCATGCCTGGTTCGACGGCGAGCCGATCTGACCTGGAGAACCGCGAACGTGACCACCCCCGAGCGATCTGCCGCCGATTCCGCGGCGGCGATGAAGCCCGATGACCCGTCCCCAGAAGACCTCTGGTCGGGACATTCCCGCTTGCTCGCCTGCCGGGAACTGGCGATCGCTGTAGTTCTTGCTTTCTGCGCGGTGGTCACGGTACTGACGACGCTGGGGATCCTGCTGGTGCTGAGCGTCCAGACCGTGGAGTTCTTCATGGAGTCCAAGGTCGGAATCCTGGAATTCCTGCTGGGCACGGAATTGAGGCCCGACGCCACGCCCCCGAAGTTCGGCATCCTGCCCCTGGCCTGGGGAACCTTCGCCATCGCCTTCGGCTCGTCGTGCATTGCCTTGCCGATCGGCCTCTTGAGTGCGATCTACCTGAGCGAATACGCCCCGCGCAGGCTGCGTAGCGTTCTCAAGCCGGCTCTCGAGCTGCTGGCGGGAATTCCGACCATCGTGTACGGCTACCTCGCCTTGCTGCTGGTCACACCGGTTCTCAAGGCGATCTTTGAACCGCTGGGAATCCGGGTGCCGCAGTTCAACGCTCTGTCCGCCTGCATCGTGGTCGGGGTCATGATCATCCCCCTGGTATCGTCGCTCAGCGAGGACGTGCTCTCGGCGGTTCCGCGGGGCTTGCGCGAAGCGGCCTACGCGCTGGGGGCGACCAAGTTCGAGGTCTCGACCCGGGTGGTGCTACCCGCGGGGCTCTCCGGGGTCGTCGCCTCGTTCATCCTGGCGATCAGCCGTGCCGTGGGCGAGACCATGGCGGTCGTCCTGGCGGCGGGAATGCTGCCCCAGATCACTTTGAACCCCCTCGAGTCGCTGGAAACCATGACCACCTATATTGTCCAGGTGATCAGCGGCGAGGCATCGTACGGAACGGCAAAATACCTTTCGCTCTTTGCCGTCGGCCTGTCCCTCTTCGTCATCACCCTGGGCCTGAACATCATCTCGGGCCTTGTGCTGAGGCGATATCGCGAGGTCTATCAATGAGCGAGACGGCCGCACCGCGATTCCGGCCGCACCGGATGATCCGCAGCCTGCTCGGGCCAATCTTTGGTGCCGCTTGCTTGCTGGCGACCCTCACCGGCGTGATCGTGCTGGTGGTGCTGCTGGGGTCGATCCTCTATGCCGCGCTCAAGGGGAAGCCGGACAACCCCTGGTACGCGATCGGGGCCAACCTGCGGGAGCTTTGGGGGCTCGTGAGAACAGTCGCGCTGAACCGCCAGTCGAGCGATCCGGCGGCGGCCGGCTACCGCGTCGGCATCGTCGGCAGTCTCTGGTTACTGGGCCTGGTCGCGCTCCTGGCGATACCGGTGGGAGTCGCGGCGGGCGTCTACCTCGAGGAATACGCGCCCCAGGGCCGGCTTCGGCGGATCATCCAGACCAACATCGCCAACTTGGCCGGCGTGCCTTCGATCGTCTATGGCATCCTCGGCCTGGCCCTGTTCGTGCGAGCATTCGGCGTCAAGGCCCTGGCCCTGGGCCCGTGCTTGCTGGCGGGCGCGCTGACGCTCAGCTTGTTGATCCTGCCGATCATCGTGATCACGACCCAGGAGGCGCTGCGCACCGTTCCCGGCTCGCTCCGCCAGGCCGCGCTGGCCCTGGGAGCGACCCGCTGGCAGATGGTCTCCGGCCATGTGCTGCCCGCGGCCCTTCCCGGCATCATGACCGGCACGATCCTCGGCCTGTCGCGAGCGATCGGCGAGACCGCCCCGCTGCTCATGGTGGGCGCGGCGGGAGCCATTCGCAAGCTGCCCAGGGGACCGCTCGATCGCTACACGGCGGTTCCGGTCGAGATCTACAACTACGCCAAAGAGCCGGACCGCATGTTTCAGACCATCTCGGCGGGGGGAATCGTGATTTTGCTGATCCTCTTGCTCTCGATGAACGCCGCCGCCATCATGATTCGCAACCGGTTCCAACGCTTCCAGTGAGCAAGCCAGAAATCTCCTTCGGCATCAGCCATGACGAACTCATGAGTGTCACAGAACCCCGTGTAGAACCGGTCACCGCGCCTTCCAGCCTCGCTCCACTGCCAGGGGCCGAGAAACCCATGGTCCTGACCACCCGCAGTCTCTCTGTCTGGTATGGTGCGGCACTGGCACTCAAGGCCATCACGATCGACATACCCCGCAACAAGATCACCGCGCTCATCGGGCCCTCCGGTTGCGGCAAGAGCACGCTCCTGCGCTGCTTCAACCGCATGAACGACCTGATCACCGGCGCGCGGATGGAAGGGGAGATCCGGTTTGCCGGTGAACTGATCTCGACCCCCGGCACCGACGCGGTCTCGTTGCGGCGGCGCATCGGCATGGTTTTCCAGAAGCCCAATCCGTTCCCCAAGAGCATCTACAACAATATTGCCTGGGGAGCACGGATCAACGGCTACCGCGGCGACATGGATGAACTGGTCGAGCGCTCGCTGCGCCGCGCGGCCCTCTGGGACGAGGTCAAGAACAAGCTCCATCGCTCCGGCCTCGAGCTCTCCGGCGGCCAGCAG